>JACCDN011237538.1_pt1 | contig 22448 bp, 19 predicted proteins | sample 7441691 | NCBI WGS metagenome assembly JACCDN01 (sample SAMN15323439, study PRJNA562643) | freshwater metagenome | isolation source: river surface water | place: USA:Blue River Watershed | collected 2017-08-16 | reverse complement strand
TATCACGTCAAACTATACGCAGCGTGATACACTTTTTAACTAATTAGCCGGCTGTTATACTTTTACCTTTCGCCGGTCATGAACGTCCATGTCTTGATGAAATCAAGATATGGATGCGAATGACTACATGTTTATCTTCTGTCCGAGTTTACAGATTTTCTTTGTAATTTAATTTAAGCAGTTTTGTAAAATTTCAATCGATTGCTTACTATTAGTTGCAAACAAATTATTCTCACAAGTATAATTATATTATCATCTTGTAGTATGACGAATCCTTTCCCTAAAATAATACACCAGATCTGGTTCCAGGGAGCTGATAAAATTCCAGATAAATATACTAAAAACATTGATACAACTAGACACAACAACCAGAATTTTGAATACATGTTGTGGGACGATGAGAAGATAAAAAATACATTACCAGAAAAACATAAGCAAAAATACGAGAGCTTTAAATATATGCATCAAAAAATCGATTTCGCAAAATATGTTATACTGAATATGTTTGGCGGTGTTTACATCGATATTGATGCTTATTCTATAAAATCATTAGAACCTTTGCTGCTTAAATATCAAAAATATGACATGGTCGTCTCAAAAATGGATATGAACTTTATTGAAAAGTATGTAATATGTAGAAACAAGTCATTTATTAACAACGGAATCATAATATCTAAAAAAAATATAAAATCTTTAAACAAACTTATCGACTATTTTAAAAACACCTCTATGTACTTTTAACAAGTATTTTTGCATTCAACATACCACTGGTCCATGTGTTTTCAGCAAAAATTTTGATAAAGAAAAGTCTATTAAAGTTTTAGATTATGAATATCTCGAACCATGCAGAAAACTTGACTGCAAAATAACCGAAAACACTTTTGTTGTTCATAAACACGAAAACACTTGGATTGATTCGCGGCTACACACTCTATTTGATTTGTACTTAAAGTGTCCTAAACTTTTCTGCATCGCTTTATTGTTTGCCATCGTCTCCTTGTCTTACATTGGAATAAAACACCGGAGTCTAAATCCGGTCAAACATTAGTATAATTATTGTTGTTATTAACATGGGTGTACCACAACCAAATATTTTTGTGTAATGTATGTGTGATTTGTCTTTACATAAAAATTTAAATAGTTCTAGACATTTGTTGTTGTTATATATATTGTGACGCTCTTGACAACCAATATGAACAAATAACATCAATAACGGCAGTCCAAATATTATTATAATCTTTAATAATTTTTTCTTACCACCTCTTGCATATATGACATACGCTAACATAATGTGTTTCAATATGTCACCCAGATGATCATAAAAGTCTCCAAATTCTGTTTCCATTTTATATTTTCTTGCATAAAAACCGTCAAGACAATCGAGAAAATATGCAACTACATATAGCAAAGCCGCTCCTTTCAAATTGTCTATATACAAACAATATGCAGATGCCGTGCCTGCTAATATTGATAATGTTGTTATGCCATTCGGAGTAAAATTTAATTTTCTAAAATAAGGCGACACATACGATGCTACATCAATGAAAATATTGTCAATAGGATTCTCTATGTCTCGCGCTATCTTTCTACCGTGTTCTATCATATTATTTATATATATATATTTATTATTAAATACCAGCATGACAACTTGCATTTACATTAATTTTGATGGCCCGAAATTTATTATGCACATTCTAACACTTTTTGTTATCGTTACAATACATACAATCAAATATATGTAACATGTCATACGTTGTTTCAAAAAAATGCAACCACTAAAATTAACTCAATAACTCGTGTCAAAAGATTATATTTGACGGTTGTTTAGTAACATATGTTGCTAAATAATTCAATATACTCTCATAACGTCTAATGTTGTTTTATGACATGTCCTAACTAATACCATTGAATTGTGATGCATTTCACTGACATTAATTAGCTAAATAAAAGAACAAACACGACAAACTATACGTAGCATGATGCACTTTTAACTAATTAGGCGGCTGTTATACTTTTACCTTTCGCCGGTCATGAACGTCCATGTCTTGATGAAATCAAGATATGGATGCGAATGACTACCTCATTGCACCCTACATACATCACATGTTCACTTATGTGTTATTGGTTCTAAAATATTACAGATTTCATTGTCTAGTTTAGTTTTCTCACAGTTTTTTCATCTGACCAAGTTTTTACAGATTTCCTTGTCTAGTTTAGTTTTCTCAATGTTTTCTCTTCTGACAGAGTTTTTACAGATTTCCTTGTCTAGTTTAGTTTTCTCTGAGTTTTCTCTTCTGACAAAGTTTTTACAGATTTCCTTGTCTAGTTTAGTTTTCTCACAGATTTCTCTTCTGACCAAGTTTTTACAGATTTCTTTGTCTAGTTTAGTTTTCCTTGTCTAGTTTAGTTTTCTCTGAGTTTTCTCTTCTGACAAAGTTTTTACAGATTTCCTTGTCTAGTTTAGTTTTCTCTGAGTTTTCTCTGAGTTTTCTCTTCTGACAAAGTTTTTACAGATTTCCTTGTCTAGTTTAGTTTTCTCTCAGATTTCTCTTCTGACCGAGTTTTTAATGTTTCTCTTAAAAAGCCCTTTTGACATATGTATTAAAATATTAATACATGTGTATCTCACCCTCTGCTGACTCATATTCACCCTCGCAGACAACTATGAAATTGTCGACATCTATATGCTCATTCGGATAGTTCTCGCCTAACCACTTCTTATAAGTCTCGTATATTGGCATTGCATCATCCTCTAGCTGTCTTAAAACTCTCTCTGGTCCATGGATCTTCACTTTATGGTATCTCTCTTCACCTGACTCATTATTAATACTGCTCACGTTAAATGTATAGCTAACCATTGATATATACTCTGTCATGTCTATGCATTTATAGCCTTCTTTTTTTCATTTTTCCAACAGCTTTATTCACAGTTCATTCAAATCATTCAAAATGCAGAAAATACTCGACACGATTTATATGTTCCAATATATATAGACAACACGTCACTCGATGTTTCTAAATACATTGAAGAAAATATGGCGACCTCCTCGTTCATGTCCTTGAAAGCCCGTTCTATTTTAATCTACCAGATGCTCTACAAAATGCAACCACAAAATTAACTCAATAACTTGTGTCGAAAAATTATATTTGACGGTTGTTTAGTAACATATGTTGCTAAATAATTCAATATACTCTCATAACGTCTAATGTTGTTTTATGACATGTCCTAATTAATACCATTGAATTGTAATGCTGTTCACTGACATTAATTAGCTAAATAAAAGAACAAACGCGACAATAAACATAACGCACCAGGACAAACCGCAGAGAGCGATAATGTCTTATCTTGCGCTGCTATTGCGCGATCCCAGTTATTTGTGACATGTTACATTGCGACACATGTAACATCATAACACAACATTTTGTGTCCAGCTCACGATAAACTTATGACCTGCTACTGGAAAACTTGCAAGCCATACTTCTATTATATTGATCTTTCTTTAACTTGTTTGCTTTTCAATTTTGTCAAAGAGTCGCTTCCCTAAAAATTGAAATGATCAACAGTCTGTTTGTCTCTAATAATAAACGTCCACGCTTGCCTCTTGTTACAATGACTGCTGCGACTGCTGTTTTGTCAACGTCTTTTATGCGACCGCGTGTTATGGAGCTTGCTGCTGCAACAGTACCAGCTGCTGTACCAATAACTGTTCCGACTGCTGTCCCGGCTGTTACTGCAATAGTACCAGCTGCCGTGTCAGATGTTATGCCTTTTATTCGTTGTGATGTAGACGCACATCATATTCCTCTCGACACTGTGAACGGACTTTTGTTCTTAGGTGCAGTTGATAGCGCGTACAACAAAAGGTTCATCAACAACATGAAAATAAAGGATGTCTACACTATAATGATTGAGCCGCTTGCCGAACATAACAAGTGTGAAAACGTAAGTTACACTAATTTAAGTATTGCAGATAGCGTCCATGAAACTGAACGTATGTTCTCTGACATCGAAGGTCTTGTTGACTCTATCCATGAGAAGCTTACTGGTGGCACAAACGTCCTTGTTCATTGCCATGCAGGAATTTCAAGATCCGCGACTGTTCTTGCAACTTATCTAATCAGACACCGTCTGGTTGATAACACTGCTGCACTGACATATCTCAGATCATGCAGAAGTATTGTAGAACCAAATTACGGATTTTATCTGAAGCTGGAGACGTATTCAGAAAAGTTAGGTCGCGTTCTTACTCCTGCAGATGTCAGTGAAGCCATCTATAAGGCGACTACATCGGTTAATGAAGTAGAGACACAATACACGAAGACGCTATACAATATGAGAGCAGCTTTGCGACACGCATCTTGGTTTAGTTTTTTGATCGAGTGCGAAACAGAAGCGCTTGCCTGCTTAGGAGAATATTGGTTTACGATCAATTTACAATTAGAGAGGTTTAATCCTAATACTAACTGTGCAAGTCAGTACTACGGAGTTCATAGCGATGTATACAACCGTATGAGAAACATTAAGGCAATTGTTGAGAAGAAGGATCGAGACGCGTTCTTGACTACGGTTCGATGGCTGATCACCAATATGCAGCCGTTTGACAGAGATGATGTTTCTGCACAGTTCAGTGACAGGCTGCCGACGTTAATCGCTGACGCGCGCCAAGAACTGAATGCAGCCGAGACACTTGCCGTACAACATAGTTTAGGATGGATGACAAAACCTCTTAAGAGCAAGTTGGAGCACTATGTTCAGGAAGCTGAACGTATGCAGACGAGAGCTGTGTCACTTAAGTTGTGCGGCATGTTTTGATAGACACTGAAAAGTGTCTACATGATATTGTATTATAATACAATAGCATGCTTCTACATGTAGCCTGGTATCACACTGTTAACATATGGATTCGGCATATAGGTTTGCTGCAGAGTAGGCGCTATTTCAAATGGTTCTGTTTCTGCACTGTCTAAATTATTTAGAAGATACCATAGCGACATAACTATTACTATTACTACACACACTATAGGTATCAGCAACAGTAGTAACAACAATCCATAGAGCCCTTTTTTGCTTGTGTCATTGTATTTTATCACTGGCCTGTCTTCTTGTATTGGATATGCTTTTTTGTCATTCGTACTATTGTTTACTGACACTGCGTCAGTAATTGGCACTGGTTCTGTCACTAATACTGGAATCGTATGTCTTGTCATAGTCAACGACATATGTTTTCTTGTACACTCTCCAACATATTTACATTCCTTACTACTGCTGTTGTATACATATCTATATACTGTATATGCTTGCACATCTTCGTTAATGTTGGTTGTGCAGTTATTTGTTATTACAAACTTCCTCTCTTCAATGTTGGATACTGTTGCTGTACCATTATTAACATATCCGCGTTGAACACTGTTATCAGTAAAATTTACTACATATGCATAATATACTACTGTTCCTTGTTCATGAAGCAGTTCAGGCTGAGGACATGATGTCACAACTGTCAATAGCATATAAAACATAATGTTCCATAACATTTCAATAATAAAGATACAGTTTTTGTTATTGAAATGGTGTTCTATTCAATTTTTAATCTATGTTTATATAGCTTTTCCCTTTCTTGCGTATTATGTTATACTCTTTGTCATACAGCCTGATTATCCTCTCGTCATGTGATATCATTATTATGTATTTGAAACGGTCACGCATATAATCTAAAAGTGTTTCTAAATTACGTATTGTCTTGTCGTCACAGAAACGTAAAGCTTCGTCTATTATCATCATCTCGCTCCTTATGTTGTTGTTTAACTCTAATAATACCATCCTGAACGCAATGTTGCTTATAAACTCTTCACAGCCACTGTTTGTGTCAATATTTAAACTGCTTTTGCCTACTCGCTTTATAATATCAATCCCGTTTGCCCGACGTATAAGCTCTACTGTATACTCACCTAAATTAGCCAATATAGTGTTTACATTCTCTTCTAGCTTTGGTAATACGTTCTTGTCTATGATGTTGTTTATTATACCGCTCTCGCCACCTAGTGTATCTATAAGTATCTCATAATAAGCTATTGCCCTTTCAGTCTTTTTTATCTCTTCTGCCTTCTCGTCTAGGTCTGCTTTCTTCAACTCTATTATCATCTTCTCTTTATTTGTCTCGCTAATTGCATCTTCTAAAGAAGATAAGTCTGCCTCTTTTAAATCAACTAAATCACGCAGTCTATTATACTCTGACTCCAGCTTCTCGTAGTCATGTTTCCCTGATAATTGTTTACACATTGATTTGTTACTACTCTCTAATGCCTCTATTTTAACTGCTATTAGATCACGTTCTGTTGTCTTTTTGTTTATTAGTTTGTCTATATTTATACACTCTTTATCTAGTCTGTTTGATTCGTTTATTATGTTGCGCAGTTCTTTAATCTTAGTTTTTGTTTCGCCTATCTCTATGTCTTTATCTTTATTGAACTTAACCATTATCGATGCTTCTTTTATTTCATTTAGTCTGCTCTCCAAAGACTCTTTTTCACGATTAAGCGACTCTATATCTTTTAATATGAATTCTCTGGTCTTTAGCTTATCTCTTAACAACAAATTGTCTTCATATTTCTCCATGTATTCTTCAATATAGTCTTCTAAATCTGCCTTTTCGTTGCTAAATGTCAGTAGTCTTGCATTAATACGCGTTAGTGCTGACCTTGCATCTTCTACCCCATATTTTTTACTGTTGTTCACGCAAAACGCACAGTTTTTATCATATTCATAGTCTTTATATGTAGATATTCTCGTCTCTGCATGTTCTTTATCTGCGATTAAATCGTTGAGTTTATTTGTTAGCGATTCTACTTTGCTCTGTTTTTTCATGTACTTCGATATGCTATCTTCTATCTCTTTTAAAGTTACGTCACTTGTTTTCTCTTCGTCTTCAGCTAACTCTACAAGTTTTATTGTAACTTCTTTTAACTTTTCTGTCACAGAGTCACGATCTTTTATTATGTCTAAACGACAACTACGTTTGCTGTTAGTAAGATGTGTCAACTTATCTTCTTGCTTCTCTATCTCTTTGTTCACACTCTCTATGTCTTGATCATTGTACTTCTCCTCTATGCTTGTTTTATCTTTCACTAACTTGTTTATCTCTTTAGTTGACTCTATTAATTTGCGCGACTCTTCTTTTATTGTTGTTGTGTTTCGATCTATCTCTTTCGACGATTCTTTATTAAACCCAATGCTCTCCATTTTTACTTTCTGTTCTATCATTTCAGACATCAGTTTGTTAAGCTCTGCCTTGACTAAACATAACTTGTCTTGCTGTTTAACTAGTTTGTCTCCCAACTTTACATTTGCCTCTTCCAAATTTATTTCACTCACATTATTTTTCAAAAACTTCATGTTCTTTGTTGAACTGTTTTTTTGCGTCTTTGCCATCGATACTATTTGATTCAAAACATCTAGCTTTAATACTTTACATAACATCTCTTTGCGCTTTGTTGCTGTCATGTCCACAAAATTGTCACATCTCTTCTGCAACATTATAATCATATTAACAAAATTATCATACCCACCTACGATGTTGTTTATCTCGCTATTCGTAATATCTAGTGTGTCTTTTGTTTCGTTTTTTCCATTCTTTGTTAGATACACAACTTCACTCGACTTTATTGTTGTCTTTTTTGTCTTGTTGCTTGTTGTATTGCGTTTGCCATTACGTACTCTTCTGACTTCGTAAACGTCGTTGTTTATTTTAAACTTCACATAGGTAGTCATTGATGTCTCTTTTATGTTGATCGTGTCTACTACACCACCCCGACTACAATGACCAAAAATACTGTACAACAAACAATCAATTGTTGTTGATTTACCTGTATATGACGGTGCTACTAAACCAACTACACCCTCTAACGAACTGTAGTTAATATGGTTCCCTTCTCCATATAAGAAAAAGTTGTCGAATGCCAGTTCTTCTAACTTAAACGATCTGATGTCCATGTTGTAACCATAATTAACGTCGTTTATCATATCTTCGACCGTCAAATTAAACTCTGCTTTCTTTTTTTTATTAAACTTCTTGTACTTCTCGTCTTTCTTAATGTAATCGATAATTATATTATACAAATCTGTCTTGTCCGATATTTTTATTAATGATTTTTTTACTGTATCACCTACTTCTATCTTTTTCATGTCTTTTATCTTGTCGCAATGCAATGTGTATTTGCAATGTGGGTACTTCTCTTTTATCTGTTCTGCATACTCATGTGCGTCTGCCCATGATATGTCACTGTAATAAATATAAAACGTTGGATATTTCACATTTAAATTTTCTATATCAGTCGTAATACCCGTATCGTTGATATGCACTTTCATCAATCCATACCTGTTTGGCACTCTTGTATATTCTCCTTTTAGTGAATGCATATCCCATTTTATATATCCATGATCTATTGGGTCTTCACCTATATTCTGTTGAATGAGAGACGAACTATATGCAATACTTTTACCTTTGTTCAAATAACTATGTTTATGCACGTCGCCTAACATTGTTATGTCATACTTCTCTGTAAAATCAGTTATGTTAAAATAACGACTGTTATTAATATGTAATCCATTATCAAGCTTTGCACCGTTGATTATTCCATGATACAACCCTACTTTTATCTTGCCTTCTGTATATTTTTTTTTACATACAGTTACAGATTCACAAAACATTGTCGTGAGACCAAATATTATATTGTTATACTGATATAAACCAGCATCTTTCAACAGATATATTGGATTTGATGTACGCATCTTGTCAATAATTGGACTTATAGAGTTTATATGACTGTTGTTTGGGTTTATGTCATGATTACCAAGAATTATTATGACAGGATGAAATTCTGATAACCTGTACAAAAACTCTTTTATTAATGATATCTGTTCTGGTGCCAAAGAACTTTTCTCGTGCACCAAGTCGCCGCATAAGACAATAAGATTGTCGCTTTTGCTCTTGCTTATAAGGTTATATGTGTTTTCAAATACTTCTCTGTACTCTTTATGTCTTTCGGAATTCTTTGACACATGTATATCAGAAAAATGATATATATATCTAATGTCTTTGTCAGTATCACTTAATACATTTATAGGCATATAAAAATTAGTATAAATACATCTTTATACATCTGCACCATGATATAACACTTTCAATAATTATATACAGCCAATTTCTACACATGTCAGGCTTTAAGAAATGTATATTTTTGTTTTATACATGACACAACATATAGCAAACAGTATTGACAAACGTTTCGCTAAATATATCTTAGAAAGACGCACATGGTCATTAGAATCATTAGGGATTGATAATATAAGTATCAAAGAGCTAAACTGCATATCAGTTGACTATAATAACTTTTCTTTTATTGTTCCTGTTGCAGAAGACGGCTCGACAATATATCCTGTTGAAGATCTTTATAAACGCCTTGTTGATATACGACAAGACGCACGAAACACTATTAAATTATCGTACTAATCTAATACACTTAAGTATATGTACATAATATAGTACAGATGAAACAAATTTATATCTGTTACAAACATAATGGTGTGCCATCACTTGAAATACGTAGACTTATTGACCCTATCATTGCAGAACTGGAAAAAAGTTATATTGTTTACTGCTATGTATATAATGACGGTAACAATAACGCAAAAACAGTGACAGAAGAGATGCTGCGAAATCTTAATAAATCAGACTACTTTATAATGGTAGCTGACATAGAATTTGATCATTCTATGCTTCTACAATTTGGTTACACGTTAAAAAAAAATATACCTAAACTACTTATCGTCAATGAAGAGATTGACAATAGTATCGTACATGACATGTCTGAATACAGATTGACTTATAAACACAGGACAGACATTCCTAAAATCATCAGTAAATATAACCTTTTTCTTTACTACAAAATAAGAGAGAAAGTCATATTTTGCGCAAAAATAGCGGCAGCTGTTTGCTGTCTATTGACTGTAGCATGCCTCAAACAGAACATTTAGACTAAAATAATATTTGGTATACTACTTTAATTAAAATTCATCTGAATCCGTTTTCTGTTTTACTTCAAGTGTCACGAAACACGTGTCTTTTGTTGCATCTAGTTTACAAACAGACGTGTCTACAGCAGCAAGACTACTGTCTTCTATATCGCTCTTGATTTGGCAAGGCATTGACATTGACATATGCTTCTGCATGTGCCACAATTCGTCTTGAACATCATGCGATCCTAATTGTGGCGTCTTGCCAGTAAAGTCTGCGTCTGGTATACTCATGCCTCTGTTCATACCTGACATCTGTTGCATCATCATATTATGTAGCTTCAACTGTTCTAACTTTGATTGTTCTGCCAATTTTGTTTCTCGTTGTTCTCTTCTAAGTTTATCATCTGCATCTTCTTTAATCTTTTTGACTATCATGCTGTTATAGTCTGTTACAAAACTACTAAAGCTATTCCGGTTCTGCTGCAACACTATTTCAAGTTCGGCCGGCGTAAGGATCTTGTCTTTTACAAAACACCTTATGCTGTCTATGTCGACGTCTTCATAATATCTTTTAATCATGTCAACACTGTTCTCAATACTTATTCTGCTTACTTCTAAAATTAGATTCATCCTACCTGGTCTATAGACGGCAGGATCAATCATCTCTTTGTGGTTTGTTGTAAAAACCATAACTGTGTTGTGCAACTCATATACTCCATCAAAAATATTTAACAGTTCTGCCAAGTTTGCTTTTGCATCAATATTTGATTTGTAAAGACCCGGATGAGCCACTCCTTGACGGTACAACGAATGTACATCTACTTCTTCATCAACATTCCTGTTTTTGAATATACTTCCGTCTGCATCAATGTCTTCAAACAACAAGATAGTGTCCGCAGGATATAACAAACCTGTAAAAACATCAGACCTTACAATCGCCGGTTTTATAAACTTCTTCAAAAAATCTGTCGAATATATGTCAGTTACTTTGACAATACTTCTGTTCAACTCGTTTGCCAACGCTTTTGCTATTGATGTTTTCCCAGTGCCAGGCTCTCCATGTAAAAATATATTAAGTTTTGGAATCTTTTTTGCTTTGAATTCGTTAACAACATGCACAAGTCTGCTCTTGTCATCAATGAAAACATCCTTAAACATCTTATCAGAATTGAACTCAACACACGTTTCAGTATACATCATCGTTATCATGTTGCTAAACTCGTTTTGCGTTGGTCTTGATTGAGAAATAATCCAGCGAGTGCTCGTTTTGCTGTATTCAATATAGTCACGTGTCTTCTCTTTTACAAAGTTCCATAATTCGGTTTCAGTCTGTGTTTTTGAAGACAAACTTATGTTTACAACTGTTTTTGATGGTTTCTTAAGATTAGTCTTACTTATATCGTCCACATTACCTCCTCTGACTGACGTCATAACCGTCTCTGTATCTGATAAACAGAAAACAAAAGTAATATCCTCAATGACACATGTAAAGTCGTCACACTCTGACCAAGCAATATTTCTATTGCCATACGACATAATCTTTTTAACTTCTGCAACATCTGGGCGCTTATCTTTTATGTACTGTAGTATACCGTTACTAAGAAGTTGATATTTATTGATACTCTTAACGAGTTCAATTTTATCTACTTCTTTTTAAGGACTAGAACGGAAAAAAGAGTCCTATTGTATGACTACATAAATACTTACTTTAGTTTGTAAATATTTATTGCTGCATTGATATCTCTATCTAAAGTTAACTTACATTTTTTACAATTATAAGTTTTACTTTTTCCTAAGTCTCTTTTTAAAAACTTACAATTATGACACTTTATACTCGTTTGAAATTCATTTATCTCATTTACTATAGTGCCAAATTTTAATTTCATACTATGTAGTTTCATTCTAAAGTTGTAATGTGATAAAGTTACTAACCTTCGCTTTACCACATCTGCTAAATTCCCTTTTAAGTTGGATATCATATTTTTTATACTTAAGTTTCCTATATTTATTGTTTCATATGTTTTTAATAAAAAGTTTGCTGCTTTATTATGTAAATCTTTTATTTTATTTTTTAGTTTATCTGAATATTTTGTATAAAGATCCTTAAATAGTGATTCTTTTATTATATTGTCATCATAACTTGACCTTATATTGTCTAATCTTTTATGATGTCGATCTATTATTTTGTTTGTATCATATCCAATCTCAGTAGCTCTATCTTTTGAATATGTAGTTAAAAATGTTCTGACTCCAATATCTATACCACATTTACTATGTTTCTTATACTTAAATTTAGATGTAACATCTTTAGGACTTATTATTATAAAGGTACCTTTAAAACTATCATATTGTAATATAGAATTAGATGTAATATTATCTTTGAATGGTAAAGTAGACTCTATATTACCTAAACTAAAGAATGTATTGTGAACTTTACTAAATTGTAAAGGTTCAATAACTAAATTCTTACGTCTCCTATCTAACGTCATATCTTTAATATTAAAATCTTTATGATGATTAGCATAAGCAGATTTATACATTTCAACACAATGTTTAACAGCATAATCAGCAGTATGTTTAGGTAGACTGTTAGTAGAACATATATTTTTAAGATCATCTTTTAAAATGGCTCTTAATTTGATAAAATTTAAATCTTTTTTATTAAGGTTATTATCTTTAATGTGATTGTTTGTAAGGTTATAAACTTTAATAACATCATTAAGGAAAAGTTTAAGTTTGGTTTTTTGTTTATCGGTAAGATGAAGTTTAATTTTAATAGTATCTTTGTATGTAACTTTAAATTTGACACGTTTACGTTTTTTCTTTTTAGGATTAATGTATTGTCTAGCTTTAAAGGAGGAAAATAAAGGAAGGTCATTGGAGGTTTGAAGTAATGTAGGAAAAATATATTTAGATGTCATAAAAGTAAACATATGTATATCTTTAAATAAAAATTGAAAGATATAATAGAGATATCAAGAAATATAAAGAAAAAAGTAACTAGTTACAACCCATCACCTGAATATATTTCTCCATATGCGAATAAAAGTAGTTTGTGCACAATGTATCACAGTTAATACTTACTCTGCATATGTTTTTTTCTGGTAGCCATGTTAACAACTTTTGCAAACGATTACACTTTACTTGTTCAATATATGACGCAAGTCTCCTGACAATAAGATCAATCATCATAACAATAAAATACCTCTTCAACTTCTTGATATTCAAACTTCCAGATAACAGATACTGCTGCGTCATATAACTTGATATTTGCATAACGCTTGATACACCTGAATAAGGATATGGATATGAGCCTCCATAGGCATACTGATTGTCCATTTAATAGATGTGTTATAAATACGACATAGTATAATAGATGTGTCTTTCAGTTTTTCATTATCTTCTATAACTATATATAATGGCTACAGTTGATGATGAACTCGAACATCTTACACTACTACATAAGATACAGCTCTTGATATTACAAAATAACGTAAACGTGAGCGACATACCTAATAAACATTATAACCCGCCCACCAAATTATTACTCAACAAGATAAATGAAAAACTTTCAGCGACATACCCAGTTGAATCAACAGCTATGACAAATGGTGCATATACTGATATATTTGATACTATAAACAGACATATAGCAGTTGATCAAACATACCATCAAGCCTTCATGAAATTTTTTCAATTATCAAGTCTTAATGTCTACTCTGATTACGCTAAAGACTATCTTAATTTGCTTGTTTTAGCCTTTTAGAACTGTGAAGGCTTTCAACAGAGCATGTGTTTTTTTAATGTTGAATCAGATTTAACATTAAAGCATGGAGTCGTTTACCGTCATTGTTTTATCTATTACTTTTTGGATTAGTTTGTTGTGAGATGATTCTAGTGTATATATGATATATACACTAGACACTACACTTTACAGTGATAGCTACATTTCTGTAGCAAAGACCACACTCTGCCTATCCTACTGCGACATGACGCAACTTGGCAATCGTGCTCTGGCACTCTGAGTCCCAGAAATTCTCAACAGTCACACACTCGTGCCCCCAGCCCACACCAGAACAATCCGGACGGATCCTGCTGAACTCCTTAAAGATAAGGTCCGAGATGACTGCCTCTCTCTCAAAGAGATCTTCAGGCAACTTGTACTCGCTGTCCACAACACGACCAGTGTCTTTCCGAAGTCCTTCATGCCTCAGCACGAGCATTCCATTCTCGACAACGACATCAGTGCCAACCAGTACTTTATCCATGTCCAGTCCCATCCAAAAATGAGACGCAAGCCAGCATGCCTCACGGTCGATCCCACGCTTGACACAGAACCTACACCTCAAGTCGGTATCGATTGCAACATCGTCTGTCTTGTCAACTGCAACAGCCTTGACGTCTGATACCGCCGTAGGAAGTTCCGAGAAAGTAACCCGACGGCCTTGGCGTGTGCTGGCAGCTGGTTGTACCGGAAACGATCTCGACGGTCCGCTGCGCAATGCTGATTGACGATGATCAGGATCGGTCTTGTGACTGTACTTGCATCGCGTACCACGCTCGCACACGCCGTTCATATCGTCACGACAACTACTCACTTGCGACAAAACAGCCGGATCGTGCGAATAAAGACATTCACCGTACTTGAACTTTGCACACTTTCCAGTGTGCAAATAGTAGTTACACGTGTTGACATCCGCTGGCTTACTACTGACCGCTGTCGAATCACGCCTGTTCGACGCACGGGTAGTAGGCTGCCCCCTATACGCTGTCTGACGACGATGAGGATCAGACTGGTGACTGTGCCGACACTGAATGCCATGCACGCAACGGCCTTTCAGATCGTTGTTACACACGTCGACCTTCAACACGTCTGACCAATCATGAGAATGCGGGCACCTGCTGTAAACCCCCTTCTGACACTTTCCAGTGTGCAAAAAATCGCTGCAAACACCCATGTGAACAAGTTCGCGAAAAAACTAGATTCGCCGCTGCAATAACTTTGCTGCTTTGATAATCAGATATTTAATATAGGCGCCCTAATATAATTTAAAATTCAATTTTTTCTCCAGAATATTATGTGGCATCAACATTTTCTTTTATAAGCTTGATACGCACGTAACAGCTCTAAATAGTTTGGTGTGTCATAAGTTTAAAGTTCAGGCTCTGCTTACATAGTTTAAGACATAAACATAATCCTCTTCTTTTATTAAAGTATATATATATTTCAATGAAAGTATGTAACAATTGCCACAATAACTATTGTGAATCGTGCGGTAGCAATAACACATGCACAAAAGGCTGTGAAAATTTTAGACACACAGTCATGCTAGAGACATACGGAAAAGAGTTTACACTCATATCACATAGGCTGTGCTGTAAATGCTTTGCCGACAATGACTTGTCAGTTATAAATCGTAAGTGTAACAAAGATTGTATTATATTTACTACAATAAGTAAAAGCATGACATACTGGAATTGCAGACAACACAAGCCTTGATTATGTTGATGGAAATACACGTATATTATCATTAACATCTTTTCTACATACAGGACAGACGTCTATCTTATCTTTACAATCAGTACATAGCACGCCATGACCACATGGATATAAGAAATTAAGTGTAACAGCTTTGCCCATACATATAATACATTCTGCTAAGTCAGGATTGTTTATTATGCGATGCGCTGACGTTATCTTTTCTAAAACACTGTCTATACTATGTAAAACGCGAGTCTTAAGTCCATTGACTAAAGATCTCAATCTTGGGACAAATAGCGATGCAACGTAAAAACTTCCGGTATTGGCCATCCATAATGTCACCCAAAACATGTATCCGATAAGAGATTTGGCTTCTACATATTTGTCACGCAGTGACATAGATATTCTTGCAGAAGCTATGCAAGCAATCATATACTCTGCTAACAGCTTTATCATACCTCGTTTTGTTAATTTTTCGACGGCAATAGGTTTTAAATGTAAATTAATCCAAATATACATGCAATATGCGAAAAGAAAATGGTACCACTTTATGTCACCTATTTTTGCAGTAGCATATGTACACACATTTTTACATGTTTCTGCAGCCGTATGAGTTGTTATGTCTATCATAAATTTAGGTATTGGGAGATTCACTGTTACTGCATATGTCATTGCTGTCCTATATTTAAGTTATGTTAATAACTCATATATAGAATAATTGTTTCACTTTTTTATCTTAACTTTATTATTGACATCGTTTCATTGCTATTCTTGTCTACTTTTGTGTTGTATTTATATCCAATGTCGCTTATGAGTCTACCGTCTATAACAAATCCATATACTGGACCTTCACTGTCAATTCCATACACTGTCCTGTCTGGCTCTTTACCAAATCTTTCTCTGCAACTGTTTATCAACTGCTCTATAACTTTTTCGGCTGGTGTTGTTTTATAATATATCTTCTTTTTACATTCTTCAACAAGTTCCCCGTCTGTTTTCTCTCTCTTACTTAGTACATGGAGGTCTATGCCTTCGTTTAAAGAGTCGTCCAACATAATGCTTCCACTTTGCTTGAGTTTTTCAAAATTCTCTTCATAACTCGAACTATTTTCCAACAACTCTTCTAATGCGTATTTTTTAGGACGACACGAATATATACACTCGTACTTGTAGTCTCTATCATCTCTTCCTAATATTCCTAGTTTCATATCTGGCCTTGTTATTCTCGGCACGCATGCAATCAAGTGCGTGTTTAAATTGTTAATTCGTATCTCTTTTTCAAAATCACTGTAATCTTTGCTCTTGTTCTCCCGCAACCATGCGTTCGCTGCATATATAAAACTCAAAAGATGATGATGTTTATCAGCTTCTCTTAAATTATGCCATATGATGTCATTAACACTCTCTGTCTCATCTGGTTCTACATATGTTATGTCAAATGCCATGTGTGATAGTTTTTCTATTATAAGTATCATAAGAGACATCTTTGTTCAATTTTTATTTTGCATTATTAATATATATGTCAATACAAAAATATATAAACGACTACAGTAATCATCTCATACGTAGTCAAATAGTTGTTATTCTGCTTGCAACAAATATGATTATATATCTGATCGGATTTATGTATTACAAATCTCACTGTAAAAACATGGACAAACAACATAGATATATTCTAAAAAAAATAGTTAACGCAACGGGTACAATATTCATTGTAACTGTTATATTAATAACTATTTCTGTTTTCTCAAGACTTTTTGTAAAGTCATAATAAACCAGTAGCAACATTAGTTTTGGCAAATTTATGCTTAACTTTACACAAATAAGCATATGAGGCTAGACGATAAAGTAAACATGTTTTTGTTGTATGTGACTGGTCTATTCATAAGAACCAATATCACTTGTCACGACACGATGATAACCCCAAACGTGACGAATGGCTTCTGGAGTCCCTAAAGAACCTCCTCTTGGATCTGCACCAGGACCAAACCAATGATTTTGAGGAGCACCTGTCGTTCGTGCTTTAATGCCTGTATAAGTCGTACCATTCACTGTTCTTCCTAAAACATAATCTATAAAACGACTATCGTCTGACACAATACCAGCCGTCAATTTATGTTTCATTCGATTGATACAACTTATCACATCATCAATATTTACATAGTCTGTTACTATCTGTACCGGGCCGAAAATCTCTTTTGTTATTGTGTTAAATGTTGTCTCATCAGCGTTTTTAATATTTTCTAAAGGAATATAGATTAGTGTTGGTTCATAGATACCATATCTTTCTGGAATACTTGTGTTCTGTATACTCTTTCCTCCAAATACTACTCTTGATCCATTTATCTTTTGCAATTCATATATGTGTTTGTCAATTGTCTGATTACTAACTGACAATAAAGGCACGTTCGTTAAGTTGTGAAGACTACGTCTTTTCGCAAGTGCTTCAAGTCTATAGATAAAATCCAAATCCGTTCTATACATAGTGTCTCTATTAAGGAACATAATAGACTGTGCTGAACATTTCTGTCCGCCAAATTCATATGCATCAATGTCACACTGTTTTATTACATCGAACAGTTCATGATAACCAATGTTGTCTATAATCTTCCAATCAAACCCGCCGTCTTCTATTTTTACTCTCCCCATTAAGTCTGTTAACAACTTCTCTGCGATATGTGTACTTCCTGTAAAAAGAGTGTTCCTTGGTTGAGATGCCAGCAAAAAGTCGTTTATAACTTTGCCACAACCGTTAATAAACAATAAGTCCTCCTGTGGCATGCCGGCTTCTAACAACAGATCAATAAAATAGTCCATCACTTGTGACACTTTAATGTCGACATGCAACATCGGTCTATTCCCCATAAATAATGCTCCCATCAATTGCAATACAGGAATTTCAAGCGGATAGTTGAACGGAGTGATTATCGCTACCTTGCCGTATGGATACCAGTAATCAGTCGATTGTTGACCAGCATGATCACCTGATGTAACAACACCTCTTGCCATAAAACGGACTTGATCTCCTGAAAAATTCTCTAAAAATCTTTTAGTTACTAATATTTCACTTGCTACTTGACTGTCTGACTTTGGTACACAACTTTGAATCAATTTGAAAAGATTGTCGTACACTGTTTTGTCATCAAACATGTTTGCAAGTTTACGACTAATACTTCCATATAGCATATACCGTTCCCTTCTGTAATGTGGATTATGCAAACCATATTCTGGTGTCTTTTTAAACTCTTCTAAATATACTGCCAATTCTGATCGTGATGTATCACATACGTTAAACAGATCTTTGCCATCCAAAGGATTTATAATAGTCCTTATCTGCTGTGTCACGATGCGACGACCGTTAATATAGTTTCTTACAAGCTTCATTATATAAATAGTATAATGATGCTGCTTTATTACAATATATTGTTCAATTTTTATTTAAGTGTTGTCTTGTTATGCTTTTTTGCTAATCATGTTGAGTTTTTCTGTGCCCATAATTATTGAGTGTTCTCCATAAAATATCTCTTTAGGTTTTTTTTTACTGTAGTTAACAAGCGACTCTTGACCAATCTTTACAGTCTCTTTTGAGAAAGCTATTTTATAAGTATCGTTGCCAACAAGTTTACCTGTGTTTGCTATAAACCCCTTTTGAATAGACAACAAAACTCTATGTTTTACGCTCTGGGTTTTGTCGGATTCATTGGGCAGCTTATACATTGTTCCGACTTTCATTATGTTCGATTTTAGTTTATGATAGTCGTGTAATGCATGTTCAATTGTCTTGTATTTAATATAATTCTCTCTACACCAGTTATTTAATCCTTTCTTATCTACTTTTTCTGCTTCGCTAAATATCTTATACAAACTTATAAAGTCTCCGTCTCTGCTTGCATACTTTCTTTTTGACTCGTCTATCTTGGCTTTTAATTTAAGGTTCTCTTTATCTGCATCGCCTGCCGAAACAAATATTGCAGAGAACAGTCCTTTAGACGCAGTATACAGTGCAGCTATCTTACACACTTCTCTCATACATCCTTGTTTCCATGCTTCTATCATTGCAACAGCAATTGGAAGATCTGCTCTTATCTCTGTCAACAGTTTGCCATATTTAGTTATCTTCTCGTTGTCAACCGCACCTACTTCAAAAAGCTGTAACAATGCAGACACAATAAAATTCTCTGATGGCGGTTCGATAAACTCTGTTAATGTGTTTACAAGATTCTTTGTTGTCTCGATTTGCGGAATATTTAACAGCTTTAAACATTCGTCTGCAATATTATTCTTTCTTATTGCAGGCTCTGGATATTCTATTAGCTTCTTGTACTCTGCTTCTGTATATAAGTGGTAACACGTTCCTGGCTCTGTCCTTCCTGCTCTTCCTTTTCTCTGTTTTATTTGTGACTGTGTTATAAAATTTTTGTTCAATAATCTTGCGCGCTTTACTGGATCATAACCACCTTGTAATGCTTTCCCACAATCTATAACAAAAATAATACCGTCAATAGTTATCGACGATTCTGCAACTTCTGTCGCTATAACTACTTTACGTGTTTTCCCAGCTGATTTTTTGTACAACTCTTTACTTTTCGCTAACTCTTGCTGCTCGTCAGTTAGACCAGAGAATAGTTCAACACATAGTAGAGATGACAGTTCTGTATTACTGTTTATTCGTTTACATAAATCTTCTGTCTCTTTCACAGAAGTTACAAACACAAGTATATCACCTGGTCTCTTGCTCTTTACGATATCTAGTATCAACATATAGCTTTTTAATGCATATTCGTCGACTGATTTTGTCGTATAGACAGACTCTACTTCATAATTCCTCTGACCACTTATATCTAACATTGCAAAATTGTATCTGTCAAAATAAGATTTAAATATACTCTCATTTATAGTTGCACTCATTATAACTAGTTTAAAGTCTTCGCGCAACGATAACGTGTTTCTCAACAAATATAACAGAAAATCTATCTGAACTTTGCGTTCATGTGCCTCGTCAATTATTATACATTTGTACTCCATTAGTTTAGGATCGTTTAACAGTTTGTTGACAATCGTTCCATCAGTTGCATAAAGTATCATAGTACTGTCTGAATTTGCATTATTCGGAGAACCTTTATATTTGTACCCCACTTCTTTGCCTAATTCTACATCGAGCGTCGCAGCCGCATATTCTGCTGCTGACTGTGCAACAAGTTGTTTAGGAAGTGTCATAGCTATCTTCTCTTTGTAGTTGTAGTAATGCGAAACTAATTTTGGAAACAGTACAGATTTCCCTGATCCCGTATCGCTTTTTATTAATATGACTCTTTTCGTCTTAAGTAATTCAAGTACTTCATCTCTTTTACTGTATGTTGGCAATGCTGACCAGCTCTTTGCCAACTGTTTATATTTATCTGAATAAGGTTTGTTGGTAAACGGATTATTATTCTTTCCTTCAGGATCTAATATGCCAATATTATTCATATTATAGTTATATAAATAATATAATCCACAAAATAAGTTAAAAGTCTAAGACAAGTTTGCCAAATTATCGGTTCTGTGTTCAGCATACCTACTTAATGACTTCAAACTGCTGATTATAGACGCAACATCTGTACCAGTATTTGTTACACTGCTGAATTTTTTATACACTCTTGGTCTTGGTATTGTTGTTACACACATTTGAATCGATCTCATAAAACAGTCTGTCAACCCTTTCCCCATAATTAAAACTAGATATGTGTCGATAACATCACCTTCTTCTAGTTTGTCTATGTTAATTCCTGGCAAAATTCCAAAACCAGTGTCCCATGGCATTGTATTTAACACATGTTTACCACTTACACTCTCTTGGTAGTTAAATATCTCAATATTTTCTCTGCCATAAACAACACCAAACACTTCGCCATTCTTCATGTCAGCCGCGTCATATGCAATACAGTATCCTCGTGTGTCAATTGCTTTAAAATCTGGGTAGACTGGAAGATTATCGCCTACGGAGTACCACCAATTAGGAGTATTACTTTCGTCGACATTCATTGCACATGAATTATATACTGCTCTGCTTGGTGGTGTCCATGATTCAATATATGTATTCCCTAGCTGATCTTCTTTGTTGTCTTCGTACACTTTATCTATCTGTATAACACGTCTAATAAGAAGCATTCCGGGACCAATAACCCGGTATCGTGTCAAACAGTTAACTCCTCCTGTGAAATGTGACTGAAGTTTTATTTTCCAGTTATCGTTAGGTGTAGACCACACATCCACACCATTATTATAAGTCTGAACATATCTTGTTATTGAATACTTCCCGCTCTCGTCACCTCCTTGTGTCAAATTGTAACGCTTTTCAAAATCTTGGAATCCTTCAATAGAATATTTCATACTGTTGCTCCATACTGTCCATTGAACTATTCTGTCTGTCTTCTCTTCTCTAAACGATGGCGACAACAGCTGAACGTTTGAAGAGTTTGTTATGTTCCCAATTGTTCCTCCAGTTGCTATGCGCACATTGTACACTGATTTGTCTGGCGCAGAGAAACTGATCACAATATCATTATTTATCTTGTTTACATTGCATACATAGCTTGCGTCAATAGGCCACGTGTCCATTTGTAGTATATGTTATCAACAACTGTTCTTAACATATAGTTATTCAAATTTTAACGCACACCAATGCTTTATCGATACTTCCCGTATCCAATCCAATAGGTTTTAAAACTTAAAACCTTTGCAAGCGTCAGGAATTTTACAGACAGCCTCTTTTGCCAAGCAGTCTTTGTCTGTGCTTTTGCACACTTTTTCGCATTCTTTTCTCATTTCAGCACATTTATTTGGTGTTATAGCAACTTCTTTAGCTGCTGGTGCAGCTTTGGCATCAGGTTTTGCTGGTGCAGCTTTGGCATCAGGTTTTGCTGGTGCAGCTTTGGCATCAGGTTTTGCTGGTGCAGCTTTGGCATCAGGTTT
>JACCDN010513121.1_pt1 | contig 22459 bp, 17 predicted proteins | sample 7441691 | NCBI WGS metagenome assembly JACCDN01 (sample SAMN15323439, study PRJNA562643) | freshwater metagenome | isolation source: river surface water | place: USA:Blue River Watershed | collected 2017-08-16 | reverse complement strand
TTTTTTGCTTGGGACTTATAATTATTTATTTCTACTTCAACCAATTTAGTTAAAGATTCCATCGATAATTTTTTAATATCTTCTATTTTTAATTCATTTTCAGGTGATAATCCACGAGAATTATTTATAATTCTACAAATATTTTCATATAAAAATAAATACTCGGCTCTGTACTTTTTAATAGTATTTTTTAATGGATCTAATTTTTCATCAACTGATTCACTAAAATCAGTTGATATTCTTTTATTTATATCCAAACACTCTTTTAGTTTAGCTTCAAAACTCATTTTTTCAGATGTTAATCTTGATATATCAATTTTTAAGGGTTCTATTTTATTAGTTAATTCTTGTAAACTTTGTTTATGTTCAGATAGAGTGTCTTGAATAATTTTATCATGGCCTTGTATTTTTTTATCCTTAGATAAATTAGATCTTGTTAATTCATCTATTTCTAATTTTTTACTTTCTAATAATCTTTTGACTTTAGCCAATTCTGTTAAATATTCCTGTTTATTAGTTTCTATCAATGCCGTCAATGCACCCTCATTTGTTTTATTTGATAGTATTTTTTGTTCAAGTGATGATTTATCTTTAATACATTGTTCATATGCATGTTTTTGTCCAGCTAATTTATTGGTGAGTGCCAATATTTGCTCATCTTTTTCTGCTGGATTATTTGTCAATTTTTCCTTTACTAATTCGTCTATGCGTTTTAAACTAGTATCATATTCTCTTTTAAGTTTATCTAACTTACCAGTCAATAAACTTATTTCTTGATCTCCCTGAATATTTATTTCATTCATAGTATTGATAGAATCTTCCACATAATCATATAAATTTAATTCAGCTAGTTCTGGTATTATTTCACCTTCCTCTAATTCAGATAATCTTTTTTCAATATCATAATTATTTTCAGCAAAATATAGATAATGTGCTAATTTGAGTATAAATAATTTATTTTTATTTAATAAATCTTTATTGGCCAGAGTGAGTTCATAATTTCTTCTAATATAATTATCTATTTCTTGAATCATAACATTTACTTCATATGTTGTTTTAATTTGATGTTTTTTATCACTTAAACTGTTTATAACTCCAACTAAATTATTGATTTTAGTTATTAACTCAGTTCTTTTAGCTTCAGTATTGTCTACATCATTTCGTAAATTATTATTCTGTTTATTTTTTGGTGAACTCATAATTCATAAAATAATTCGTTATATATAATTATATGTATAAATTCAAAAAAAAGATATTTAAACATCTATATTAGTAATCATCCAATTTTATTTTATTACTTCCATCATCGTCATCATCTCCATCAAATGATTCATCAAATAAATCGTTTCCAAAAAGATCGTCGTATTCGTTAACATCATTAGTATCGTACTGGTCTGTGTCTATCACAACTTCATCCTCATTTTTAGATTTACGTAAAAGATATTTAATAGTAGAATAATCGTATAATGAATAGATCTCGTCAAATTTAATAATACTATGTGTCAATGTGTCAGTGAACAGAAATAAATCATTGTCCTTATTATTTATGTTATAAATATTGATAATGTTATTGTATATAGTATTCAATAATAAATTTATTAGTTCATCTTCAGTCAATATATTCTTATAAGATTCTATCATATCTATAAGATTTATAGATATCTTCGGATACGATTTATTGTTGTGTCTGAATTTATTATACTCGACGGTTAGGTATAATAAATAATTTGTCAACTTTAGTATTCTTTCATTTGGATCAACTACGATACTAGTAAAATATTTTTTATTATAGTCTATTCCTTCAATAGACCCCAAATTTAATAAATAATCGATATCGATATTATATAGATTAGATATTATATTGATAGACTCATTGTTTAGGCTAGTATCCAATTTGACCTTCTTAGATACAGGCTTCTTGTAATTATCTATAATAAAATCTATTTTATTCTGCTTTAAAGATTTCTCCTTATCTATTTCTATCTTATACTTATTCTTATATTTTTGAAAATAATCTGAATCTCGCGTATTGGTCAATGATGAGTTAATTTTACACTTAGTACATGATTCATCAACTAGATTATGAAATTCACCTTCTGGACACTTATAAGTATAATTTATATAAAATCTATTTATATCTATTTTTTCTATATTGTCCAATTTGTAATTTATTAATTTTTTATCATTCAATCCGAACTTAATTGATGAGAATGGTAGTTTTAATATATTTTCATATTTAACCTTTTTAGATTCAAAGACCTTTTCCTTTGGTTCAGATTCATTTGTCTCATATTTTAAATTTTTAACAAATGTTAGATATGAGTTGAATCTATTATTATTGACCAATTTATTATCATACTTATCTATTTTTATAGAGTCATACAGATTTTCGTCTTTGGGTTGTTGTTTATTTTTATTTGGTTGTATGATATTTTTATTCAATATAACCTCTATATCGTTCGTTTTTATGTTCAAATAAGTATTCAAATATGATTTGAGTATTTTATAATTAATACTATTTTCTACACTTCTAACATCTTCGTCCACATTCTTTTCATTTTTAAAGGTTATAGTATTGGTTACTATTAGTTTATAGTATTCGATTAATAAACTTTTAATATCAATATATTGAATTGAGAGTTTAGTAATAGTGGTTGAAGCATACTTAATAAATATTGTAAAACATTGGTTCAACAAATCCTTCAAGTTGGGTGATTTTGTAAATCCCTTAAACCCAATCTTTTTGGTTTGGTTTATTAATAATATGATTATAGTGAATATTATTATCTTTATATGAAATTTTAACAAAATATCTTGTTGTTCACTATTATTCTTCTTCTTGGTTATCTTTTGATTTATTTCAGACAAATGCCCAATAACAATATCTGTTATAGCCCAAACCATAGTCTTTTGTTCTATATCATCGGTTTCTATATCTATATAACTACTAGTAATGTAGAAGGATTCTCTTATAATATATTTTTTCAACTCCTCGTCTACAGACTTTATTGTTGTAGATTTAATCATATTGATAGATTTAAACATATCGAGAGCATTGTGATCATCACTTAGGAAACCTCCACATATCTTACAGTAAAATTTATATTGCAAGCTAGCATCACTAGAATACTTATTCGTAATAATTTGGTTGACTTGATTTATATACTTATCATAATTGAATATTGATTTGTCATTTGAATTATCATCAACCTTTTCCTTAAGTAATTGGATATATAAATACTCATGTGGACATATAAGATCTAGATTACATAATTTACAAACTATCATAGAATCATTTGACTCTGATTGTTCATTGTCAATATACTCATTTAAAATTGTAAATTCTTGAAAGTCTATATTGTTGTTGTTGTAAAGTTTTATTTTTTTGTGGTCGCACTTGTTGTTTAGCACCTGTTTGATATATTCTTGATTTTTTTTGTGTTCCAATAAAATCACATTTTTATATTTGTCGGGTAATTTTTCAACAGAGAACTCTTTGTTGTTTCTAAACAAACAATCATTATGATTGGTATTGAATAGATTTGGGAATCTTAGTTTGGTCAGATTTCTTATAACTATATTGTTCAATGTATTCGATATTATAGAATTTTCATTTTCTATTTTTTGATGTATGATAGAATTTTTAATCTTTATATCGTTCAAATATCCATTTATAAGATCTGGTTTGTTTAAATTTATAATTGTTTCATAAAGATACTCCTGATGGGAATTGAAGAAAGCAGCATATGTTGAGCTGTCGTACTCCTCGGTAAACTTGTACTTCAACACATCATTGAAATCTTTTAATATTTTAAATGATTTGTTGTTTTTATCATTATATTTCTCATTTTTGAAAAACAGTTTTGTGTGTTCTAATTTTGCTTTGTGTATGATATGGTTAATATTGTACAATTGTATATTGTGGAATAATTTTTTAAAATCTTCAAGCAGGGTTTTGGAACTATAATTTATTTCATGGTAATTTTTTTTCTTTATAAAGGATTGTATGTTTTCAAAAATGGATGGCATCTTAGTAAAAAACCCATACACTATCAACTCATCATTTAAATCATTTTTATACAAGTTATTTGTTTGGTATGAAATAAAATCGTATTGCTTATTAGTTTTTATAGATGTATATCCCTTTATTTTATAAATATCTACATCATTATGTATTACTACTGATTTTATTACTTTAGAAGACTCTATCGATTCTAAAATATATTTAATAAGTAGTGTCAGGATATTGACATCATCTACCTTTGTATTTATATCATCTAAGTCATTTTTGACAAACCCATCTATATGGTATTGTTTGTCTCTATCTAGAATGTCTTTGAGAAAGTAATATTCTAGATATGTCTTTTCAAAATAGTCATTTGAATCCATTTTTATTCAATTATTGTGTATATATAAGTAAACAATTATTATTTGAAATTATACTTACATTTATTATAGTCAAATAAATTATAATTTCAAAAGTAATTCTCTTATAATGGATCAGCAAAATAAACAAACTATAAGCAAGTTCGAAATTATAGGTTCTTCATATATAAATATCATTTATAATAATATTTATAACAATGCAATATTATCCAATTCTAATATAAAAAATGTATATGTTGCTAGTCTTTTAGAATATTTAAACTCTTCCAAAGAGGATGAATTCTTTATTCAATCGGTAAACTGTATTTGTGCATATTTTAAATCGTCGACCAAGTTTACCGATTTAAGTTTTAAGGACTGCATAGAATTGCTTATCATTGAATTTGTTCCATCTAATTATTTAAATCAACTAAATAAGCAACAGAAGTCTAAAATATTACATGGTGTTCTACATAATACATTGAAAAGAGTTATCAGTGTTGTTATTAAAGAATATGTAGATATTATTATTGATAACCATCAAGATTATAATAATTTAGTAAAATTGCAAGATATCTATCTTAAAAATCTCTTGTATGAAAAAAATATTCTATTAAGTCAATTTGCAGATCCATCACAAAAAAGTGAGGATGTTGATAAGTTGAAAATTTATGATTTATTAGAGAAATTCAAACAGGAAGTTTCTAACTTAAAAGGTAAAAATGATAAACTTTTGGTTGAACTAAAAGAATCCTCTAATAACTACAACAAACTAAAATCAGATTATGCATTATGTTTAGAAAATAATAAGACCACACAAACAAAATTATACGAATCCTTGAAGGAGATAGAAAAATTAAACTCACATATAAAGAGAATAACAAAAAATAAATCGATACCACAACCAACACAAATTATAGTAGAAGAAGAGGAGGAGGAGGAAGAGGTTGTTATAGTAGATGAGGATGAACAATTAGAAGAAGATGAACATTTAGAAGATGACCATGAGGAGTATGGTGAGACCAATACTTATGAAGATAATATTTTCGAGTCTATAGATGAGGAGGACATCGATATGAATAAAATTCTTAAAAAAAACAATAGTCTATTAGATACTATTAGTTTCGATAAATCTGTAATTATAAACAAAAATGATGATGATTGCTTAAAGATAAACGAACATTTGGATAAACTAAAGACAAATAAAATAAATGAAACACTACTATTTAATTAATATTTATAATATGAATATTGGATAATGAACATAGTGATAAAACCATATTTATAGTGTGTATATTATCAATATTTGGAAAGTTTAATAATATGTAATCATTCGGTGCTCTACTATGCGATGATATGAGTTTAAGTTTTTCATAGAATATTTTTTTGTTTTGGTTTATAAATACAAGTATCAATGTCGATTTGAGTTTATAAATAATTTTATTGGTAGGTATTTTTTCTAGATCTGTAATATTTATAATACAGGAATCAATACTAGTATTGTTGTGAATATAATCTAAAACTTTATAATTATAAGATATTATCATACATAGATTATTTTTTTTTGTTATAGAAGTTCTTGTAATTTCAATTTCTGTATTTTTCAATTGTTTCTTTATCAATTTTTCATACTTAGGAGATATATTATTAATAATGTTTTCAATTATATCGATCAATGAAAATTTGTGAAAAGAATTAGTGTTGTAAGTTAAGGTTTTTTTAAATTTAATTAATGTTCTTTCCAATTGGATCAATTTATTACAAAATGGACATTTACCATTTATTAGTTTAGTTTCAATCGGAAATACCATATTATAAGATTCTTTATATGTACTTCTAATGACACATGTTTCACATATTGCCTTCATACAACATTTTAAAATTATTCTTTTATTGATATGTATTGGTTCGTAACATATGTTACATTCTATAACGTTTATATTTTCTATCATACGTTCAAATATTGGATCTATTAGTTTTTTTTGATTTTTTATATAAGAAATTAGTTCTTGTAATTCATATTCCTTCTGTTCATTGAGATTAAATACTTTGAGTATAGATAAATAATTTTGATTGTTTTTATCCTTCATAACATTATCATCCATCAAAAATTCGATCATGATGTTAAAATTATTATATTCATTCAACAAGTATTGTGGAATTATAAAATTGAAAAGAGCTGGAACATTATTAATATTCACAATTTCAATAATTTTATTTATATCTATATCGGCATAATCATCTATTGATGTTATTAAAGATTTAATCTTTAAATTTTTTTTGTTGAGTTCGTAAAAATCCTTTTCGTTTATATTAGGATTATCAATGCATTTAATGTTATATTTATATATTCTATCATAAATAATATTATTTAGCAATTCTAATATAGAACTTTTAACCAAATTAAAATATATTTTATTAGAGTTGTAGTTTTTTAATTCCATAAGAAATATCTTCATCTTAGCTTTAAACAGAAAAGTTGGATATACCATAAATATTTTATCATCGATGGGAGATTTTAGATATGAAATTTTGTACGAGATGTTGTAAATTATTATTTCGTTCCAAACTATGTATCTAGTCAAAAATTGGAATAAATCTATTAAACTGTAATAATATTTATTATTTTCATGGATAAACATAATGAACTCTCTTTGTTCATCTATCAATTCCTTCTTCTTAATCTTATTATCTAAAACTATGATGACATCATATTGCGACAATATATTTACATAATTTTTAATAAAATTCAATGAATCGGTATAGTTAGTTATTATTTGATAATTTATATCAGATTTTTCTAAATAAATAACTATATTCTCTAGTTCATATTTATTAATAAGGAGAAGATTCTTCTTATTCAATTTAAATCTATTAAATATCAAAAACTCTTTATCCACAAATAATGATAAATTTAAAGTTATCGTATTCAATGAATTTATTATGTGCGACTTATTGAGATATATTTTTTGGGTAGATAGGATACTGTTAATTTTATTTTCGATATATTTAATCTCCTCAATCAGCTTTATATAGTATTTTTTGTCTATTAACTCAAATCCATCTGTCTCCATTTTAAAAATTAGATAATTATATTATCTTCTATATATTAACTATAACAACTTATATTAATAGTTATATAGTCTATTAATAAATATATTATAAAATATAGTATGTTAGATTAGTATATATTAATATACTAAATCGATTACATAATATATATACTTGTATATAAACATGACGATTTCAACCGATATACACCATTATAATGAAACTGTAATAGCTGAAAATAAAACATTAACTAAATTATTTTCAAATATATTCTACGTAGTTCTATTGATATTGATATCTATATTAATAATTTTTGCATGGATCTATAACAGTACGGTTGATATAAACCAAAAAAATATCAAGGTCGGGATATACTCGTTTTTCTCCACATTGATAATACTGTCGATTAATAATACAATCATAAATAAAAATGCTAAATCATTATACGAAACATCTAATAAACCGTCATACTATCAAGATGTGATGAATCCTAATATTATAAAATCCTCAGAATTTGGCACAGATGAAACAAGAAATATATTTAATATAGAATAAATAGATTTATATAAAGATTTATTAAAATGACTAATAGATTAAACAAATTAGAATTGAACCACGACTCGCTCATTAATAGATCTGTTCTATTATTTGGCGGGAGTAATAGTGGTAAAACTGTTCTTATAAGAGATATATTATTTAATTTAAGACAACATGTACCGATGTGTCATGTTTTCTGTCCGACTAATGATTATAATGGTTCATATACTAATATGATTCCTAAGACACTAATAAAACCAGAATTAAACGTACAAGAGTTAGAAGAGATTGTGTTGAAACAACGTAAAAGATCCGAATTATTCAAAAAGGTTAACAACGTATTAATTCTAAAATCAATAGCATTCAAACTAGATCTAGATCACAAGCTCAAGAAAAAATATTTCATCATGGAGAACTATTACGAAAAACTGTTGGAGAACGACAAAGACAAAAAATATTCAGACCAATTAAAAAAGATGCATGAAGAAGGTACTATCAAATTCTTTAAAGAAGAAATTACTAGACTATACGATCAAAATAAAAATTCAGTATCTTTCACTGAAGCCGAACAGAATACAGTTAAATATTTAAATTTTAATCCAAAAATGGTTATAGTAATGGATGATTGTACATCTGATTCAAAACACTGGGGTAAGAGTACAGTATTGAATGAATTATTTTATCAGGGAAGACACTACAATATAACTACTATTATATCTTTACATAATGATACAGCACTTCCACCAGGTATTCGAAAAAATGCATTCATTAATATATTCACTGAAGCACAACCTGCTAGAGGATTCTTCAAAGCTGGAACAAGTAATAATTGGACGAAAGGAGAAGAAAGAGAAGCTAATGCATTTATAAATGCATTATTTGGTCCGAATTCAAAAAAATCATTTAAAAAATTATGTTACCTAAAGGAGGCAGATGAAAAATTTAAATTTGTTAGAGCGACTAAGAGAGAGGATTTTGTATATAATGAACTTTTGAATAAGATGTACAAAGATGAAGAAGAAGATATTGAACTCGATAATGAATTTTTAAAAAAAATACTAACGTCCTAGACGATATCTATTTTTTAATATAGATGATATATTTGTACAATGATACGTATTCTTTATCCTTATCACTCAATAAGCTTAAATTGTTATATCTATCAAATAAATAATCAAAATTATTAGTATTGTATTCAATGAATCCATTGTCATTGAATATATTAGTTAATGCGGTTGTGTTAACTAGATACTCTCCATAATATTCTCCTTTTCCACTAAATGGAAGAAGAACCTTTATTTTTTGACCGAAATCTTGCAAATACTCACCTTTATAATCTTTAATAATAGAGTATTTCTTTACTCCATTCTCCTCGATAGAATATTCTTCAACATCATTCAACAAATCGAATATTTTTTGTCCATCAAAGCATGTGATGATGACAACACCATTTTTATTAATTAACTCACTGATAAGTTTAACTACATTAGTAATCATATCACTATTTTCAGTAAAATAGTGAATAGCAAAATTACATATAACTAGATTTGCTTGGTTTAAACGAATCATATTCAAATTATCTAAAATGTCATTATAACTAGTATTGGATAAATCTATTAACTTAGTATGGATACGCATAGATATTTTATTTGATAACCCACGTTTACGTTCATTAAGTTCATATAATGCTGAAGTGTCGACATCTACAAATAATCCATTTTTAAATCCTAAGTTCGCAATTCTGAACAGATCTTGACCTTTCCCGCAAGCCAAATCTACAATCCAGTTCTTATAAACCTTGTATTCAAATGTCTTATCAGTTATCATCTGCAATAGATATGTTTTTACGAATGAATTATAATTTCGTTGAGCTTGGTAAGTTGAGTTATCGTTAGTCTTGAAATAACTATTGTCTAGAACCAAACTATCATTTTTAAAATCTTCAATATTCATTGGATTCTTAATCATCTCCCATGTTGTTAAAGCAATATCATAATTATTACCATAATATTCGCCTCTTTCTAATTCTACATTACGATCAGTACGTATTTTAACTAAATTCCATTCATTATTAATATAGTTAAACTCACCTATTTTACCATCTAATTCAAGTTCATCACTATAAAATTCATATAGTTTTGGAGCATCTATTGTACTAAATTGGATAGGAAAATATTGTAGATCGTGATATTTTTCTGGGATTAAATCTTTATAATTTTCGATATAACTTAAATTGTTACGTTCAAAACTTTTATTATTAATGCCACTGAATAATATATACTTAATAGATCTATTAGATTCGATCCCGGCCTTTCTAATATAGAAATCAATAGTAATCATATTACTAGGTTTCCATTTATAGCAATACATGTTTTTATAATTCTTATTAAGATACTTTACTGGATAACCCTGATTAAATACTTTATATTGCACATCTGAAGTTGGAGTAAATATTAATCCATCAATATTAGTATCCTTTACAGAGTTATAGAAATCTAATATTTCTTTATTATAATTCTTATTAGTCAGTCTAATAAAAGTTTTTACACTACCAAGTTGACCTAATTTCACTTTATTAAGAAGTTCTAGTCTTTTCTCAAATGGATACTTTGTTACGTTCTCACTATTCAATACTAAAATATCAAATACTTTCAGTTTAAAGTCTGATTTATAAATCATATTAGATTCATCGCATTTACAATCATCCTCAAATTCTAATTCTGAATCAAGAATAGTGAGTTTATACTTACCTGTCAGAAGTCCTTCATCAAATTTTTTATTGACATAGTAAATCTTATCAGAAATTAGAACATAGTATACATCTTTACCAAAAGTAAAGATTAATGCTAGAACTCTTTTACCATCCGTTTTCTCACATAGATAGTAGTTGTTGATATATGGTAATACCTTACTAGAATACTTTGGTTTATCTAAGTTATGTACATTATTTACCAATGACTTGAATCCTGATTTATTCTGGAATCTACCACTAGAAGACTCTCCATAAATATATTTAGATATCATATAGATGTAACTCTGGTATGCATGTGCATTATAATTGTCCTCTACAATATTTTTTTTGAAGAGATTGATGACTGGATCAATATTATCACCTTCAATAGACTCGATCATGATTTTATAATTATCAAAGTTGTATCTTAGAGTATCCTTCAAGGAAATCAATTTTTCATAAGTGTCATACTTTGAAGGGTCTGTAATAAGAGAATTTTTTATAAAAAGAAATTTTACAATAAACTTATCATTATGAGAACAAGCCATCTCTAGTATATCCTCATTGAGTTTAAAACTTGCATTTCTCTTTGTATTGTAGTTTGAAATCTTATATTCTATCTGTGAATAGTTTAATAGCCCATCTATAACAGTTTTCTTTACATTCAAAATATCTTTTTTGTAAACATCTCCATCGTCATTACTCATCAATCCGGTATTATTGCTATAATTCTTATTAAAAGAGATATAGTAATCGCAACCCAATGAATTAATCAAATCGAAGAAAAGATTAATATTAGATATTTTAATATCATACTCAATAACAGAATTCATATTACAATCGTGTATATATACTTATATTATTATTCAAATTTAGATTTTGAATAGATAAAAAAAATATAGAATAATTAATTTTCGTATATCTTTACAAATAGGTTAACTTTATATTCTTCTACAGTTAATTGATCGCTCATACTACTATTACAAGTCGCGCAACATAAATAAATATTATCTTTAGACCAATCTCCTGAGGATGATTGTGGAATATTATGACTTCTGTGACATCCTGAATCATTCAAATTAATTTTATTAGAACAGCAGTAACATTCAATACTAAATTCATTATCCTTTAACATCTTCAACTTATTGACTGGTTTAACATAATTATATTTAGGCTGCTTAGATTTATTCTTTACATGATTTTGATTATTTAACTTTTTAGTATATGTTGAGTCTAAATATCTATTTTGATCACGACTAGCAATGAATGGAATCTCTTTAGACTCATGAACTACTTTTTGCAAAGTATTATTAACTAAAACTGTTTCTTCACCAAAAATTGGTTTATTTGTTTCAATAATCTTCTCAACTAATTTATTGATATCTGAAACATTAATCGTTTTAAATGTTTCAGATTTGGTATCTTCATAGATAATTGTATCCTTGCTAAAATCATTAACCAATTCTTTAATGTTGTTATCAACAACTGGATGATATGAATTGATAGCATCATACGTTTTATAATTAATTAGTTTAATCATATTATCTGATTTAATATATTGATTTGAAGGAGTACCGTAAACTTGCATATCTAGATACTGATTAGACCGTACCTTAGAATACATACATCTATTCTTATTATTCTCTTCACGAATAAATTGACGATCCTTATCTTTTTCTTCCACCTCAACTTCTAATCTATGTTGTTTATGTTTTATTTCCATCATATTAAGTCTCTCTTGTTGTTCAAGCTCCATCTGCTTAAGCTTCTCTTGCTGAAGCAGCAATTTATTTTGTTGTTCAATCTCCATCTGCTTAAGCTTCTCTTGTTTCTCTAATTCCATCTGTTTAAGCTTCTCTTGTTTCTCTAATTCCATCTGTTTAAGCTTCTCTAGCTGTTCCATTTTTAATTTTTTAAGTTTAAGTGATTCAAGCTCAAATAAACTCATTTGCGTCACGACTGCTGGCTTGACCTCCTGCGTCACGACTGCTGGCTTGACCTCCTGCGTCACGATTGCTGGCTTGACCTTAATTGCTAAATAGTATTTATTACCATTGTTACGTTGGATTCCTAAAACATCACGCATATAAGCGAAGAACTTAAGTTTACCGGTATTGTTAATACTATTATATATGTCACCAATTACTTTAGACTCAAGACGGTCTAATTCATTTTGTGTCTTGATGAAGAGCTGATCGAAGATAGTTTGAAATTCCATTTTCAAATATTGTTTCCACGATATATACATCATATATTTATATCTCTAATAGAAATTAATTTCTATTAGAGATATAAGCGTTAATTTAATCATTTACGTATAATCATATTATGTAACCTAAAAAAAAATAATAGGTTAATTATTTGTAGATATTAATAGCAATATTTGGATCTAATTCGAAAAAGTCTTCGATTATTAAATCTGTAATGTAATAGAAATCTAAACTTTTTAGATTCTTTAATTTGTTAAACCATTCTGGATTTATAAATATTTTATTGAATGATAAATGGTGGATATTTGTCAAATTTTCTATTTTAATGTTCAAATGCCCATTAATGAATAATTTAGTTAATGATCTATTAATATATTGAACATCGTCCTCAATCAAGAATCCACATCTATCAGTAATGGTTTTAATATTTGTCATATTTTTAAATAAATCTTTGGTATTGGGTGGACGATTATTCATAATGTTATTCTCTTCATCACCGAAAATATATAGATCTATATTTTCTAACTTTGGTGTATAATATAAACATTCTCCGGTAATCTGAGTATTATGCATTAAGGAAATTTTTTTTAACTCTTTCATATTTTTTAATGCATTATCAGTAATGTTTTTTTCTTCTATAATATCTAGTTCAACTAACTGGTTCAGTTCGTTTATTTGTTCATCTACAGAAAATGTATTGAACAAAGATAATTTTTTTAAATTCTTTAAACCATTTAGACCATCATTACTAATTAGTACATCTTCAAGTTCTAATTCTTCTAACTTATATAAACATGATAAATCTACTCCTCTATCGCCACTATTATCAAATGAGCAATTGATTTTTAATTTCTGTAAGTTTTGTAGGTTACGGAAAATGATATCTGTCAGAATTTTATTTTCAACAATACTAAGATTAATAATATTTTCTTTATTGACAAAGTATGAATCAGTTATCGAATAATCATTGATAAGTTTTAATGAATCAATATGTTTCAACATTTTTAATTTCTTATTTGTAATATACTTATTGTGTACCATTTTGATTTTTTTCAATGTTTCGAATCTTTTAATAATTTTTTTAGTGTAATCTGGTTTGTATATACTTAACTTGTAAATTTTTTCTAATGGTAACTTTTTAATAGTTTCCTCGTCCATTCGAGCACAAGGAGAGATCAGTTTAATTCTTTTACTCAAACTGTAATATTTACGGTTAATCATTTTTAACTTTTTAGGAATAAATTCATATAAATAATTTTGCAATTCCCGTGGCAATTCTTCTAAATTTGATGTCATTTGTTTTATAATTTATATTTAATCAAATTTAAAATCTATTTTTTGATTTAAGTATTTTATATTGTATATTAAAGAGATATGGATTTTACAATACTACATTGCAAAAATGGCAAATGTAAAATTTTAAATACTCTTGTACAAAAAGAGTATCTTTATAAAAATCTAGACTGTTTAATATCTAAAAAATTTTATCTAGATGATAGAATTTTATTAGTATCTGTTAACCAATTAAACCACCATATGAACAACAACAACAACCAAGAATTTATTAAAGTTAATTTAAGTGAGGATAATATCATAATAGATATTTTTGATATTAACAAAAAAAATATATTCTGTAGCTACCAAATATATCAAATAGTGTGTGAAAAAAAAATAATTAATTCAGTTGACTATACTAAATTACTTTCTTTAAGTAAAAACAATTCCATGTTGCTTTACTATGTTAATCTATTCAAAATGTTTAATTAAAGAGAGCGGACTCGTTTATAATTATTTTCATGTCTGTCCTCATGTCTGCCATCATGTGGTGTTTTGTTTAAATTTAATTGTCTGGACTTAGTCCCATCCATTAGATAATGCATAACGTAATAGATGTTTCGATCTGTTATGTTAAATTCGTTAATCTTTTTAAATCTACTAAAATCTAGCTTAATAGAGTTGTATCTACTTCTGTTATCTTCTAAATCCATAATTTCATTAATATCATATAATGCATCGATACTAATAACGTTAGTCATCCTTTCTAATTTTTCGATTACTTTCGAAAACAGTGAATACTTATACATATTTTGCTCATCAATATATTTAAACATGTTCACATTAATAAACCGTCTGTAACAGTTATCTAAATATAATTTAGAATAGATACTGTAATAATATGGTTGATAGACTGTGCTATGTATGTCACCAACTTCATGTGTTTCTAATGTTGACATAATCTTCATGAACCCGCAGGGACAGATCAGATAATTAATAATATCTTTCAATTTATCACATTTATTAGGCTTAATAATAGTTAAATTACTTAGTTGTCCATTAATATCGGTGAGGTCTCTACATAGGTTACATCCTCCTAATTTTGTGATATATTGTTTAATTGAGTTAATAGATTCGAGAACGCTAATAGTTGATCTAGATTGTTGGGTATTTAATCTGTATCGGTCTAGCATGTTATTAACATTCTGTTCAATTATTTCTTTTTTAATAGAATCGTCAGTGCTTTGCATAGTTGTTCTAGATTGTCTTTTCAATACTTTATATAAATAAATTCAAATTTCATTCATTTAAATTTGATTAAATTATATATTTTAATAAAGATATTCTACCAAATATGGCGACATTTGACCCAACCAGTCTGATAAATATGATGAGGTCTGTCTCTGTAGATATTAGTAGTAATATAATAACCGATATCGAATTCTATTTACAAAATACAAAGAGCAACCATAACCACGTATCCTTTCTTGTCGATGATAAAAGAAGGAATATTCTATCATACTCATTTAATTTTTTCTACAAATCAAAAAAATTCCCATTCAGCATCCATGCTGAAATAAATAGTATTACTAAATACTACAAAAACACTAACTTATCAAAACTTAAACCAAAAACAATACTAGTTGTATTAAAGATAACCAAAACTGGTGTTATTGGTATGTCAAAACCGTGTTTCCATTGTAGGATATTTCTAAATAATAATTTTGATAATTTGAATCTAAATAAAATTTATTATTCAAATAAAGATATACTAGAACAATTATATATCAATGAATTGATGGATAAAGAATCTCAACATCTATCGGCAGGGTTTAAACATTGTTCACGCAAATCAAATTAAATATTATTTATAGTCTTTTAAAACATGTTTACTTGGAAAGATTATAACAGGTGGTATATGATGTATAAATATTATAATATTTATCATAATAAAGTGAATAATACTTTTAAAGCAAATTATTCATCACTTTTCAACGATGTTGAAATAATTTGCGAGGATAATGAATTGTATTATTTGTTACATAAGTTGAGTACAGCAAATATTAAAAAATATAATAGTATTGTCTATTATTACAAGAATAATTGTATAATGGAACCATTAATAAATTTTATAAAAATTGACAAACATGAAGAAAAAAATAAGTATATCCCAATATACGATGATTATGAGGAATATGATAATAATGCAGATAATTTCTATGAGCCATATGAATTAGATGATGGAATGTATGAAACTTATTCTATCTCGCCGAGTGATCTTAATAAAAATATATATAGTACATCTCCTGTATTTGATCATTTAGGATATCAAAAAGTAGATTCGGGAAATGAAGCAGATGTTGAGGATTATGATGCATATTATTCTTCAGAAGAATTGGACGAAAATTATTTTGACGAACTTTCTATTTATTAATTTCATCACTTAACATAGCAAATCTAAAGTTACTAACAACATCATTATCATTAACAGTTATAAAATTTTCTATGATGGAGTTGATACGATTGTCGATTTTTTTTAACGAAGTGTCTATATATTTTTTATCATAGCTAACTAACTCATTACTCATAGGCTTACTATTTTCAGAAATTTTATTTTCTAATAATTTTTTTATGATATCTTCAAGATTAACAATACGTCTTTCTAACGAATTCATTTTTTTAATAACCTGTTCATTGGAATTATCACTCATTTTATTAATAGATAATATATTATTTTAAAAATAATTAGGCTATACTTCTAGGAGGCTTTAATACTGATCTTGTACCTGAATTAGCTCTACTTCTGGATTCTACGCGAGATGTCGCCGATTCTCCACGACTTCTGGATTCTATACGAGATGTTGCCAAATCACCACGGCTTTTAGGTGCCGATAATTCTACTTTATTTGGAGATATAGTATTAGCTCTTTTTCTAGGTTCGGCTGTTTTTGAAAATCTATTATTCTGGGATTCATTAATACTAGATATTATCATGTCATTCTTTTGCATATTGAACAAAAGTTTAGAGATTAATTTAAATGATCCATAAACTACAACAACCTGTATTAGAAATGAAGCTAGACGTAATCCATAACTTGAACATGGCTTTCCTGATATGTTTATTATTAAAATAATAACTATCATAGTTATCATTAATATTGCTATACGAGAGCCGGATAAATCTGATATAGACATACTATTTTCCGAATTATCATTTGATTTATAATCAGATGAGTATTTATCTTGTTTATAACTTATAGGTTTAACTTGTTGTTTTGATTCTTTTTTTTCATCAACATACGAATTTATTGCATCATTTCGTATTTTTCGCAATTCCTTAAGTTTTTGTGGTGCATTTTTTTGATAGAAAGCATATAAAGGTTTTATTGTTGATGATTGATCTTTATTTTTAATATAATTAACAATAGCATTGTCAAGATCCTCGTTCTCCATTATCATTTCATTAAACTCATCATTGGTTAAGTAATAGTATTTAAAATTTTTATTTTGTAGATTAAATTTTTCATTTATGTAATTTCTAAATATACGCTCATTGGATAAAGCTTCAATGATAATTTTTTGACCTGCATATTCCTGTTTCAAAATTAATTTATCTTCATCATCAAAACCAGCAGAATATATTGTTGGGATATTCGGATCTTCAAAATATTTTTCTCTAAAATCGGAATTAAGTGGATAACTTAAATCTATTTTTAATCCATCTTCTAACTCTACCATCAAATCATCAGTAGAAGTAGATAATGATGGTACTGGTTGTTTTTTTTTAAAAGATGATAATTTTCCTAAAAGCGACATTTCTTTTAATTATATATTATAAAGTATTTTATATTTCGGCAATTTATTTTTTTAAATTGTGTAGAATATATAATTAAATGTCAAATGAATATATCTGTTTTATTAATTCTTCCGACTCAATTATTTAATTTGACCAATAGATTTATCAATAAATATGATAAAACAGTTATTATAAAAGAAAATTATTATATTAACAATAATATTCATTTGACAAAATTAGAAATGCACAACAGATCATGTGATGAATATTATAACAATCTAAAGCACAAAAATAAATTTATTTTAGACACCTATAAATCTAATAAAAATGAAAATTGTTATATGTTTCATCCAACAGATAAATATATTGTTGATAAATATAATTTTTGTGAATATTTAGATTCTCCTGGATTCATAATAAAAATAGGTGATATAGATAGATATTATACAAACAAACAAAATATATTTTATCAAAAAATAAGAACTGATTTAGATGTATTAATGCATAATAACAGACCATTTGGTAATAAATGGTCTTATGATAATGAAAACAGACATAAATATCCAGAAAATTATATCGAAGATAAAAAACAAATAGAGTCATCATTTCCCCCAATTTCTAGGAATGAAGCATTAACACTACTTAAGAATTTTGTAAAATTTAAATTATCATCATTTGGATTCTTTCAAGATTCAATTAAAAAAGAAGTACTTATTGGATTTCACTCATACCTATCAGCACCATTGAATATAGGATTAATTACACCAGATGATATAATTAAAGAAGTTATGAAATATGATATACCACTAAATTCATTGGAAGGGTTTATAAGACAGTTGATTGGTTGGAGAGAGTTTATTAGAATGCATTATATAGTAAACGGAGATCAAGATTTTAAATATTTAAATAATATGAACAAAAAATTACCCATTTCTTGGTATACTGGAGATAAAACGGGATTAGATGTTTTAGATTGGTCAATATCAAGAGTATTACAGTATGGATATGTACCTCATATTGAACGACTAATGTTATTAAATAATATTGCACTACTTCTACAAATTGAGTATTTTGAAATAAAAAGATGGTTTACAAATATGTTTATAGATGGATACGATTGGGCAATGCTTAATGTTTCTATGAACACAAATTATCTCAACCCAAATAAAAATTTAAAGTTCATGTCTAAAGTTTATTTAACTAACGGAACCTATTTAAAAAAAATGGGGCTAGAAATTTCCAAAAGGGATATGGAACAAATACAAATTTTGTATAAAAAATTTATAGTTCAAAACAAAGATTTATTAAAAAAGGATTATCGCATGTCGGCATACATTAAAAATAATCTAAAATGAAATTTGAATAATAATATTTAGATAAATGATGAGCATATCTGATGGACAAAACATAACATATAATAATTTAAATGTGTATGAAGAATATTGGAATGAACTTACAGATGGTCAAAAACAATTTCTAAGTTCTCTTTCTAATAAAGAATCTTGGTATAAATATATTGCATCTTATAGTGAAAATGGCGAATGGGATATTTTACAAAATAAAATAGATACATATGATAAATATTTAACATATGATGATTTTCATTATTTGGGTAAGAATATGACTTTTGTTAATAATGATATAGATAAAATTAATCAATTGAATTATCTAAAAAATAGTATAATCAATAAAATTCCAAATAGATATTATCAAGATATGGCAAAAAGATTATTTATTGACTATAGAATAAATAGTATCTCATTTAAAAAAACTAAAGCAATTCTAGTTAATATCAATAATATTATGTAGTCTACAAAAAGTTTATCATTTTATTATCATAAATAGAATTAATCAATAATTTGTCCGATATAATCTGTATCGGATGAGTATATACATTATTTTTTGTCAAATTTATAATGTTGTTATGTATTTTCCAAAACTTCTTAGTGTATATATTCTTAGCAATACCTAATTCTTCAATAAGATTTGCAACATATGAACCACATTGATTAGTTAAATTATATGTAACATGCTGTTTAGATAATTCTAACAATTTCATTTTTTGAACATCAGTTAACTCATTTTTTAGTTTAGAATGAAACACATAACCAGAATAAGCATTTATTCTATCCTCTAACTTATTAATTATTACATTGGTTTGTTTTGGTTGCCCTGGAAAAATTATATAATTATACACCAATTCAACAGAATATGGTATATTGTCTTTAACCATAACCATACCAATATGACCAAAAGATGGATTACCAAGTGTACGTGATACAACACGATACTGATAACTAGAAAATAATAATAGATCACCACTCTTTACATCATTTATTATATTAGATAATAGTATTTTATTGTAAAGAATAAGGTCATCATTATATTTTTTTTTTATTATATTATCTTTGAATATAAAACATATAATCAGGGACAGTATAATATTTAATAATATGCTTAATGAGAAAAATGACACCATTATATTGATTCATAAAAAAAAATATTCAATTATAGATTAATTAATCGAGGCTTTCTATAAGAGCGTCAATGATTTTTTCATCGGATATTTCTTCATCTGTGTATCCTATATATTGTATCAGAGAGTAAATAAACTTGGCAGGAGTTATTTTGTATTTTTCTAACTCATCCAATAAATCTGGATTTAAGTCTCTGTGTAAAATACTTTTATATATAATAGAATACTGATATCTGTCGCATTCACTCAAATTAATAATAATATCAAATCGACCAGGTCTCTTTAAAGCTTTATCAATTTTATTTATGTAATTGGTTGTTGCAATGAATATCATATCATCCCGCGTTAAAGTTCCATCTAGAATATTTAGAAGATGAGATAATGTTAATTGATCATCAATGTCTGATTTTTCTGTTTTATCTTCTCTTTCAAGTTTATTTTCACGTTCAAGAACAATATCACTCATAGCATCTATGTCCTCCATTACTATGACTCCATTATCTTTAGTTTTCTCATTGATATCCTTGAAAACTTTGGTTAATTCATCATTGGTTTTAATTTTTGAAATATCTAAATAATAAATATCTCTTTTTAAATATGATGAAATAGATTTGATAGCACTAGTTTTACCTGTACCAGGTGAACCATATAATAGACAACTGAATTTGAATGGAATACCGATTTTTTTGTACAAATCCTTTTTCTTATCAAACGTATCTAAAATATTTTTCAACTTGAATTCATCTTTCTCTTTTAAATACAAAGTTGAAAAATCCTTATAGATTGTATTTATTTTTTCCATAACAGCTTTAACTTTGATAGATATATCTTTGGGTTTTTCTGGAATCATTATTTTTTCAATAGTACCGTCTTCTAATTTCTTCTCAAGAAGTTTTGAAGGCTCATACTCATTTAAAATAATCTCCTTACGAGTGATATTAATATTATAAACATCAATATCATTATTATCATTATCTTTATGGTTCATACTATATAAATAATTAATGAAGTCTTCAGCTACTTTATTAGACTCTTTTTCATCTAACAATTTTCCATTATTTTTAATAATCATATTTAGTTTTATTTCTCCGTTAAGATTTAAACAATGTGTTTCTTTAAAATATTTTTCATCTTTATTATAAACATAAGTACTCAACTTCTTATATATGGTTTTACATTCATTTTTAGTAAATAGATTTTTGAAGAAATTTTGAAATGTACTAGATAAATTGTCAATATCAATACGTTCTATTGACTTATTTTTATAACCAAATATTAAATTAGTATTATTAAATATTATTTTATGTTGTAAATAAAACTGGACATATATTCCAGCAATTGTTATCAATGTAATAATAATATAATTATTAGTACATCCGCTATTTTTTATAATATATTGATGTAGTCCATTAAATAACTTATTATCAACTAAAACTAATTTTTTTATTTCTTCAAGTGATATTTGATCCGAAACAATAGTTTTTAAATAATTTGAATTATTATATTTTTCATCATTTAGATCACCGTATTTAGAAGTATTATCCATAATATATTTATAGATAGACTTACAAATATCATTTTGTCTAGACAATGATAATCCTAACACACTAGTCAATTTATTCAAAAACATTAATTCATTACTATCATTTTCATTTTCATTTTCATTACATTTTACATTTTTTATTTCATTATTGCTTTTAGTATAATTGATATCAAAAATATCTGTCAAATAAATATTATTATCCTTATAATTTATACTAATATTTTCAATACGTAATTTATACTTAAATTTATTTTTCGATATTATACTATATTCATAGATAAATTCATTATAGACAACGTTATTACCATTATTATTTACAATATAATCTATTAACAATTGTTCAAAACCACTATTAATATTAATACTATAGAAGTCGTCTGTACATTCATTATCTAATAAGATTTGTTTAATATCATCAGTATCTAATTTTTTAGTGCATTTATTTTGAATAAATTTATTGTATAAATATAAAACA
>JACCDN010710607.1_pt1 | contig 22461 bp, 13 predicted proteins | sample 7441691 | NCBI WGS metagenome assembly JACCDN01 (sample SAMN15323439, study PRJNA562643) | freshwater metagenome | isolation source: river surface water | place: USA:Blue River Watershed | collected 2017-08-16 | reverse complement strand
GTTGAATGCTGAATTCTTTGGTGCAGGTATGAATTTACAAATGACAACTGATTTAGTTATTTTCCATAGATTTAAACAAGAAATGGAAGAACAGATTATTGGTCGTGCTCAAAGATTAGGTAGAAAAACTCCTTTGAATGTTTATTATTTACTTCATGATAATGAATCAAATGATATTGTAAATAATTTTAAGTTTGAAGACCAAACAAATATGCACTATTTAGATTGGTTAGAAAATGATAACAATCAAGCTGAAATTAATAAGCAGAATATTCAAGAAAATGAAAATGAAGAAAATAATATTTACACAATTAAGATGGTTAATTCTGATGAAGAAGAATTTTGTAAGAATTTTAGTTCTGAACCAAATTCAAATAAATCCAATTTTAAAGAAGATAAAGAAGAATTTATTGGAGATAAAAGTGTACTAAATAAAAATTCTGCATCTTACATTAATGAAGTGGAAGAATATATTAATTCTGTCAGTAAGGATATCTTTATTAAAAAGGATAGTAAAGTATCTAAAGTTACTAAACAAGAAGAAAATGTTGAATTAAACTTTGATGAATTTGAAATAATTTGTTAAATAGTTAATTAAAAAAAATAATTTTTTATAAAAAATATTTAATTATTTAAAAATAAATTTAATTAATAATTTCGTTTGAAATTTTTGTAGATACCCAATAAATAATTGAAATTTTATTGTATTTACAAAATAATTCATAATTAGAAGCAATTTTAGGGTCAGAAATATCTAATTTATTAAAAAAGATATTTTTAATTTGATTTTTATTAATATTAGAAATTAAACAATCTCCCATACAAATATGATATTTTTTCTTATCACCAAATAAGAAAATTTTTTCTTTCTGTATAATTTCATTTAATAATTTATAATCATCTGATTTATTTATTTTAATTAAAGTATTTTTTTTCATATAAATATACTTTTCAGAATTAAAGTCATCTGATAATTTTAATAAAATATTATAACCGAAATGGTCATTATTTGCTATATTTTTATAATTAGAAATAAATGAATCAATACTATTAATGATATTATCACCATTTGATTCGGTAAATAATTTGTTAAAAATTAATTTAGTATTTAAAAATGCACAAACAATATTATAAATATTAAAATTTTTCAAGTTTAAATCATTTTGTAATTTTTTAATTAGTTTTGCTGGTACATTTTCTATTTGATTATTAGATGATAAACAATTGTTAGGTATTGGTATAATATCAACTTTTGGCGGAATAACTTTTTTGGTTTTATTAGATTTATCATTATTTTTATTAATAGTTGTATTGTTATTTTTAGATTCTGAATTATCTGAACTTTCAGTAATATTAGGTTTAAAAGTAGTTTTTTCAGTTGATTTAATATTAAATTTTTTTTTTATTGATTCTAATTTTTTATTATCGATTGGTAATTCTGTTTTCTTATTTTTTTTATTAACTAAAAGATAAGTAGCCCCTAAAATCAATGAACTAGGTACAAGGTAGTAAAGATTTAGCATTTAATAATATTATAATATATTTTAAATTATAAAAATTTATTCATCATTATTTTCATTATTAACTTGTATATTTTTATCTAAAGTTAATTTTAAAACATTTGAAGTAGACTCATTAACTAAAATGAATGTGTCCATAATAGGTTTAACTTCAATAATTTTATTTTTAAAAAATACAAAATATGTTAATAAAAATGTGTATATTTTAATTTTGTTAAAAATAAATTTTTTATTGATTGGGATAATTGATTGAGTAAAACCTGTAGAATCAGAAACAAATTTTATCGATGATATATTTTTTTTAGTATTATTTTTTGTTTCATCTAAAATATTTTTTAATAAAAATTTATATGATGAATAAGAAATTGTATCTTCAGTAATATCTAATTCATTATTTGAACTTATATTTTCTTCATTTAAAATATATGGATTTGGTAAAAATATATCTTTATTAAAAAATACACTATTACCAACAAATAATTTATCATTTATAACAGCATTTCCATTAATCATTGCATCACCTTTAACATCTAATGTATATTTTATATTATCATTAGGTTCGGAAGGACTTTCTTTTTCACTAGATTCATCATTTTGAACATTAATTAAATGAATAATATCTTGTTGTTCATAACCAACAAATAAAGATTTATTTATAAAAGTATTATCTTTAATAGCTAAACAAACATCAGAATTATTAAAATTGGAAATAGTTTCATAATCATTATCATCATAACCAATAAAGTTTTTTGAATTAAGATTAACATCAGATTTGATTAATTTAAAATTGCCAACATCATATGATATTTTTTTACCATCATCATTTTTTTTGCCATCATTATTTTTTTGGCCATCATTATTTTTTTTACTCATGGAATTAATGATTTTGTTTAATAATCTTTAATACTATTCTAAATTATAAATTAAATTATAATTAAGTATTTTTTATATTATATAATATTATAATAACTGTTATATAAACATGACAAAAAAAGATTCTAAAAAGAAAGATTTAAAAGATAATAAAAAAAAGGATTCTAAAAAAGAATCAACTAAACTATTAACTAAAGAATCAAGTAAACAACCAGTTGATAAAATAGCGTGGAAAGAAGAAAATAAAGAGCCAAGAAATATATATAGTGAAGTTGAATATAAATTAGACCCAATTAAATTAATTTACAAATATAAAAATACAAATAGAAAAAATCAGTATTTAACATATATTTATGTAGGTGAATTAGGTAAAAAATATGAAAGTATATTAAAAAAAATAGAGGATTTAAATTTATTTGACACCTTAGTAGCATTAACAAGAGATGAAGAAAATAAATTAATAGAAGGATTTGGTGATTTATGGATGACAAAGTTTTTTAATATTTATCATATAAGTGCATTTGTAAATAAATTAGAAACAAAATCAGATATGAAAAAGGAGTTGTTAAAAAGATATGACCAAAACTGGATAACAAAATTTATTGAAAAATTTAAAAATGATGTTGTATTTAAAAAGATAAATTATTCTTATTCAGATTTAATAAAGTTTCAATATAAAATTAAGATGGGTAAAAAATTAGAAAAAGTTATATTAGAAAAGGAAGATATTGAGGATATATCTTTTGTAACTGAGGAAAAAATTTCTAATAAGAAAAATTTATTGTATGGAATTAAAGATATTATAAAGGGAGGAGGATTTGAAGAACAAAGACAATTTTATAATGGTGATAATGGTGGTCAATTAGGTGGTGATTATGATGAAGAATCTGATTATATAGATGATCCAATGATTGATGAAGTAGAAGATGATTTAGCTGAGGATTTTGACCCATCTCAAGCATATGAACAAGAAAAAGCAAAAGAAGCGTCAGAAATAGAGGATCCAGATTCTGAAGCAGTATCAGTTGTATCAGATGTAGCATCAGATGAAGAAATAGATTTAGAGGAAATAGAAAAAATTTATCAAACAGATGAAGTAGATAAAAATGCAAAAAATACAGGTGTATTAATTTCAAATATTTTAGATAATAACAGAATTATTGAAAAGAAGAATAATTATATGATTAAATTTGATTCAACACAAGATGATGATATTGATAATCAAGAATTATCTCAAGTTTACAATAAAAAATTTGTATATACTCAATATATATTTAAAGATGATTCAATTAAAGTAGTTAAAAATAAAATTACTTGTTCAATTCGTACAAATGATAAATTTGGTTATGATAATTATTTACTTCCATCAAGAATGTATTTATGGTCTGAATATCTAATTAATGATAAAATTGAGAAAGTAATGATAGGTCAAAGATGGATGAAGAAAAATGATTTATTAAATATAGATGTAGAACCATTAGATATAACAAGTTATGAAAATTTGGATGGTCAAATAAAAAATTTAAGGGATACATTAAAAAGATATGCAGGTAAAATTAGAAGAGAAGATGAAGATAATAATATTTTATTAGATTATTCAGATTTTATGTTAAATGATACGATATTTATGATTGATGTTTATAATGAATTAGGATTAGGTTTTAAAGCAAATAATGAACAAATTAAAAATATGACAGAAACATTTTTCAAGATTTATTTTCCCAGAATAAAAAATGAGGATATAGAAGGAATAATTAGTTATGTAGATAAAAAGGACACACATATAGAGCAGAATAAGATTAAAAATTCATTTGATACAATTTATAATGATTTAGTGATGGAAAATGAAATAACAGAATTAATAGAAAAAACACGTGTAGAAAAGAAGAATCAATATACAGAATTATTTTCAAATGGTAATTTTATAGTTCAATCAGTAATTCATGTATATTTAGATATTTATGATGAACAATTAGAAAGGGAAAATAAAGAAAATAAAGATAAAACAAAAATAACAAGTGAATATGGAAATGTTCAATTACCAAAATTAGATTTATTTAGAATTTTTAATGATTTTACTCCAAATTCAAGATATCCATTTATTCAGTACCAAGTTCCAGATGGTCAAATTATTTTCAAATATTATGAAGATTATATGTATGAATTTTCAAAAGCTAAAAATAATATTGAGATATTAACCAAGTGGTTTGAAAATTCTCCATATGGTATATCATTTAAAGTTCGCTTAGATACAGATTCTAATAATCCTGAAAATGATAAAATTATGGCTATTAATATATCAGAAATTGGTAAAGTTGATTATAAAACACAGTGGAAAGAAGAAGATAATGCTAATATAGATGATATAATTAATACTTATGGTTATTTAAAAGAATTGGTTGTAAAAGTAAATGAAACATTATTAAATCATCCAAGAAAAATATCAATTAGAATTCCTGAAGATTGGGAATTTAAATTTGCTTTTATTAATTGTATTCAAAAATTTAAATTACCTGATAATAAAATTATTGACCATAATGATTTATCTGAATTTTGTAGATTTTTTTATCCTTATATTGCATTACAAATTGAACCTAAAAAGAGATTAGGGAAAGATTCATTACAAGAAGCAAAATCAAAATATGGTTCATATTTAAGATATAAAAGAGTGAGTAAGTTTGAAAATCAGGGTAAGATTGAACAAAGAATTTTAACTTATTTAAAGAATTTTGATATTGACGATGAAATTTTAAGTGAAGAAATATCAAAACAATTTAACATTACAGCAGAAAAATCTAAAGAAGAAATTGTTAAAGTAAGAGCTAAATTTCCAACATTTATAAAAGGAAGTAAAGGAAAATTAAAAGCATCACAAGAAATACCAAAATTTAAACCACCAGGTATAGATATTAGTATTCAGGGCAAAGTTCCTGAAAAATATAAAATTAGAATTAGTGGTGCAAGAGAACAAGACCAATTAGAAAGAATTATATCATTTATGAATATTTTAATGTATTTGTATGCAGAGACATATATTAAGAAAAATCCAGAATATCAAGCGATTAAAGAAAAATTACGTAAATTAACCAATGTAGCTAAAAGAAGAAGTAAAGTAGATGAAATTGTTAATTATACTAAAGAAGTTAAAGTAGTAAAACAGATGACTCAAATAGATAAAAAGCGTTTAGGTTTTACACCAGATGAGGGTCAAAATCAGTGGACAAGGTCATGTCAAAATTCAGGAAATGATAAGAAACGTAGACCATTTCAAACAACTCAACAAAATATTGCTGAATTGATTGCTAAAGGATATCATTTGAATAAAAAAACAGGTGAATATGAAAAGAAAATTTTATTAAAGAAAAGAGGTAAATCTGATGGTGAAATGATTTTAAAAGCAATTAAAGTTACTGACCAAGATGAAGCAACAGGATTAGTAAATGATATTTATTATAGTTGTGACCCAGAAGAAAACGGTGAACATATGTATGTTGGATTTTTAACAAGGTCAAATAATCCTTTTGGAGAATGTATGCCTTGTTGTTTTAAGAAAAATCCATTAATTAGTAAAAAGAAAGAAAAACAAGATTTTTATAAAAGATGTTTAGGTGATAAAAAAGCTGAACAAACAAAAGAACAACAACCAAGTTCATTTGCAGGAGATATTTTATATATTTTACAAGATACAAATAAAATACAGGAAGGTAGAATTGGATATCTTCCTAAATTTTTGGACTTGATAACTAATTTACATTTTAAGAAAGATAAAGAAATTAAGAATCATTATTTAGTAAAGACTAATGGATTTTATTTTAAATATGGTATAAATCAGGATGATTATTCATTTATAAATACACTTAGTACAGTTTTAGGAATGTCAGTTTCAAATATTAAACAATTAATAGTAGACTTTTTAAAATTAGATACAGACGAAATGTATTATTTTTCATTAAACGAAGGAGATATTAGAGCAGAATATAGAATAGGTGATTTTATGAGATTTATAGAAAATCAAGAATATATAGATTTTTATTATTTGAAGGATTTGTTAAAAATTCCTGGATTATTTACAAAAAATGGTATTTTACCAATTGTTTTTAATAAAGCTACAACAATTATAAAAAAAGGTGTTGAAAAAGAAAGAATCAAAGAAGATTTTTATCTTTTAATAGACCAATCATCAGTAATTGATTATGATTACTGTTTAGATATGTTTGAAACAAGAGACATATTATTATTAATTAAGGATGGAAAATTTTATTATCCTATTGTTGAGATAATTAAAAATGATGAAAATTCTAAATCTGTTGAGATAGTTAAATTATTTAATAAAAAAGATAAAAAAGATGTAAAAATTATAGATGTTGTTAAAAACTTTTTTACCAAAACAATTCAAGATGTTAAAATAGATATAATAAAATCACATACATCAGCAAGAGAAACATATTTAATAGTATCAAATATTGCAAAAAAGAATCCAGAATTTGAGATTACTCATCAAGTTGTAGATTCTCGATACAAATGTAAATATTTAGTAACAAAGATGAAAGCAATTATTCCAGTATTTCCATCAGGTATTATTGATGATATACCAACAATTTGTTTAAATACAATTGAATATGCGAATAAACTAGATTGTTTTTCAAAAATAAATTTTATTTCATTAGAAAATACAAATAAATATTTAGACGAATTATATAAATTATCAAATAAAAAATTAAATATTAAACCAATTGGATTATTTTATGATTATATAGATTCAGAAGATATGGTAAATGTAATTGGTGTAATGACTTCTAATAATGATTTTGTTCCAATTGCTAAAATATCCATTCCTAAAGAAGAATTAGAAGAAAATAAAGTATTATTTCAAAATAGACCATTATATCATGAATTAGATCTTAAATTAGCTAACTATAAAAATGATAAATTTGAAATAATAGATGAAAGAATTAAGAATGTAAATCTTTCTAAATATAATGATGAATCATATCAATTATTTAAATTTGAGTTATCAAATTTGGTAAATGGTAAAAAATATCAAGATATTAGAAGTGAATTAAAAGAATTAATTAAATCAAAAGATTCTGTAAAAATTCAAAATTTATTATTAAATATTAGTTTAGGAAAAACCAATGGAAAATTAACAGCTTCAAAATCAAATTTATTAGGTGAAGAAATGGTTAAAATTATTAAAGAATTACCAGATTTATCTTATTATAAGGTTAATAATCAAAGAGTTTTATGTGAAAATTTAGATGAAAATAAGTGTTTGGTTAATCCTCATTGTGTTTATAATGGTTCAGCTACAGTAGCTAAATCAAAATCAGGTTCAAAATGTTCTTTTGCATTAACAGAAAATAAATTATTAGAATTTATTAAAAAATTATCAGTAGAATTAGTTGAACAAGATATTAAAGCATATGAAATTTTAAGAGAAAAGAAATATTTTGTATCAGATATTGTTGATTATAATAATTTTACAGAAAAACCTGGACAACGTATTATTAAAAGTACTAATACCAATTTACAAAAAATTTTAACAGATATATTTGGTAAAGAACATGTTCCAAAGATAGGACGTAGATATTTAAGTAGAAAAACAGAAATAGACCTTCAAACATTATTGTTAGAAAATCCACTTAAAGATGTTAAAGATGCTTTTGTTCAAAATGTTATACCTCATAATTATTCTATTTTTAGAGCATATGTTAATGGATATTATTGGATTAAACATGAATTATATACTCCTGATACAAGAAATCTTGGATATTATTCAGATTTACAAAATGAATTGGTAAATTTATTTAGATCAATAATAATTGATTGGTTAAATGTTCCTGATAATATAATATATTTAACAGAACTTGACGAAAAAACTAAAACAATTATTAATAATCCAATTTTATATATTACCAAAGAGTCAAACAAAGAATTAATCATCAATTCTTATATTGTTAAATTAATGGATAATAGTATAGAAACCAATTTTGGGTTATTTGAATTATTTATTTTGAAACAAATTCATCAAATTCCAATTGTTATTTATACTAACGGGATTACTAAATATTTTATATCAGACGCAATTAAAGAATTTAGTCCTAAAAATCAAGAAAACAAATACAATAAATCCAAATACATTTGTATTAACTTAGATATTCCTGAAAAATTACCCTATCCTAATGTTGTTGAAACAATTTATTGGAAAAATGATTTAGCAAAAGAAAAAGAATAAATAATTAATAATTAATGGGTGGAACATACATCCATAAAAAAAAATTTTTAAATATAGAATAATTTTTATTTTAATTTTTAAACTCAATTTGTGTTTAATTTTCTAAGTATATTTTAATTTATGGGTAGAAAAAAAAAGAATAATTTTTCATTAAATGAAATAAACGAGCTAAATGAACTCCATTTAATGAATACAAATAATGAAAAAAGTGTACAGGTGGTAAATGATTTAGATTCACCTATAAATTCTGATAACAATCAAAAATCTTTAGATAATACTACTACTTTAGCAAAACAGGAAATAATAGATATACCTGAAAAAAAGAAACGTGGTAGAAAAAAGAAAGTTGTATCAGAAATAAAATTACAATCAACAGAGATATTTAGTAAAAGGAAAGATATAGGTGCAGTTATAGGAGATGATGAACAAATAGAAAATAAAAAAACTATTTCAGATGATAAAAATAAAAAATCTAGTTCAGAAGAAAAGTTAACAAATTCAGATGATGGTAAAAATGAGTTGTTTAAAGAATTATTGACTAAACAATTAAAAAATATATGTCCATCAAAAAAATTACAATTTAATGATATTAAAAGAATTAGTAAATTTTTAGCAGAAACTATCTTTGATGAAAATAAATGTTCTTTATGGAATGGATATATTACAAATGAAAAAAATCAACATAAAGGTACTTATATTAATTTTTATTTTAATAAGAAAAAAATAGCACTTCATAGATTATTATATATAAATTATATTGGAGATATTACAAATGATGAATATATTAAATTTTCTTGTGAAAATAAAGGTAAATGTTGTACAATTGCACATATGAAAAAATATACTTATACAAAAAGTTTAGGAGATAATGAACAAAATGATAATAGTAGTTCAAGTAGTACTTATAATACAACAAAAAAAAATGTTCATATAAGTAGTTTAAATAAAAATAAATTTACTGTAGAATTTTAATATAAAACAAATTTATATAAAATTAAATATAATGAAAGATTCTGAAATAAATTTAGGTGGATTTCCTCCTATATTTTATATAACTACTGATACTAAAAAAAAGAGAGAATATGAAAAAAAAGCAACTGAAAAAGTTAATACTTCAACTTATAAACATCTAAATATTTTAAAAATTACAGATTTTAAAAATATACTTGGTGATACTTCAAAAAAATAATTAAATATTTTTATATAAAAATTATCTATAAATAATTATAAGTAACTATGTCAATCCAAAATATTGATGATATTGTAAAAACATCTTTAGAATATTATGATTCTTATCAACCAAAAATAGATGAGTTGGTTAATAAGATACATTTTATTAAAATTATTAATAATAAAAATATCACAGATGAAATAATATTTTTTGATAAAAATAAAAAAGAAATATTTAAATCATCTTATGAAGTTTTATCAGCATATATTCCACAACAACAAACTTGGAAATGGTCTTGGTCATTACCAACAATGTTAAAAAAGAGTAATTTTATTTCAAGAAAGATTTTAGAATATGCTTTAAATTTAGACCCAGAAAAAGATTATTTACTTAAATCAACTTTAATAAATTCTAAAATTAGAATTATTAATGATATTCAATTAGATATTTATAAAGCTTTATCTGCAAATTTAAGTAGAAAACCATTTATTTTAAAATTATTTTTAGTTCCTTTGGAATCAGAAAAAGAAACAGAATATTATCCCTTTAAAAAAATTAATGATGATCCTGACAATATTAATTATGTTGCATATTATTTATTTATATTAGATTATGATTCATAAATATTATAAGTTAATAAATTTATATCCTAATGTACATATACCAATAATTGCAATTAACATTCCAATATAATTATAATTAAACTGATGAATTTTACAAATATTAGGTTCATTTTTATTATAATAAAGTTCTATTGAATCATTTATTTTATAATTTGTATTTTTTCCCTGCTCAACTACTCTTTTAACTAGTTTGGTATTTGAAACAATATATTCAACTATTATATTGAATGATTTTCCATCTGCATTTGAATAAGTATTTCTAATAGTTCCATTAGTTTTTATCCATTCATCATGTGATTTTATTAACATAACACCAACTACTAACAATATTATACCTATAAAATAATGTATATACATATTAAATATTGTATCTCCGCCTCCAGTTTGGTTCATCAATTTATCTTTAATTGTTATTTTATCCATCTTATAATGATTTTCAATAAAATTATCCAACATTTTTCAATTATTTTATATAATTTAATACAATAAAATAAATTATTTACTAAAAAAATTAATTTAATACACCTTCTCCAGTATTATAAATAGGATACACTTCAGGATTATTCCAGGGAGAAATTGTTTCTCTTGGTATTACCAGTGGATCACCCCTTAAATCATAACTCATATTGCTTGTTACACCCTGTTGCATATTATTCCAAGGTAAATCTGTATATCCATTAAATACTGGTATACCAGTATAATTCCACCATCCACTTGAAGGATATTTATAAGTATTTATTGGAACAAATGGACTATTAGATGAATAATATGGAACAAATTGTTGATACATTTGATATCCACCAAAGTTTTCAATAATGTGTGGGGTGGCTAATATTAACAATACTAATATTAAAATAAAAATTAAAAATATTCTACTCATTCTATAATTAATTATATTTTAGATAAAAATTGATTCTAATAATAAATAATTATATTTTAAGATATATTAAATAATTATTATTAATTATGTCAGATAAATTTATTATACAAGAGTTTAAAGAAAGTAAAAAAACTCGCTTTACTCAATCTAATAAACCTGTTAAAAATTTAGCTAATTGGGGTGGTGAAAAGGGTCAAGCTCTTTTTGTTAATCGCAATGGTGAATATAATGGAATAGTTGTTGAATTATTGGAACAAGTTTATCCTTTATATTTAACAAATTCTGTTCATCAAATATTTTTAAATATTGAATCAAATTATACAGATAATCCTATTATTATTGAAAGATTTGGATTGGTTAAGCTTTTCCAAGAATATTCTAATGAAATATTTAGATTTATTGTCGACAAATTTCTTATCACTAATAATTTAAAACCATTTTATTATGATTATCCTAAAATTAATGCAAATCTTAAAAATAAAGATATTCAAGAACTTGAAAATAAAATTCGTCAAGATGTTCATGAATTAATTCCTGTATCAATAAAAGTAATTTCAACCGGAGAATTATTGCCTGAGGATTGGATTAATAAAACATTTGATTCAGGTGAATCATTCCATCGCGCAATTGATAATTTAGATTCAAGAATTAATAAACCTCCTGTAACTTATTTAGCAAATTATTGTATAGAGTATGTTGAAACAAAAAAAATACCTTTGATAACTGAATTAACTAATTTAAACCAATTAGATAATGTCTGGATACAAGATTTACAAACAAACAAATTTATAAAATTTAATAAAAAAGAAAAACTTGACAAACTAATTAATCATTATATAATAATAAATTTTTTTGATACTCCTATATATATATTATTTAGTTCAACAAGTACATTTAATTTAGATAAAGATTTAGTTTTAGAATCAAATTCAATTGGTTTTAATGTTTCACTGATGCAAAAATCATTTAGACGTGGAATTCAAGTATTTGATAATTTAGTTGAAGCAATTAGAAAATTAGCTAAAACAAAGCCCTATAATAATCCTGAATATCAATATGAACTGATGAGTGGATCAAGACAATTAGTTTGGAGATATTATATGTCAATCATTGAAGATATTCAAATATACAAGTCAGATAAATTTTTAGATATTTTTGATTTGGTACTTTATTCGTGGATATTTCATAATTATCCAAAATATATTATTTCTGAAAATATTGTTTTGAAACTAATCGAATTAGGTAAAAGATTATTATCAATTAAAACCCATATTAAATTTGCAGACTATGTAGAAGACACATCTAAAACATATAATTTAACTTGTAGATATCAACTAGCTTTAGGTCTTTCTAATAATTATATGCCCGGAATGCGTGGTGATAAAAAAATGATTAGATGTTTAGAAACTTTTATTAAACAAGTTAGTATAAATAAATCAAACTTGATTGATTTAGATAAAATAGAAATTAATCCTATTAACAAACAAATAAATCCTATTTATAAAAAAATTGGATATTATGCAGGATTAGATTTACATTCAAATCCTCAGATGATAGTACAATTACAAAATGTATTATATTCTGATGATAAAACAAAAAATACTGACTTGGAAACTTGTTCAGGTTTAATATGGAATACAAGTTCATGTTACAATTATAGATTCCATAAATTTAATTGGAATAGCGTAAATGATTTGTTATATTTAGTTCAATATAATTGGATTAATCCTAAATATAGTGCAAATAAGCTTGTAACAGATTATGCAAATAAATTATGGTTTCATGAATTAACTTTAAATGAGAATTTAGCTCAAATCGAATTCAATAAATTAAATTTGGATATAGAATATAGTAAATTGGATTTTAAACCAGAAACAAAACTATCTCATATGGTTAAACCCCATCATATTTGTCAAATATTGTTGTCATCACAATTTAAAAATAGTTTTTGGTTTAAAAGTAAAAAAACTCAACCAATTTATACAAATAGTCAAATTAAATTTAAATATCAAGATGAAATTATTGATATAGAATCTGATTTATATGAGGATATATTTAAACAATATTTGACTTTGTTAAAAACCTATTCTATCCAATTAAACAAAATAGAATATAAAACATCTTATGATTCATCAAATAATATTATACAAATTAATTCAATTAATTCAATTAAAATAAATCAAAACAAAACTATTGAATATTTAGATTCTGCATATAAATTAGTTAATTTTATTCAAATCAATTCTGTTGAATTAAGTTCAAAATTATATCCATTTTTACATAAAGTATACGAGAGTTTAGTTAAACCAAACAATACTAATCCAATTAAAACTTTTATTGAATACAAGTCAATTGTTAGTTTACAGGCAAAACCAAATCAATTGGTTAAGACTAATATTTTAAATTATATATCAAATACAATTAAACAAACATTAGTTTCAAGAGTCTTAACTGCACTAGAAGATAAATTTGACAGAACAATATTAATTGTAGGACAAATAGATAGATCTGGTAAATCTTCTGGTGATTCAGTGGATAGTGAGAGTGAAGGATATTTAATGAGACTTTTAAATATATTTGCAGGATTATTTGGCTGTTTTCAAAGAGTTAATGAATACAAATTTGTAGTTGATACAAAATCACAAATATTTAGATATTGGTTAGAATTAATGGGTTATACTTATGAATCAACCAATAAGGAAATTAAAATAAATAATACAAACAATATTATAAAAACAAAATTATGGGAACACCAAATTAAAGTTAGAGATATGATTACTGAAAATATTGTTAAATTTAATCAAAAAGGGTTTGGAGATGCTAGTGAAGTTGGTTCAGGTAAAACATTAACAGCTTTATCTGTAATAGAATTTATTAATATTTTAAATCCAAATTCAAATTATTTAGTTTTGGTACCCAATACAAATCTTTATAATGTTTGGGTTGATGAAATTAAATCACATTGTGTGGAAAATATTAATTGTCTAATTCAAGAATCTAATGGTAAATGGATTAGTCAAATTGTAAGTAAAACTAATTTAGCTCCTTCAATTTATGTTTCAACAATGGGTAGAAATCGAGATAACCCGTTAACAAAACCTATTAACTTTGTTATAATAGATGAATGTTTAAGTGTACAAAATAAAGAATCAAAATGGACATTAAAAGCATTTGAACAGGTTGTAAGAGCTAAATATGGTGTCCTGATGCTATCTGCAACATTTTTTAGAACAAGATTTGATAAACTATTTTTTATGTTAAAGATGTTGTGTACTGGATTACCAACTAAATCAGAGTATTTGGATACAATTTTAAATACAGCAATAGGTGCAAATATTAAGACAAACAGGATTAAATGGGAAACTAATGTAAATAAAATAAAGTTGGATAACAAATTTTATACTGAATACAATGCAAATAAAATAGCTGATAAATTTGAATCATATATCAAATTAAAAAAATACATAAATACAAATGTAAGATTTGAAGAGTTAGTTAGACCTAAAATTGAACAATTATTAAAATCAGGTAGAAAAGTACTGTTATTTGTAGAATCACAAAATCAACAAGATGAATTTGCTGATTATATTGAAAAAAATAATTTACAATGGGGGATTTATCCTGATATAACTAAACTAGTTTGTTTGATATCAAAGCATAAAGGTACATACGGTATAAATAACTTGGTTGGATATGATACAATAATAATGAAACCACCTGAACCAGATAAATTACCACAGATAAAGGGGCGTTTAGATAGACCAGGTCAAAAAGCATCTACTTTATACATTGAATATATAATAATTGCTGATACATTGGAAGAATTGGATCTAGTTAAATTAGAATTAGCAAATAACTTTTACAAAGGCCATATTGTTCCATTAGCGAATTATTATGATAAGTATTGTTAAAAATTTTATTTAATATTTTAGATTAATTTATTTATATAATTTATATATAAATGACTATAAAATATAACTTGGATGAAATAAGAGAAAATTTAGATGATTTAAAAGAAAAATTAAAAGATAAAGGAAGAGAAAAAGGATTTTGGGTAATCGCATCAAGAAAAGATTTTAAACCAATTGTATTGGAAGAAACTGTTAAAGACAAAACAGTAAAAAAAACTGTTGTATCAATTAATGAAATTAAAAATGATGTATTGGAAGATAAAGAACAATACTTTAGGAATAAAAAATTAGCATATATTAATATTTGGATTTTACCTTATATTTTTAAGGATACCGAAAAATATAGTGATGAAAATATAAATAAAATTAAAGATAATATAATTTGTGGTATAACAGTTGATATATACGAAGTTAATGATGATGGAGAAATAGATAAAAAAAGCAGTGACCACTGGAGATGTACAGTAAACTTTACAGTTGATGATTTAACAAAACATAAACTTAAATTTACAGATGCTGAAGTAATTATGAGACAAGTAGCTGAAAAATTAGTTAGAACTGTAAGTTTTGGGGGAATTGATTTTAAAGATTATGTTAAAGTTCTTAAAAAAAATATTAAAAATTTAAAATAAAAATTTTTATTAAATAAATTATTTTTTTAATTTAGAATTAAGTTTATTATTTCCAAAAAAATTAGTAATTTCTTCATCGGAATCATTATTTTCTTCTTCAGATTCTGTTTCAGATTCTGTTTTAGAATTAGTATTTTTTTTTAATATTTTTTTATTTAATACTTTAATAGGTTTTATTTCTGATTCATAAGAACTAATTGTGTCTTCATCTGAATCATTTTCATAACATATTTTTTCATTAATTTTATTTTCATTAGAAAATACGATTCTTTCAACTATATTAGATTCAGTATTATCAGTACAATTAAGTTTTTTAACTATTGTTTTAATACCATTTTTAGTAATATTTTTTGTTTCACAATAAGCTTTAAAATCTTTATATGAAATAAAATCTTCGTTATTACCAGTAAATAATATACCAAAATCAGGTAATTGTTTAATTATGCTTTGATTAGTATTTTTAGTATTAATAGTTAAAATATCACAATCATCATTTTTTAATCCTAATTCAAATTTAAGTTCGTCACAATTTTTATTAATTGTTTCAATATAATTTTTAATTTTATTAGGAACACTTATTGTAATATTGTGTTTTTTCTTAGTTGTACTTATCATATCATCAAAAGCCTTATTTACATAATTATTATGACATTCAACTGATCTAATAATCTTTTTATTAATTTTAAGTAATAAATTATTTTTTTCTTCAGAAACTTTTAAATTTGTAGTGAGAAGTTTAATACGGGATTCATATTCTTTAGTAATTTTTTGAGTAATAAAATTTTCAATAAGATTTTGAAATTCTTCATTTGAATTAATTTTATTTTGAGAATGAGTATACATATATTTTGTAATTTTTTCTTCATAAGTGCTTCGAACAATTTTTAATAAATTAAGCATATATTTTGCTTGAGTTTTATAATTTTGATCTGGTAATAATAATTTAATAATATTTTCATTGTCATTAGGATTTAAAAATATATCCATAATACCATCCCAACTAAATCTAAGATTTTTAATTTCTTTATCAATATTAATATTTCTTAAAGAGTTTAAATAATTATTTCCATTAATTCCACAAAATTGTTTATATACACATAATTTTAAAAAATTATTAAATTCTTTATCGTGATCTAAATATTTAAAAATGCGTCCAAAATCTTCATCATATGGATTTATTATAAATATTTTTGTATTTTTATAACTTTGTTGATACCAATTAAATATATCTGTAATATTATTTTCTTTAGTACCAGCTAATAAATTTGTCTCATCAATATCTTCATTTATTTGGTTATAAATTTCTTTTTCTTCTTTATTTAATTTTTTATTTTGATAAAATTTTAATTCTTTTTGTAAATTTACAAGTTTTTCTTGATAAAAATTATTTATTTCATAATAAACAAAGTCAGTTTTAACTTTATTATTATTATTTTTATTATTTTCATTATTTTCATTATTTTCATTATGATTATTTTTTTCACTATTATAAACTAAACCTTCAATTAAAGTAGGTATTAATTTATTTTCCATAAAATCCTTTAAATATAAAGATAAATCTTGTTTATAAGCAGCTACATGAAAGTATAAAATACGTTTACCTCTCATTCTAACCATTGCTTCTTTTGTCAAGTCATTTGGATTATTTTTGTGATTTTCTTTATCTTCTTGTAATTCGATTACCACATCAACTTTACTAAATAACATATCATAAAATTTTCTATCAGTTGGTAAAATTGCTTCCTGATATGTAATTCCAAGATCATCAATATGTTTACCTAAAAAAGGATGAGAACATATATTTTTTTTAATCCACCATAAAAATTTATATTCATCTCTTTTTGGTTCAATTAAAGAACGAATATCTTTTTTTAAATCGTTAAAAATTGGAATATAATATAACCAATCAATTGTTTTAGATTTAATATTTTTCAAATTAAAAAGAGTAAATATAAAATCCATATAAATATGATATAACCCCATAGTTTTTGAGGAATCATTTAGTTTAATAATATAATTTATAAATTCAGTTAAAGTAATTTGTTTTTTTTCAAATCTTTCAAAATTAGATTTATCAGAATAAAAATATTCTTTTAATGAATTAACATTTATTTTATAGTCATATGTGCTAGTATCAGCATTATTTGTAGGACAAGTTACTTGTTTTTCTCCCAAACAATCTTTTAATAGTTTAACGAGATTTTCCTTGCCTTCAGAAGTATATAATGTATGTATCGACATTTGTAATTTTTAGATATCTTACTAATATGATTACTAATAAAAAATCAATTTTTTCAATAAAAATTGAAATATTTAATAATTAATATAGTAATTATAATACAATATTAATACAATAATAATAATAAATATATCAAATTATAATAATTTGTAATAATGACAAGTGTTATTAATATAGAAGAACAAAATAAAAGATTAAAAATTGATAATAATACTTATAATTTTAATATATCAAAACCATTAACAATCAGATTAAATACAGATACAAATACAAATAGAAATACAAATCCAGATAAAACCCAATATAGATTTTTAGAATCACAAACAAACTTTTTTAAGAGAAAAAGTAATAAAATAAACTTGAATTATTTTATATCAGGTTCTAATGGAGTTATTTTAACAAATCCTGAAAATAATAATTATATTTATAAAATAACATTTTTATCTGATAATAATATTTTCAATGGAATAAATTTATTAGAAAGTATTTATTCAAATTATTTTAAAATTAATTATCCTAATGAACAAAATGCTAATTATTTTCCTGTTCAAAATACTACTACAGAAATTATTGATTATGAAACTTTTTTAAATTATTATAATTTAGATGATATAGCTTTAACAGAATTTGAAAATATTAAAATCATTCAACCAAGTGATTATCTTATAATTAACAAAATGATTAAACATGATTTTAATTTAAGTCAATATGTAAAAAATCATAAAAATAATAAAGATAATTTATTAACATTTAATTTTGAAAGAGACGTTAATTTTATTTTTAAACAAATTTTACAAGGACTAGGATTATTATATCAGGAAGGATTAGTACATGGTGATTTAAAAACATCAAATATAGTTTTTAACGGTCATCAATGTAAGTTAATTGATTTTGGAGGTGTCAAATCAACCAATATGAATATTTATTCTAAAACTTGTACAATATCAACTAGACCACCAGAAGATATTGATTATGAATTTACAAACAACAATAATAAAACTCCTTATAAATCAAGTGGTATTAAAGGAGAATGTTGGTCAGTAGGAATGATTTTATATGAATTAATAACTAAAACAAATTTAATTGATGATATTTATTTTAAAATTTGTGATAAATTTGATAAAGATGATTTGAATTATGAAGATAAAACAATTGAATCATTTGTTTGTAAATTAATAAAAAAATTAGATAATAAAGACTTTATACCAAATTTTAAAAAATTAAAACGTGTTTTAACTACATTAGAAATGAAATATATACATTTGACTGAAAGGTTATTAAAAATAAATCCTGAAGAAAGAATAGGGGATTTAGAAACAATATATAAGGAAATATTTGATGGTGAATTAAAATTACCGACAAGAAATGATTATATTAAACCAGTATTAACAAATTACAAAATTAAAAGAAATTTTAATAAATATCGTCAAATAATATATCCCAAAATCATTAATTTTATGACAGTTAATAAGTATATTAGAGCAATTGAAATGTGTTTAGATATTTTAGACAGATTTTTTTGTGAAAAGTTAAATAAAAATGATAATGAAATATCTATATTTGTAAATTTATACAATAAACATGAATATGAAAATATATTATTAATATCAAGTGCAATATTGGTTTCTGTTTCTACTGTTTATAGAACTTGTACAAATATTGATAATTTTGTTGATAAACTAAGAGAATCTGATTTTAAAGATTATTTACCCAAGTTTATTTTATTTGACCGTGTTATTAAAAATATCCTGATTATAACAAACACACTAAAATTTAATATAATTAATGTAAAATTAGATTATTCAAGTAATAAAAAAATGCTTGAAGAAAAGGTAAATAAAATAGTTCAAATTAAATACTAAAATATTATTGAAATTAATTTTTTTTACAAAACCCATTTTTTTTAATAAACAAATACAATGAATTTAATTCTAAAAAAATCATATTGAACAGAGTATTTTTGTTTGATAGTTTTCTTATTTTATGTATATTATTTTCAATTTCATCATAATTAGTTATAATTAATGAAAATAATTTTGATAATTTAGTTATATATTCATTATTTATATATAAATAAACAAATGACTTGAAAATCAAATATAATTGTAGAATTATTTTAAATTTTAATATAACATGAGGGACAAATTGATCAATAAAATTATCAGTAAATATTGTATTATTATTTTCAAAAATTTTTTTAAAAATTTCTTTTTTAGAATTTTCTTCTAAAAATTCATATATTATTTTAAATTTACTATTAATTGTATTAACAAATTTAATTGTTTGTGATAAAAATATTAATATTATTTTTATAAATTCTTCTGGTATACTTATTATTACAGATTCATTAATATTATTATTAATATTATTAATTATTATAAGATAATCTAAATATTTTAGTAGTAACATCTTTTTTAAATTATTTAATTCTTGAACATTTAGATTTTCTTTTGTATCTTTTATAAAATCTTTTGTTTCAACAAGTGGAAAATAATTTGGCAACGAAAACACATTATTATTTATTTTTATAAAATTATGTTTAAATTTTTCACTTATTATTAAATTTATATTAGATTCATCTAAATTGTATAACAGATTTATATTTGATAAATTAATATTTTTATTATAAAATTTATATTTATCTGCTGTAACTATTTTAATATCTGACATTACTATTGATAAATATTCATATAAAAATATTAATAAATGGTCATCTTGTTCTCTTATATCAAACTTTGAATATAAAATAGGTATACATAATGAATTTGAATTTAAAAAATAATTTTCGTCAATAGGTTTATTCATATCAGTTATTCTGTTATTAAGTGGATAAATAACAAAATAATCTTTAAAATAGTTAGAAATAATTAAATCAATAAGATAGCGTTTATCATCAATATTAAGACCAACTGAATTAAATGGTTCAGTATATTTGATAGAACCGGAATATTCACTTAATGACATTGAACTATTAATATTGTTTAATTGAGAAAAATCCCCATAAAACCATTTATCAAAATATTTATCAAATTCTGCTTTATCTAATTGAGTTGATAATAAAAATTGTATTTTAAAAGATTTTAGAATATTTTCTCCATCAAATAATATAATATTTTTTTTATTGGAAACTATTTCTTTAATAATAAATTCAATATTTTCCCAATTATATTTTAATTTAGTTAAAATTTGTTTTGAATAATTAATATCATCAAGTAGAAGATTTTTTTCAAAATCATTAAATAAATTATTAACATCAACCAAATCTAGTTTATCCTCAATTATATTATTTAAATTTAGTGGATTTTCTTTTTCTAAAATATTGTTAAAATTATTTATTGTAATATTATTTAAACTAGTAGATGTTAATATTTTATATACAAGTTTAAAATATTCAGGAATACATTCAACATGAGTTTTTAAATAAAATATATTATCTTTTTTAATTTTATTTACTTCTTTAATAATTTCTTTTGTATTAATAACTTCAATACCATAATTATCTGTAATTCTAAATAAGGTATTAGAATTTAAATTTGAATTAATTTTTTTTTCTAATTTATTAATTAATTCAATAATATTAGTTATTTTTTCATTATATATATTATTAATATTTGATTGATATATATCTTCGCTCCAAAACTTTTCAAATAATTCATTATCTTTCATAAATAGTTTATAAAATAAATTAAAAAAGTTTTACTTAAAATACTATAATATTTTTTTTATTTGATTTGTCCAAATTAAGAAATAATTTTATAAAGTAAAAATATATTAATTATTAAATTTATAAAATGAATACTTTAGTTAACAAAAAAATTTGTTTTGAATATGTTTGGATTGATGGGCTAAATGAAACAAGAAGTAAATTAAGAATATTAGAATTAGAAACTAATCAAAGTATAACAACAAAAGAATTATTAAAATTAGTTCCTGAGTGGAATTTTGACGGTTCATCAACTTATCAAGCTGAAGGAAAAGATTCTGATGTTTTATTAAAACCAGTTAATATTTATCCTAATCCACTTATCAAATTTGTAGAATCTTATATTGTTTTATGTGAATGTTATAATAAAGATGGTAGTCCTCATAAATCAAATAGTAGAATTAAATTGATTGATACTTGTGCCAAATGTGAATACCAAGAACCATGGTTTGGTATTGAACAGGAATATGTGTTGGTTGAATTAGATAAACAAACAAATAATTTTAAATTATATAATTGGGCTACTCTAAATAATCCAGGTATTGGAGGACAGGGACCATATTATTGTGGTGTAGGAGGAGATAGATGTTTTGGAAGAGAAATTACTTTAAAACATCTTGAATATTGTTTGGAAGCAGGATTAAAAATTTGTGGAACTAATGGAGAAGTAATGG
>JACCDN011223498.1_pt1 | contig 22470 bp, 20 predicted proteins | sample 7441691 | NCBI WGS metagenome assembly JACCDN01 (sample SAMN15323439, study PRJNA562643) | freshwater metagenome | isolation source: river surface water | place: USA:Blue River Watershed | collected 2017-08-16 | reverse complement strand
TAGCTACATCGATATTAATATCATTAGTATTAATACCAACGCTCTCAAGGGCACTCCTGATATAGCTTGCTTTTAAATCGTCAGATATTCCTTTGCGAATCAATGCATGATTTGCATTCATTGCCTGGCTCAAGTCATCTATACAGTAGTGCGAGTAATATTTATCCGTAACCAAAACATTTTTATGTCTCAGCAATCTACTGACAAGTTGTAGTTGTACCCTAAGTTTAAGTAGGTGTGTGGCAAATGTGTGTCTCAGATCATGAACATTAATGGGGACCACGCCTAGTTTTACACAACCACGCTTAATTGCCGTATTAAGTAGGTCGGCAGAAACCTCAAACACTCGAGTTCTATTTTGTCTTGTTCTGAGGAACTCTATCATGTCTGCAGGTAATGGCATGTAATCTTTTCCTCCGCCTTTAGACTTAACTCGAAATTGAGGTACTTCATTATCTAGATCTAAGTCAGATCCTTTGATATTGCGTAGCTCAAAGTTCCTCAGTCCTGTCCTCAAAATAAATTGGAGTCCAGGGCGACATTCGTCGAGCTTAATACTTCTATTCCTCGAATTATCTCCTGGTCCTGGTTCTGTGCCTGCGAAAATCGCCTTTTCTGTTAGCTCCACATTTAGTAAGTGAAGCTCCTTAGATACTTCCCTAGGCATAACGAATTGATTAGAGAAATCTGTTTCAATTAGCTTCTTCTTGTAGAGATACTTTGTGAATGCTGATAACAGGCGAACAGCCGTGCGAGTAGTATTTTTACTCAACCCTCTTTCACTAAAAGAGTAAAAGAATTTTTGGACTAACTCTAACGAGTAGCCCTCCTCCCCCGCAAACTCGATATATTTGTAAATCATTTGCTTTTTGTTGCGGAGGGTGGCAAATGTATCACCCTTATATTCTGCCTCTCGCAGATACTCCAGTGTAGCCTGGAGGAGCTCTTCTTTTCCCAGCATAAGACATTCTCTGTCTTAATCTGGGAGAAAAAGAACTCGAAAGTTCACTGCCCGAGACTATCGTGTAGAGTTCCTGTAAATATAAATAATGAGGCAATACTACACCAACTTTTTATTCGGTCAAGGTCCAGTAACACCAACCTCTGACCTTTCGAATGTGAATGAAGCGCTCTAACCAACTGAGCTAAGGGAGCCATAGACTTGCACTATTTTACCATGCGCAGTATTCTTACCTCATATGTTCTTTTTACGTAATCTTTGGCTATTTTTTCTCGACTTCCTCGAAACGATCGTGGTCTCTCTTGCGATCTTTGCTGTCGTCTACATCTTTCTCTTCCAGCCACATCAGGTAGATGGCAAGAGTATGGAGCCCAATTTTCACAACGCCGAATATATCTTGACCGACAAGATCAGTTATCGTATTAGCAGTCCCAAGAGGGGTGACGTGGTCGTCTTTCACTCTCCACAAGATGCAGGGACCGACTTTATCAAGCGGATAGTCGGTGTCCCAGGAGATATGGTCATGGTCAAAGACGGCTACTATTACCTCAACGGCACTAGACTAGACGAAGAGTATATTAACGACCCAGGCAAAGTGGCTCCTGGTCGCTTTTTGCGCGAAGGTGCCTCAGCTGAGGTCCCTAATGGTCAGTACCTAGTCATGGGGGATAATCGTCTCCATAGTTCAGATTCTCGTGAATGGGGCTTTGTTCCCCGTACCAACATCGTTGGTCGAGCGTTCTTCCGCTACTGGCCAGTAGATGTCTTTGGCACCATCCCAACAGCCGAAGCCGAGCTAACCATGGGTAACGTCAAAGGTGCCATCGATGCAGCCAAGTAGCGTATGAGCTACTCAGTCAAACGCTCAGCAGTCCTCAATCTCACGAGCTATATTTACCTCTTTATTGCAAGTGTTGCGACCACGCCAACTCTGATCCGCTACCTCGGCCTTACCGACTTTGGCACGTACGTATTATCTCTTGGTGTCCTAGCCTTAGTTACTTCCGTCGACCTCGGCCTCTCACGCTCAGTAGTCTACCACCTGGCTAAGTCAAAAAACGAACTAATAAATAAGCAAATCCTCTCAACCTCACTATTGCTACACTTTATCCTAGGTACCATCTTTGCTCTCATTGCCACTACGTGGTTTTCACCTCATCTCAGCATCTTAATACTCACTACCTTTATCCTAGGGCACTATCAGGCATACCATGAGTCGCAGGGTAACTTTGGCATGGTTAACCTGCGAGCGTTTGTCATAGGTACTACTAATACACTAGTTGCCGCACTACTCGCTTATTTTGGGTACAGTGTTTTTGCTATCCTAATCAGTTTGTCGGCTTCGACTCTCCTCACCATCCTAGTGATGGCTCTATACACGCCTACAGGTAGTACTCAGTGTCTGTCCTGGCCAGTCGCCAAAAAAATACTAAGATATGGTCTAAAACTACAGGTTGGCAAACTAGTTAACTCTCTCCAAGCGCAGTACCCCAAACTGTTATTTGCGAGTGATGCTGTAGCACTCACTGTCCTCTCGCTTAGCTCTAGTTTGGTCGCCAAAGCAGCCGGCGCTGTCTCGCAGATCGCGATCGCCATCTTCCCATTTAGTATTAAGACTCGCGGCGCATCCGTACTAAGGGTTTACTACACTTATGCGCAGCTCTCACTCCTAGCTCTAAGTATCGCGACCATAGTTACGTATTCCTACTTTGGAGAGAGCTTGCTGTACTGGTGGCTAGGGGATCGCTCACTAGTTACGCAGCTACACAACTTCCTACTGACCTACCGCTATTACGGACTCCTCTTAGTCTTAACACCCCTTGCTAGTACTATCCTAGACAGTCGTAATATGGCCGGCAGGTCCTCACTCTACGCGCTCGTCGCACTCCTAATCGAGCTAGTAGTCGTTACATTCACCTATCCGGTATACGGTGTTTTGAGTATCGCCTACGGCAGTGTCGCTAGTCTCTTGGTTATGGTCCCGATCCTCTTGATCACTACTCAAAAAAGTGTATCTCTTGACGGTAATTAGCTTCGTTTAGTGCTCGCTTAATTATCTTTATCGCGTCAAACAACCTGTGTCTATATGGTTTGTGACCACCTATTATTTGCTCTTGTTTCTTTAGCTGCTTCTTTAGTGTAGCTTTACTCCATAATTTACTATTCCAAGAGATCACGATTACGTGTTTAGGATTTAGCTTTACTTCATTATCAAAAGGTACTGAGATGCCGAGTACTACTTTATGCCATTTTTCAGGGACTAGAGTTGAGAGACCGTACGGGGTATAGCGAAAGTAATCTGATGGGTGCATATGAATGGGGAAGTTTTGTTGTGAAGAGAGGATGATCGCTCCATTCTTTTTTACTACTCGCTTAATCTCTTGTGAGATCATCCAAGGGTTATTTGCATGTTCTAGTGTCTCTAGACATATGATAAGGTCAAAACTATGGTCAGGGAAGGGGAGATTATTAGCATCAGCGACCACGTCTACGCCGACTCCGTCCTGCATATCTAGTCCTACATACTTACTCTTGGGTAGGAGCGGTCGCAGGTCGCATATCTCTTCTTGATGATCAGCCACGCGTGAGCCGATCTCCAACACTTTAAGTGATTGGGAGCTCATATTCGAGAGGATCACTTCTAGAGCAGCTCGCAGTTCTTTGGTCATGTGCCTATAATACCACTCATGAAGACCAAAGTATTTGCTCTCATTCTCAACTACAATAATCCCAAAGACACTGTAGAGGCAGCGCGGTCGCTACTAGGCAGCGATATCCCGAGCAACTCTCAGATAGTTATTATCGACAATTCAGATGAGGATCAAAAAATGCACTTCTCTACTCAGCTAAAAGATATCGCATATATCAAATCAAAAGGGAACATCGGTTTTGCCGCCGGCAACAACTTAGGGATCAAATACGCTCTAGATCATGGTGCTACCCACATTCTTATACTCAATCCCGATGTCAGGGTTCCCAAGGAATTTTATAACCCACTCCTAAATACATTTAAGGTTCACAATAGTGCAGGTATAGTCGCACCAGCTCACAGGGAACCGGGCTCATTAACCTATGGTCTAGGTGGCAGTATCAACTGGGCTAACTGTACTTTCCCACTTCAAAACAGTACTAAGCTGCCAAAGAACGAACGCGAATACGATCACCTGACTTTTGCTTGTGTGCTAATCAAAGCTGATATTATTAGACTGGTAGGTCTCTTAGATGAGCGATACTTTATGTATCTCGAAGACGTTGACTACTGCGTGAGAGCTAAGAAAGCAGGATACGAGCTCTGGCTCAATCCATCTGTCTACGTGACTCACAATACCTCATCATCATTTGCAGATAAAAGAGGCAAGATCAGACTAAGTTTATCCAGCTGCCTAAAATTTATTAACAAGTGGTATCACTTCCCAAATAACCTTATTCCCTACCTACATTCGCTATATTTTTATCTCATGACCTACGTACTGTGGACAATTAAGTTGTGGAAGAAGAAGTTATTACCAACGCCAGTAATGTGATTGGATATTTATTTTCTCTATTTTTGATGCATTGCTCAGGTTCCCGGCACGATCTACCGCAATAACTTTCACATATATCTGCTTAACTTTTGGTGTTGGTAGCCATTGCCAGCTGTCTCTAGTTTCGATTCTGTTAGTGATTGCGTTCTTTTCTGTTCCCCACTCAACAATATACTTTACGGCATCACGGCTAGGTGTCCAACTGACTATACTAAAAGGTCGCATGCCAATACTCCAAATATGCTTTACACTGCTAGGCGGTGTCATGTCTATATTGGCGGGGTTACTCTTTAGTGTGTAGCTTTTACAGTTGTTCAGGCTGTCGCAGACATTTGCGGTGACGCTACAAGTCTGATTCTTACCTTCACGACTAATTACGCAGGTAGGGGTTACAAATCCAGTTGGTAGATTGGGATCGCTAAAAATGAATGTGGCAGTCTGTGCTGACTTATACCACCCAGCAAAACTATTTGTACTCACATACTCGGGTGGGGTGATATCGAGTGGTTCAATAGATGGCTCACTTCCACTACTACTGTAGTTGATGTTCCAGCTACTATCACCTACGGGTGCAGCTTGATCTAGGATATCGACCTCGCCATCAGTATTATATGCATACACTTTAAACTGTGACCCATCGTCTCCCGGATTATTAACATTCAGTCGATAGCTTCCATCTACTGGCTTTGGCAGCATTACCACCTTGGCACTAGTAGTCGCACTACTCCCTATATCGTCATGAATACTCTCAATGTAAGAGTTAGCGACACTACTACCTGAGAATAATAAGCCAAGCTCCATATTTGGCTCACCCACAATCATGAGATACGATAGGTCGGTATTACTAGGTGTATAAGTATTTATACTAACTAGTGGATCTGACTTTGGTTTAGATTTGCGACTCTCATCTAATGGATCATTAATCATGTAAGTAGTATCGTCCTGATCATAAAGCGTGACAAAGTGACCACCCTCATTAACTATTGGATACTCTCCGCTCTCGATCTCATCTGCTGCGCTGCCGTAGCTCTTAACAAACTCTAGATCAGTGGGAGAGTTGCCTGAAACTCTAGACTCGCGAGCGAGTCGACTAATTGCAAGCCAGTTAAGCAGACCGTTACCGATATATCCATCAGGTTGTGACGATAACCAGCTATTTAGCTTGTCAGGGTTGGCCACATCTCCACTAGGCATCTTAATGTCGTATTCTTTTAGTACCATAGCGACAGACGTGATAGCGCATCCCCAGCGCTCTATACTATCAGCTTCTGTCCCAGCCCACACACTGGCATTATCATATGGTATATCTTTCCATGCAGGGTCCCTCTGAGAGAGATAAGGAAAAGATGGTGTGGCTACGGTGTTATTAATTTTTATACGATCGATTTCTATTACTGGCCAAGAGCTAGTAGTCGACACGATATCAGGGTTACCAAACCAAATACTGTCCATTAGTTTGCTACTAATAGTTGTTCCTTGAAAGATATCGTCAAGGTAGATTTCATACATTCCAGGACTTCCTGATATTTTAAGATTATGTAACCCTGTCTGGTCGAATATCTCGTTATGGATGAACGGATATCTACCAAGTCGGAGTTTAGGTGGAGCCCCCCAGTTCCAAGTCCACACAATTGAGTTGCTTCCTACATCATAATTATTTCCATTTACTGGATAATTGTCATCAATGATTATTCCAGCTCCAAAAACTCCTATATATGAGTATCTGAAGTCTATTGATATGCTCTCTACTTGTTCGCCTATATGTTGATTTTTCAAAGCTACATAAGGGAAATGTTTCGCACTGTTTGGTGCTGAGAGTATGAGTTTCCCAGATTCGACGACTACACTTCCAGAGTTCGTACTAACGTTATAATTATCTAGCGAAGATTGAGAGTCAAATTCATCTGTGAACGCAAATACATCACTAGGGTAAACTAATCCTAGTAACACAAAGCAAACCAACTTGAGCAGTAAGTTTTTCATTGCTTATAGTGATAATACTAAATAGATAGAACGTGTCAATATATGAAAAAAGTAGCGATAATTAGCAACTTACCTAGTGGAGGTGCAAGAACAGTACTAAATAGCACCAAGGAATACTTAAGTCAGAAATACTCAGTTGTAGAGCTAGGAAAATCAGTAGAGAGCTATAAAGTAAAAGGGATTATTAGCTACTATTATTACGTCATCCAAGAGATAATATCCAATTACAAAGTTTCAAAATTAATTAATAGAGAATTTGACATTTTATTGGCATATCAGTCATGGTTAACTAAGTCACCGATAATATTTCCGTTTATAACTATACCAATAGTTTTTATATGCCACGAGGCCCCGAGAGAGCATTACGATTCGCAAGTTACTTCAAAACACACTATCAAAGAGAAAATTGTAAATAGGATATTTTTGTATCCGATTAAGTTAATTGATCGATTAAATCTAATGGTACATAACAATAATCTCACTCTAGTTACTTTATCTAAGATTTCAGGAGATATGATAAGTAAAACATACAACATAAAGCCTAGAATAATTCACCCAGGAATTTCATTAAAAGGATACGGTAAATATAGTGGGTATAACGATAGATATAATCAGGTAATAATGGTTGGGGCAATTAATAAATACAAGAACCAACTATTCGTTCTTGAATCGATAGCCCAAATACCTAGAGAGAAGCGACCAAAAGTAATAATCGTAGGAAATGGTGGAGACGCACAGTATATAGCTGATTTAAGAAATTATGCACGCATAAAATCAATCAAGATCGACATAAGAATGGGGATAAGGAAATCGAGTCTAATCAAGTTGTATAAATCTTCTTACGCGTTAATGTATCCGCCAGTTAACGAACCATACGGTCTAGTAGTACTAGAAGCTATGAGAGCTGGATTACCAATTATCGCTGCAAAGGGAGGAGGTTATGAAGAAATTCTTAACTCAAGCAATGGGTATGTAATCCGAAAAGATGCAAAATTGTGGGCAAAAACATATATGATGCTCTATAAAAATAGAGAGTTATGGGAGAAATATTCACAACAGAACTACACAGATAGTACAAATTTTTCAGATTTAAAGTACACAAAAAAAATCACAAACATAATAGACAGACTAATATGACCACATACATCATCCGTGCCTCCCACGCCAATCAGTACGAACTACAGAACTATGAGCCGATAGCAGAGGAGCATGACATAAAAGTAATAACATCACATCACCCACTCACTAATGTTCAGATCCCTACCATCCATTTATGGTCACCAACAGATCTGCCCACCTTCCCTTATCGCAAGCAGATCCTAAGTAGGTTAATTGGCGGAGAGCAGTGGCTGCTAGGCATTGAAGATCTAGTCACAAGTAAAGATATTCTCCACACGGCAGAGACTTATACTCCCTACACTCATCAAGCAGTAGAGCTACGCAAACACAACAAAATCAAAAAACTAATCTGTACCTGCTGGGAGACCATCCCTCACAACAACGAAAAGTTTGCTAGATTAAGGCTGTGGAAAATGGATTCATATAGATATGTAGACCTCTTTCATACTCCCACAGAACGCGCAAAGAACGCATTAATAAAAGAGGGTGTTAATCCCAAAAAAATCAGAGTCATCAACTACGGCGTAGATTTATCTCACTTTGTGCCACCAGCTAAGAGAATAATCTCACCTAAGCCAGTAGTGCTAACCGTCGCAAGAAAGGTTAAAGAAAAAGGGATAGATATCTGGACTCAACTTAATCACGAATTAGGCGATAGGATAAATTTCAAATGGGTTGACTCAGTATCATACGAACAAATTATCAAAGAATACCAAAAGGCTGACATCTTTTTATTCCCTAGTAAAGAAACAGCCACATGGGAAGAACAATATGGTATGGCACTAATAGAAGCAATGGCATGTGGTTTACCAATAATTACAACGAATACAGGGGCAATACCTGAGGTAGTCGGTAACGCAGGGATTATCTGCTCAGAGAGCTATAGCTCGATCCGAGGTAGTCTCCTAAAGCTACTCCAGTCACCGAGTGAAATTAAGAAGTATCAAAAGCTATCTCTTGCTCGAGCAAGATCTCATTTTGATCGTAACAAGACCGCAATTAAGCTAGCAGAGCTCTATCGACACTAGAGCCAGTTGTGATACAGTTAATTATAACTGCCCTATGAAAAAATCTGCCAAAACTAAACGTCTCAAAGGATCAACAAAAAGTAACCACACAGGGGTGGCACTCCTCTTATGTTTCTTAGTAGCTAGTGTCGCAGTCGCGATCGCACTAAGGCAGCTTGCACTAGAGCGTCGGCTCAATCAACAAAATACAGAAACAAATAGCACAACAAGTGTAGTCGGGGTGTATAAGGTTAATATTATTGCCGGCAAGTTTGCCAACAAAACAATCACTCTCTCGCTCTCAAAAGATCGTTCTGCTGAGCTATCCTACGAACTAGAAAATCCTCAGAAAAAAGTAACATTAGTTGGTAACTGGAGCGGTGATAGTAATGGGACTGTCATTACTAATTTTGAAGATGCAGTCTATGCTTTTAGCTATAACCCATCTGGTACCGGCGCACTCAAACTCCTCAACCCAGATGTAGAATTTTGGGGTGCAGCCACCCTCACACTCACTCGAAACTAATCTCAGTCAAAAACTACACTCCCAATATACGGCATCGTCCGATACATTTCGTCGTAATCTAGGTCATATCCGACCACAAATGTATTTGGGATTTCCCAGCCTATGTACTTAACAGGCACCGCAACCTCTCGTCTGCTTGGTTTTGATAGGAGTGCTAAGGTTTCGAGACTCATTGGCTCGCGTGCAGTCAGTATCTCGATAGCAGAGGATAGTGATCTGCCCGTGTCGACGATGTCTTCGACAATCAGTACATGTCTACCTTTGATCGAGTTTTTTAGTTCCTTTGTAAAAACTATTCTCCCCGTACTATCAACCCCACTCTCATAGCTGCTGATACCGATATAGTCTTTGTAGACCGTAGTGGTTAGTCCCGCTCTCCATAGAGCTCGAGCAAAATCGGTGAGTAAGGCTGCTCCACCGTGTAGTATCCCAACGAGCACTAGCTCTTTGCCCTGATAGTCGCTGGCCACAACATTGGCCAACTCTTGGATCTTGTTCTGGATCTGTTCTTCGGTAAAAAGTACATCTACATGATGTGGTTTGGCCATAGTTTAGTATACAATACAAACATGACAAATCTCGTAACCTGTCCATCCTGTGGTCACAGTTTCTCTCCCGACGATATCCTTACTCACGAAATAGAGGTCGAGCTAAGAGCCAAACTAGAAAAAGAGTTAAAGTCCAAAGCCAAAGAAGAGGCACGCACCGAGATACTAGATAAAGAAAATCAAATCAAAGAGCTGCAGCAAAAAGCGAAACTTGCCGAAGAAGCAGAACTACGGTTGCGCAAAGAAAAAAGAGAGATCGAAGAAGCCAGAGAAAAGTTTGAACTAGAAAAAACCCGCCAGCTAGATGCCGAGCGTCAAAAAATAAGAGAAGATGCCGAAAAAGCGATTCTGGAAAAAGAAAAATACAAACTTGACGAATACGAAAAAAAGATCAAAGACATGCAAGCCGCTCTAGTCGATGCACAAAGGAAAGGTAGTCAGACCAGTCAGCAGCTCCAGGGCGAGGTGCAGGAGCTAGATCTCGAAAACACGCTCCGCATGCTCTATCCATACGATGAGGTAGGCGAAGTCAAAAAAGGTGAAAATGGTGCCGACATCAGGCAGACTGTCAAAACAGACAAAGGGACTATCTGTGGCAAAATCTTGTGGGAGAGCAAAAGAACCAAGAGTTTCTCCGAGCTCTGGGTTTCCAAACTCAAAGAGGATATGCGGCGAGACGGGGCTCATATAGGAGTCATCGTGACTCAGGCCATGCCACTAGGCGTTACAGACAGCATTACCCAGATCCAGGGTATCTGGATCCTCATGCCAGATTCTATCGCACCACTCTCCGCACTACTGCGGAAAAACCTGATTGATGTTGCTCGGGAACGACACGTCGCTGCCCACAAGCAGACAACCGCCGAGAGTCTATATGATTACGTCACCAGCAACGTCTTTACGCAGAATGTAGAGCGGATGCTCCGGGTTTATCTAGATATGAAATCAGCTATCGCCAAAGAAGCAGCCAGTGCCGAGCGTGGCTTTAAGGCCCGCAATATGCAAGTCGACATTTTAATCTCAGGTATTAGCGGGATCTACGGCGAGATGCAGGGGATCGCAGGTAGTAGCTTGCCTAGCATTCCACTGCTCGAAGAAAAATAACTAATGAAAATAGCAATCATCATTATCCACTATGGTCTCATCGAGACGACCAGGCATTGTCTAACCAGTCTCAAATCCAAAATTGGTGATCACCAGCTTATCCTAATCAATAATAGCGAAGGTGATATTAAAGATCTTGCAAAGATTATAGAAGGCACTATCCTCGTCGATAACCGCGAGAATGATGGTTTTGCTAAGGCAGTAAACCAGGGGATCACCCTTGCCCTCAAAGACAAAACTATTAGTGCAGTATTCCTGATGAATAATGATCTAACCCTTACTCGTGGCAGTTTTAGTCAACTAGTACTAGTTTTAAATAAGATCCCCTCTGCAGATATTGTCGCCCCAATTCTCCATCACAAAGGTGGCTATGACTGGGGAGCCAAACTAAACAAATGGACTGGCATGGTCAGACACAAAAACTGGGACAATAAGCCAAAAACGATCCAGCCTGCCCAGCACGTCGCTGGCGCTGCCATGTTAATCAGGAGAAAATTAATCGACAAAATCGGTTTATTCGACGAAAGGTTCTTTGTCTATTACGAGGATGTTGATTATTGTCTGCGCGCTTATGATAATCTCTCAACTATCCACATTACGCCCGATGTAGAGGCAGAGCACGTTGGCTCGGCCGGTAGCACTAGTCTAGCTCGTACAGGTTATCAGTGGGTCTCACATTTTCGCTTTGTAAATAAATATCTCTTTAAACATGTCTATCCCACAGCTTACCTATATTCTCTGATAATGTATCCACTGTTTATGTTAAAAGATAGCATAATGGGCAGTAAGTCATGAATATCCCTAACCTTACCGTCCTCACTCTAGACACCCCAGATATCAAAGATTTTGCTCTAGAGAGAAACAAGCTCCTCGCGAGTGCCGAGACAGATTGGGTTTTATTTTTAGATAGTGACGAAGAGTTATCTCCTGAGTTAGAGAAAGAGATAAAAGAAACTTTAGAGTCAAAAAGCGTGCTTTACTACAGTGCTTACCGTATCCGTCGACAGGATACATTCCTCAATAAGGTACTCCATCATGGCGAGACTGGTAATGCTCATTTTTTGAGACTAGCCAAGAGGGACTGGGGTCGCTGGGAAGGGAGGGTACACGAAAAATGGCAGGGGAGTGGGCTAGTCGGTAGGCTCAAAAATCCAATCCTTCACAATCCCCATAGCTCACTCTCAGTGTTTGTCCACAAAATTAACAACTACTCGAGCCTCGCCGCCGAAGAGCGATACAAGGCAGGTGTACATAGTAGCTTTTTGCATATCAGCACCTACCCAGTAGCCAAATTTGTTCAAAATTATTTAATCCGACTAGGGATTCTCGATGGGGTCCCTGGCCTTATTCACGCCCTAATGATGTCGTGGCATAGCTACCTGACCCACACCAAGAACTATCTATTATGGCATCAAAAATAACTAGGTTACTCCTGACAACTCTCGTATTTTCACTCGGTTTTGGCCAGCTCCTCCGGTTTGAGATATATGGTTTGCCTCTTTATATCCACGACTTATTGGTGCTCAGTGTCATAATCATTAATTTTAGAGATCTAACTCGATCGACTCTGAATAATGGGTTAAAAATATTTGGCATAGGCTTGATGCTCGGGTGGGTCAATGCTCTCTTTAGCTATCCACAGTCAGAGCTCCTGATCCCTGCACTCTACACACTCCGATTAGCGTCTTATCTATGTCTATATTTAATCTTAAAAAGTAAAAAGATAGTGATTAACCCAAATGTATTTAAGGTCTCTGGGTTGATCATGCTGACTCTCGGTCTCACGCAGTATTTCTTTATGCCTGACATGCGCTGGGCACAGTATCTCGGGTGGGATGACCACCTCAGTCGCCTCACGATCCCACACTACGATCCCACCTTTACGGGGGTCATGTTAGCGCTCGCGCTCCTCTCACTTGTCCCGATCAGGTTACATCTAAAATCTTTCAACTTTCAACTATCTGCTTTCTACTTTGTATCAATTCTCCTCACCTACTCCCGTTCTGTCTGGCTCTCACTCATGATGACCGGCATCTACTTTATTAAAAACAAACTAATCTTGGTAGCAGCTGCACTCATCATGCTCCTCGCAATCATTGCTCTCCCAGATCGATTTGGGGAGGGGACTAACCTGCTCAGGACTTACAGTATCAGCTCTCGCTTTGAGAGTGACCTAGGGTATATCAAAAAGTATGACTGGTCACTACTCATTGGTCGTGGTCTCAACACGCTGATCTTGGATCAAGAAACAACTTCACTCCCTAATCACGCAACTGGTCCCAATAACAGCTATCTCTACATTCTCTCAACTACGGGATTACTAGGATTAGTCGGGTGGGGGATATTTTTAAACTCGCTCTATAAACAATCTGTAAATAAACCAATGCTAATCTTCTTCTTTGTTTCTTCACTCTTTAACAATGTGATGTTATACCCCTTCGCTCTTCTATGGGTGGTATCAGTTGATTCATAAGATATTTGTCTTATAATAAATAACTTATGGTTGAAGTAGTAGAATATGGGCTTAAAGAGCCATACTTATCTCAGTTAAAAAGCATAATTCATGCTTCTAGAGGTTCTGAAATTTTCGTAACACTCGCAGGATGTTATCCTACCTCAGTGGTAGTACAAGGAGCATTTTTATCACTAGGTATAGGAGTCGAAAGAAATGTGGGTCAGGTATTTGAGCAAGTCCTAAATTCTCAAGAAGAAAGAGATGAAATAATTAGAGCATCAAAAATCGCTCATAGACATTTATTGCCATCTGATGTCCCAGTAATCGAACCACATAGGCCAGCAAATTTGGCAAGCTCAATATTGATTAATGCCTATTTATTTACTGATAAAGGGATAGCTGTAGCAAAGTTATTAAACCAATATGACAGGTCTGAACATCGTGCATCTACCATTAAAATTATTCCCGCGTTAATCACATTAGCTAACAGTATTGCATTAATTCGAGACTGACTATGGTTCCCAGCGGAGCTTGAGTGTGGTGCTAGCTTCATTTCCGGCGAGGTCTACTGCTTTTACTGCTATTTCCTGATCACCTTCAACTAGTTGATATGGTAGATTAAAAGTCCCATCACTCGATAGTATTGCCATTCGCTCTCCGATATATACCTTTACCCCTTCTTCATTCACGCCACCCACAAAAGTGGCGATCCTCTGTGATGTCCCTCTAAACACATCTCCATCCTTTGGCGAATCTAGCGTTACAGTTGGCTTTTCGTTATCTAGTGTGATCGTATACTCTTTTGATTTTTCGCTCATCATGCCTTGAGCAGTCGAAGTATAGGCATAGACCGAGTTATCACCACTTTCGATTGGTACGTTCTGAAAAGTAAAAGTACCAGACTCAGATGTCAGCTTGCGGCCTATCTCTGCCCCGTTTAGATACATCACAACATCAATCCCTGGTTGCGCATATCCATTTATGGCGACAGTTGCGCTATGAGTAGCCTCTGGGATATCCGAGATGATCGGGGGAGTCGGCTTTAGCTCGTATTTTTGGCTAGGGGTATTATCGGTCGAAATCATATTCCCCGCGAGTCTCGCTAGGGCTGGTAGTCCCCAAAAGATAGTAACAACTACTAATAGTAGCGCAATAACGAGGAGCCACACTCCTTGCTTGCCTGCACGCTTACTCCTAATTCTTTCTAGTCTTGAGCTCATAACTTAGAGTATACACTAGCTGATTCTGAGCCAGGACAGGGGATCGAACCCTGGACCTGCGGTTTACGATACCGCTGCTCTACCAACTGAGCTATCCTGGCTATAGAAGCTATTATCCTATTAACTACTCAATTTAGCTACGATCGTACGGACTTCTGCAGTATCTTTGGCATAGTAGTCTGCATTATCTGGCAGTGGCTGCCAGTCATAGCCATGATGAAATTCGGTGAAGCAGATAACCTTAGCCCCGCTTGCTTTTGCTGCAGTGACACCAGTCAAAGAATCTTCGAGAATAATTGTATCTTTTGGTTTCACTCCTAGCTGCTCCATCGCGTGTATATATGGATCAGGCGCCGGCTTAGCTCTGAGTGTCGGGTGGTTGTTAACAGAAAGTATTAACGAGATACGATCTTTCTCTTTGATCCGACCAACCAGTGTATTTACCCATAGTAGTAGTGAGCTTGAGACCACGCCGATTTTAAAGCCCTCGTTTGCTAGGTACTGTATTAGTTCGTTTATACCTTTAGTTAGGGGGATCGTGCCGTAGATCCGCTCGCCCATCTCTATACATTTCTTTTCAAATGGCTCGTATTCACCACTCCATCCAGCCGCTACATATAGATCAAAAATCCCCTTAATCGACACACCACCTCTTATTTCGACTTTTGCAAACAGCTCATCTCCAAAATGCTCTTTGAGCAGCTTGTCATAACCTTGTCGGTCCCACTCAGTCTCTGAGTCAGCGAGTACACCGTCCATGTCAAAAAGAAATGCTTTAACTTTTGTCATATGGTCTGTATCTTAGCACAAGGTATAATTGCGGCATGACTAGTCTAGTCTCCTTAATCACTCCATTAAATCTGCAAGAAGAAAAGGAAAAATTTCTGGGGAGCCGCACTTATAACCCAGACTTTCATTACCTTTGGCAGGATCAAGCAATAGAAGATTTACAGTTTAAGAATCCCTTAAAGCATGTCTTGTATAGCGCTGTCATCAACCAGGAAGTCAAAAACATAAGTTCTGCTGCCCTCGATCTATTTGAAGTAAAAATTGAGGATGAAACGCTAAAGTTAGCAACTAGAAGTGCACAAGTTAAAGGAGAAAAATCTACTGGTAGTGCTGATGAGTATGCCAAACTCACTCGGGCTGGTCTCGACTATTTTGGTCTTACAGATGTAGAGGTTATCCTGACCGATCAGGGAGGGTTTAACGCAAGACCTCAACACAAAGCCAAGAAGATTTTAGTGAGCACTCACATCCAATTTGAATATTTCTCTATGGAGGGAGGGGTGCATCATGAGCTAGTCCACTGTATCCGCTACTACAATGGTTTGTACAACAGTATTGAGCATAGTCTCAAATATCTGCCAACAGAGGAGGGCCTAGCTAGTTGGTGTCAGGATAATACCAATAGTGATAATGGGTTAGCTCAGCACGCTATGGAATACGTAGCCACCAATGTTGGCTTGAGTGGCGGAACGCTTAGAGACATTTATGATACGTTTAGGGACTTTGGAGCTAGTCCAGAGTTAGCCTGGAAGAGGGCTAGTCGTCACAAGTTTGGTTTTGTTGACACGAGTGTCGGGGGTGACATCATCAAACCAGCTATGTACTATGCTAATGAGCTAAAAGTGGGTGAGCTATCTCAAGAATACAAACTTAGATTATTTGTTGGCAAAATTTCCTTAAGCGAGCTAGGTGCGTACCCAGAGTATGTTGGTCGCTGGAGTGTAGATCAAATCACCGAATACTTCAAGCTATAATTTGACAATAAGACCTATAGGAAATATAATCACAATAATGAATAGGGATTTGGAACTAGCAATAGGAAATCTATATCAAAAGGTAGACTATACAAGGTTTCTATCACGCGAGTTTTCTGATCTTATCTCACTTGGGCTTCAAGTAATCTGGTTTTGTGAAGGAGGTATGATTAGTAGTCAAAAAGCTGCCCTTATGTCTAACAGGTCAGGGGTTGCCTCTGTATTCTACTCAGGAGGATTACGTGATCTTAATTACAGACGATCCTATGAGCCTACTGTATACAAAACTATTAGACGACAAATCGAAAAAGTCCCTTATGCTGCCATCTTGCAAAGCTATGATATGGCGATCGCAAACCACAGTGAACTAATATCAGGAAATGATGGTATTTCAAACTTCTCTTTCGAGCCTAGTGGTTATGCTAGATTGGTTTCACAAATACTGAAATAGTATATAATATAAACTAGCCAACACTACCAAGTTTTCTCCACTCTGTATTTCTGTTCTATTGCCTGCTCGATCTGCGTAAAATATTTCTTCCACTTTTAGTCCAGCATCAGAGCAGAGTGACATCATCTCAGGCAGCTCATACGCCACGCAGTATCTCTTCCAGGTCTTGTTATATGGTACCTCTACATGAGTCTCGAGATGATACTGTAGGAACCGCTCCTGCCACAAATTCCAGACTGTCAGAAATATAAATCCACCAGGGTTTAGATGTTTCTTAATCTCTTTTAGTACATACAATTGGTTATCACGTGAAGGGATATGGTGTAGCACTGCCACACAAAATATGGCATCGTAGTGGCCGAGTTTTATCCAATCATTTGGATCTAGTACGTCGCCATATCTAAATTCGTACATTGGATGTAGGGCACGAGCCTCATATAGTAGCGTTTCCGAAAAATCTGTCCCGATATAGGTGACGTATTCAGGTAGTCCAGTTACCAGTTTGCCATTACCGCAACCTATGTCTAGTACAGATTGATTGGGCATAAGTTTCGCTAGATACTCATCAGTCACTACCCAGTTAGAGCTCCCGCTCCCATACTTTTTCTGCCTGGTTCTGCTAAAATGTACCCCTGCCTGGTTATAAAAATCCTGCACCCCTTTTATGATGTCATTATCCGAGCTCATATACGCTAATCTTACACTTCTTAAGCCCGACTCACTACAGGCTCTTAAGCGTGTACTAGGCAAAGCACTAGGCAAGACTCCCCGTGATTCAGATATCCGCGCAGTTTACTTGGATTTGATAAAAACCAACAAGGTTGAAAAAAATCCAGAACTCCTTAGACTCCTAACGACCCGCGAGGTCCGCACGCTCTCTGGGGTTACCCCTTTTGCCGTCATGATGAAAGCCTATACTTGTCCAGGTCTTTGCACCTTTTGTCCACTAGAGCTTGGTATGCCCAAGAGTTATCTCAGCGACGAGCCAGCAGCAGCGCGCGCCAAAATGATGAATTTTGATCCCAAAAAACAAATCGAATCTAGGTTGACTCAGCTCGAAGAAACAGGTCACGTCACTGACAAGATCGAACTGATCGTCATTGGTGGTACTTTTGGTAGCTACCCAGAGAGTTATAAGCGTAGCTTTTTCAAAGATATGATCGACACTATTAATGGGGTAGTAAGTGAGACTTTAGAAGAAGCTCAGGTATACAACGAGACTGCTAAGCGCCGCATTGTAGCCATGAGTGTCGAGACTAGACCCGATTGGATTGACGAAAAAGAAGTAAAGCTCTTTCGCGAGCTGGGAGTGACCAAGGTCCAAGTTGGAGTTCAGGCATTTGACGAAGAGATTCTAAAGCGCGTTAAGCGTGGACATAGTCTCGATGCCGTGGGTGAGGCTACTCGCATGCTCAAAGATGCAGGTATCAAAGTTTGCTATCACTACATGCCCAATCTGCCAGGGAGTAATCCCGACAAAGATGTCGAGATGGCCAGGCTTATGTACGAAGATCCTCGCTTTATGCCCGACTTCCTTAAAGTCTATCCCTCGCAGGTCATCCCCAAGACCGAGCTCTACGAAGAGTGGAAGAGGGGAGAATATAAACCCTACGCTGATGATCTACTAAAAGACGTTCTAAAAAATATCTGCAAAATTACTCCTCCTTATGTCCGCATTGATCGCCTAGTACGTGATATCAGTCGCAAATGGGTCGCGGCTGGCACCCACACCACCAATATGCGTCAGTACGTCGAAGCAGAACTAATTCGTGAGGGGACACCCTGTCAGTGTATCCGCTGTCGCGAAGTCAAAGCCGGACAGTATGATGTAGTTCCTGATCTAATTAACCGCGACTTAAATACCTATGGGGGACGTGAGCACCTGCTAACTTTTGAAAAAGATAGCAAGCTCTATTCACTCCTACGTCTTCGCTTGCCGGATCAGGAAACAGCAACTGTACCGCTATTCCCCGAGCTAACAGGCTGCGCCATCATCCGCGAGATCCATACCTATGGTAAGACACTGGGTCACAAAGACAAATTGACTCAAAAAACTCAGCACCAGGGGCTAGGCAAAAGACTAATGCAAGAAGCCGAAAATATCGCAAAATCAGCAGGTTATAAAAAGATCGCGGTTATTAGTAGTATAGGCACTCGCGAGTACTATCGAGCACTCGGTTACGTTCGGTTGGGGTACTACATGGTCAAGCCACTTTGATGCTTGATTCTGCCAAACTATAGTGTCATTATTACAATTAATGTCTAATAAGTTCCTATTTAATCTCTCAGTATCACTAGTGCTTCTCATCGGACTATTTACTCTAAGTCCTCGCCCTGTCTCCGCAAACTTTATCTCAGATGTCCGTGATCGACTCGTTTCAGTTTTTACCAAAAACAATCAAGAAAGTGCTACTAGTACAAAAAATGATGACTCCGTTCTTGGCAATGGCTCGTATCAGAGTCAGCCTCCCTCTATCTATATACACGGTGACAACAATCGCTACAGTAGTGGTGGCTTGATCACGCAGGCTAGTACCGACGAACCAGCAATACATATTAGTGGGTATGAGGTGCCAACACAGCTCGAAATCAGATTATACAAAGCTAGTAGGTCCGATCTCTTTCAGTATCTCGTACACGACAAAGATGGCAGGCAGCTAAACAATACTATCTCAACAGACAACATGCAGTACGAGGGGACAGTCGCGATCGATACTAAGAGCGCGCAAAATAGTTACGGCTCCTCTCGCCACACCTTGCCGGTTAGCGGACGTGGGATCTGGTACCTCTCAATCAAAGGAGGCAGCGTTAACATCTCGGCATTCCTCTTACGCTCTAGCCACGGAGTCATAGTCACCGAAGGTCAAAATGAGCTGGTTTACTGGGCTCAGGATTACGAGACTCTCAGGAAAAAATCTGAGGGAGGTAGTCTAAAAGTATATAGCTTCCTAAACTCTCAAACAGAGCTTGCAAGCACTAACTTTGACGGGTCTGGTATTGCTAAGACAATCCTTACCGATCAGGCCGATCTCGCAGTCTCAGAGTTTGGAGATGATCTAGCCATTCTACCTATCAATCTAACGTATCTAAATACTGGCTACGGCTATAGTGAGTTTCGTCCTCCTGTTACTAAGAGCCGCTACTTTACTTTTAGTGATCGCCCGCTCTATGGACCCGGCGACACTGTCCATTTTAAGTCGATTATTCGTGGCGACGACGACGCTGTTTACTCTATCCCGTCAGGTGTTGCTCATGTCACGCTAGCTGGTGGGGACCAAGAGTTCAAAATAGAGCGCACCCTACCTATCTCTGCCGATGGCACTATCTCAGGTGACTTTGACCTAAAAGATGCACCTGTCGGTTACTACACTATCCATGTCCAGACCTCTAAGGATAAGAGTAACAACGAAAAGAATATTTATGGTGACTTTAATGGTGTCTCCGACTACTCATACACTAGCTTTCAGGTCCAGTACTACCGCAAGCCCGAGTTATTCCTCGAAGCTAGTAGTAATAGTAGTATCGTCTCGGCAGGCACTCCTATCAAATATGTTCTATCAGGTGAGTATTTTGCGGGCCAGCCGCTCTCCGGCGAAAAACTAAAGTACAAAGTAACCTCCGCCGACTACTACGAATATAGCTACTACGCAGACGACGATACCTACAACTCTAATGAGCTATCAGATGATTATCGTTATGGTATGTGGTACGGGAGCAATAATATCAAAGAAGACACAGTCACCCTTGATAAAGCAGGACAGGCTACGATCGAGATTCCGACTGACCTCTCATCATTTAATCAGAATGGTAGTCCACAGGTCTTTATGCTCGAAGCGACACTCGCTGACGGAGAGCAGGATTCTGCCTTTGTCCGCAAAAATGTATTGGTCAAAGCCGGTAGGCTCTCTCTCTTTGCAACAGATTATGTCTGGGGATCCAAAAAAGACAAAGAAGTCACACTCCCCTTAATACTTAGACCCAACGAATCAGATGAGAGAGTGAGCAACATCCCGATCTCAGTCGAGCTCACTCGTACTATCTGGAAAAAAGAAGTCGTAGCAAACGAAAAGTACCCCCGCTACACCCAAGAGAGTTTTGACGAAGGGGTAGCCGAGATCAAAACAGATCAAGATGGACGTGCCAAACTTACCTTTACCCCTAGCGAGCTAGGTTCATACAAACTCTCGATGAGTGTCCGAGATAGTATCGGCAACACTATCAAAAAAGAATTTAGCATTTACGTGAGCGACGACGAATATCCCTCTTATAACCCAGGGACACAGAGCGAAGACCTCTCCCTAACTAGCCCCAAAGACAAATATGCTCCAGATTCAACCATCCCCTTAACCCTCTCCTCAACATTTAAAAATAGGGACGTCTTCTTGAGTATCGAGCGAGGGAGTACCAGAAGGTTTGAGGTCGTGAGTCTCGACGGAGGAACCAAATCCTTTGATTTAAAACTAGAAAGCGGGGATCAGCCTAACGTTTATCTCAATGCGGCTAGTTTCTCCAACTTCCGCTATGACTCAACAATCCTACCTATTTCGGTCGAGACACGTGATAAAAAAATGCAGATCGATATCAAGCCTGACCAAGCCAAGTATGGGCCAGGGGACACAGTTACAGTTAACTTAAAAACTACCAATGATCTAGGTCAAGCAGTTAGTGGCGAGGTGGCTCTCTGGAGCGTCGACAAAGCCCTGCTCGAACTCACCGACTCTAGGCTCGGTGATATCTACGAGACGTTCTGGACGACTCGTAGCAACACTACTTCTCGCAGTCACTCTTTGCGTGGCATCTTGGTGCAGGTCGCGGAGCGTGGAGGAGGCTGCTTCTTGCCAGGCACCAAAGTCACTATGGCTGATGGGTCTCTAGTCTCAATCGAAGACGTTAAAGTAGGTGACAGAGTCAAAACACTAAATAGTCAGGGACATGTCACAACAGCCAGGGTCAGCGCTACCCACCAAGATTCTTCTGTTGGCTATGTCACAGTTAACGATAGTCTGAGACTTACTCCGGATCATCTATTAAGCGTCAATGGCACTTGGCAGGAGGCGGCACGGCTAAAACCAGGTGACTATCTACGCTCGGAGAGTGGGAGTCTTAATGTGACTAGCGTCTTTTATCAGGCAGCGCTCACCCCAGTCTACAACTTAACAGTCGAGGATGAGCACACCTTCCTCGCCGAGAATATCTGGGTACACAACGAGAAGGGGATGGAGCGATCTGTTTTCAAAGACGTTGCCTACTGGAACCCAACAGTCAGGACTGGCTCCGACGGATTAGCTTCTGTCACCTTTAAACTACCCGACAACTTAACCACTTGGACCTTAACTGCAGTCGGCAGTAACAAAGAGACTGTGGTAGGTCAAAATCAGGTCGAGATCAAAACAACCAAAGATATTGTGATTAAGCCAATTCTCCCTAACATAATCCGGAGTGGGGATGAGCTCAGTATCTCAGCAATCGCTCGCAACTTTACGGCTGCTGATGATACCTTTACTTTTGGCGTGCAGGTAGAAGGGGCAGAACTCCTAGATTCACCTAGCTCAACAGTCAGTATCAAATCACTCGAATCACTCCAGAGTTATTGGCGGATCAAACCAAAAGAGGACGCAACTAGCATCAAAGTAACAACATCGATTATTTCAAAAACAGATGAGAAAAAAGGTGACATTGTCACACAGGAGATTCCTGCTGCACTCTTTGGTTTCTACGAACCAAGAGCCGAGGTAGGTAGTGGCGACGCCGCATATGAGCTAGATCTACCCAAAGATGCCGTTAACAAGCAAACCAAGGTGACCCTCTC
>JACCDN010147958.1_pt1 | contig 22480 bp, 16 predicted proteins | sample 7441691 | NCBI WGS metagenome assembly JACCDN01 (sample SAMN15323439, study PRJNA562643) | freshwater metagenome | isolation source: river surface water | place: USA:Blue River Watershed | collected 2017-08-16 | reverse complement strand
GCGCGGCGCTGGTAGGGTCTGCTCTGCATTTAGGCGTTTCGGCGCTTGAATGGGTTGTTAGCTCAGTTGGTAGAGCAGGTGACTCTTAATCACCGGGTCGGGGGTTCGAGTCCCTCACAACCCACTTACTCAGTGAAATTAAAACGTTTCGAATTTTGCATTTTTATTCCTACATAATCCGCCCCTTTTGGAATTAAATACGTTCCACCCTGTGAAATCAAGAATCCTGAAGAATCTAAAATTGGAACCTCCGACTTGCTGACTCCGAATAATGCATCCATATAAATGAAATTATCTTTGAAGACTGTCTCAACGCTAGTATTTCAGGCGAGTACCGATTTTCTAATCTTGACAAAAACAAAATTTTTGATCTCAGACACCATAACTAGGTTCACATTCACACCGGAATTCTTTTCACCTAATATCAGAAGATTTACGAAATTTCCAGGTCATAGATTCTTCGATTCATTCAAAACCTCTCATCCGGCGCTGAACCCTAAACCACATAGTCGGCATTCTTAATCAGATGGTGAAAAAATCAGCAAAATTAAAGTCGTAAACACATCCATAAAAATCATCACGATTTAATATTTCTAATTCGTCAATCTGTCGAGTAGCTTGAATTGCTGGTGATATACATTCTCAAATGAAAATTTTACCTACATTAGACTCAAAATTTTGAAGGATTTAACCATCCATCAAGTTCAATAGTCTCCATAATTTTTCTTGGTAGTTGCTCCAGTATAGGAACAAAATCTGAACTAAAACTTTTTTTTCTCGCTTGATTTAGTACCCCTATAAAAGAAAAGCAACTTTCGAAATCAGTAATCTGATGATGGGATTTTATTTCATCCATGAATTCCGGTTCAATGAGCTTTTGTGCCATCATAAATTCCATATCGGCGCAGAGATATCCAATGGGTTTGCCAAGTACTTCATAATCTGAGACAACACTAGAGTAGTCTGAAATCAATCCTGAAGATCTTGCCAAAAAACTGTACAAAGACGGATAGCCCAAAGTTCCGAGCATATCCAAATTTCTGAAATTTCCGATTCTTGCCAATTGGTAATCAAGCGGATGGGTTTTCACTACAAGCTGATATCCATTTTCACTGAATAAATTACGCAATTTGTCAAAAGAAAAATTAAGACCGTCGATAGATGGATGTTTGTCAGACCAAATATTACGCCTCCATGTTGGCATCCACACAACAAAGGGAACACTTGGATTAATGCCAAGTTTTTCGAGTTCGGAGTCTTGTGCCTGATTTAAAAATTCAAGGCATCGCGGATTATTCAGGTAAAGAACTTTAGCTCCATCCGCATGAAAATTCTGAATTTTTTTCCTCCCCCACACTTCATGTGCAGAGAAAATTGCACTTGAATTGATCGGATTGTTTCTCGATAAATCGGGGTTAGTTTTAGGACCATCCCCATGCCAAAGATTTAAAAAATATCGATGGCCCCAAGGTTTAGGGGAGGAAAAAACTCCGTGCGTAAATGCTACATTTCTAGATGTCACCCAAAGATAAAAACCATGCAAAGTATTCTTCTTAACAACTTTGACATCCTCAATTTTGCTCATCACTATTTTGGCAATTTCGACTGAGTCTACAAGAATATTGGGATTATAATCAAAATGCTTTAGAATTTTTGCAAATTCAATTCCATTCTCCTCTAAACCCGAGACTACAATAGTACTGCGCGAGTCTTTAACCGGAATAAATCTTAGAAATGAAAATATAATCTTGAATGTTATCCGTTTCAAAATAGTTACGATTCTCTTTTCTTCTGGATTACTCAAATGACGATAAATAACTAAATTAAACTTAAATTTTAAACATAACTTATTCCACATTACTTTAGGTCAATCTGAGTTGTAGAATTGCACCTGAGCGCCTGGAATTGATTAACTTGATGGATTCTTCAGCGACTTGCTCTGGGGTTAATAGTGAATCCATGGGCTCATTGCCGAACACAGACCGCCTCATTAAAGTGTTTGTTCTTGAGGGACACACGACATTTACTCTAATTGTATTCTCCCATTCGGACGCTAGACCTTGCGCGAGTGATACGACAGCAGACTTCATGGCTGAATAAAGCACGTAGCCGGGTCTCGCAGTCGAGAATGAACTACTAGAAAAAAATAACAGAGATCCTTTGGTTTCAATCAAATATTTATATCCGATTCGTGCGGCATAAACATGTGCAACAAGATTTGAATCAATATTTTCCAAAAATTGACCATGCTCCATATTTGAAAAATCATTTTTCAGAAGAATTCCTGATGCGACAATAATGTGATCAATTCGTTTGTAGCTCTCGTAAATCTGGGCTAGTTTGAATTCTAAGCTTTGCCAATTTGATGCATCTGTACCAAATCTTCGACTGGTTACAACTGAAATGCCTCCTGCTGTTGAGATTTGTTTTGCAATCTCTGCACCAATCCCTGTTCCACCTCCAATGACGACACAGACTTTTCCATATAGATCATCTACTTTTTCCGAATTTTTGTTTTGAGTCGATCTATCGTTGAGAATTGTGGGCCTTATTTTCTCTAAAATTCGCTCTGCGATATCAAGATCGGATGGGTTTGTGATTTTAAGATTATCCTCTTCTCCTAAAACTTCTTTGATTGCGATATTCGGATTTATAAATTTAACTAAGCTGCAATCACAGGTTAATGATGGTTTTGGATCTGGAAGTAAAATGAATTTTTTCCACGCTTCAACAAGAACTTCTACACGAAAACCCTGCGGTGTTTGCCCTCTTCGCATTTCATCTCGATTGGGAATCGTCTGAACATAACCTTGAGCAATTTGAACAATCGTATCTGCAGATGGAATGCATACGTCGATGGCCTCTTCATTTTCAAGAGTTTCAATCACCTTCTCTAGTAGATTTGAACTCAACAGTGGCCGTGTGGCATCATGAATGATCACTCTCGAATCGATTGGTAAATTTGCAATTCCTTTTTGGCTTGACTCTAACCGCGAAGCTCCCCCGAAAACGAAACGAATGTCTTTTTCGGCTACAAGATCGGCAAGCGCCGCTTCAGATTCTAAAGCAAAATCTGGATTTACTACCACCGTGATTGATTTGATACTTTTATTGGCAACAAAAGTTTTGCAAGTCCACCACATCACCGGCTTTCCAGAAAGATTGGCCAATTGCTTTGGTCGACTTCCACCAAAGCGAATTCCCTCGCCGCCCGCAAGGAGTACGGCATGAATACCCACTTCATTCTCCCATTCATACTCGCTCGAATTATTCACAAATCTATAAGCTAAAACCAACCCCATCAATTTCCCAAAAAAAAATCAAATAACCAATATTCCAGATCGATTTGATATTAAACCTGGTGGAACCCCTTTTACACGTATTCGGTATTTGCAGAATAACAGATACATCATCTAACCCTTTTTACCAAAAGTCGAGCCATTATCAGTCCAAAAATGAAAACGCCTGCCGCTTGAAGCATACTCCCTCGCAATAAGATATATTCTGATCCGATCAGTAGATACCCCATGAGCCAACCAAAATCGTCAAAACTTGACGTTCTGTCAATATGCTTTAAAGCACGAGGTACTAGAAAAGCACCTAAAATAACAAGAACTAAACCACCATTTGCAAGTAGCTCCAATAGCCAAGGTGATGAAAGATTTTGAAATTCGAAGCCTGCTAAATTGGCTACCTCAACCGCTGTATCTTGGGGTTTTCCGGACCAAATACTTCTTGGCACGAAAAAGAACAACACTCCCAAGAATTGAAAAAATGGAAAAACAAAACCCTCTAACCCTATATATTTAATCCCAGTTGCAAACATTGCAAAAGAATCAAAATCCCCCTTTACTAGAATTTTGTTGGGGTCAAAAGAATAACTTTCAAAAATCCTGCTTATACCAAAATTTCGAATATTCTCTGCTGAGTGGGATATCGCATAGGATATTTGATGCCCGAAAATTATCAAGAATACAATTAGTAAAATAAAAAACCTGTGAAGAGCAAACCTGCCATTAAAGAAAGCAAGAACGATTGGCAAAAAAGCGAGTAAGATTACTTGTCTTGAATTCCCAAGTGGATTTGCAAAAGCAACCAATATTGACAAAAAAATTACAAAAAATAGATTACGATTTAAATGACTAAAAGAATTTGATAATCTCAATAGAAATAAAACAAAAAGCATTGGCATTGCAACAAAAAAAACTTTACTTAGTCCATTTTCAACGGTCGACACCGAAGAAAAACCTTGGCTAGACCCATAGTATCGCAAAGCGTTATTTACAATCTTTTTTTGGAATACAATTAAGTAAAGAAATACCACAAAATAAGCCACAACTATAATTCTGAAACGATTAACATCTAATTCGTATCGAATTCTATTCGATCGCAGGGGATGAAGTTTGATTTCAGAACCTAAAAAAGAAATGAACAATAACCCTAGTACACCATAGAAAATGGAAATCTTAAAATTACGATCCAAAGCATTATTCACGAACCAAAAAGACTGATTTGAAACTACGGCAATTGGTACAAGAACGAAAAATATTGAATTAAAAATCCAAAATTGCAGAAGCAAGAGTCCAGTCCTTTGGTCATAAAAGAGCCACGAAACATAGGAGGCGGTTAAAAGGATTGAAACAATTGCGATAAATCTGAATTGCAGATCCATGTAAAAGTAATCACTTCCATATACGAGATAAAGTCCTACACTGACAAACAACAACCAGTGTGAAATTGAAATGAGTTTAATCCAAGTAGATTTGTTAACCATGTCGATACTCAATATTTCTATTTCTGGTCAAGAAATTGCCTCGTTCTAATCTTTGCGGCCGCAAGATAGCAAAACTCAATTAGTAAAAGGCTGACTATGAGTGCTAGCAGGGAATGCGTCCAAGAAACAGAAGTAACGACCAAGCAAGAACCCAAAAACCAACTCAATCTCATTCGTATGTAGGAATTAGTCTGATCATTCAATATCAAATGCAAGCTATATCTACTGGAAAATAATACGACGCTCGGAATTAGACCAGTAACTATCCCCAATAGAAAGGTATAAAGAGAGATATCTCGCAAAACCCAAAAGATTGAAGCAAAGGCAAGAAAAGGGAAAAGTAGAAATGTAATTAGCGCAAGTTCCTTTTCTTCACGTTTTGAATTTTCATTTTGTGAAAAGACAGGTAACAAAAGTATCTGCTGGTAGTTAACAAGGAACGAGATTGGTAAAAAAAACGTGAGAATGCCCCTATAAATTCCAAGATCTTGATCCATATCTTGTAAAACAAATATGGCGTTTATTACAAGTCCATGAGAAGTGGAGATTAAACTTCCAAAACCGAGTAGCACAAAAGTTCTTATTTCATATTTCTGTTTGATTTTTGATCGAAAAATACTCTTTTTAATCAACCATGCAGATTGAATTATTAGTGAAACTAGCATTCCGATGGACCAACTCAAAAATACAACTAAAAAAATTGATTTTGTGAAAATATTCATAATTGGAAGTAGGAGAACCATGGATGCAAGCCAAGACAAATCTGAAATTATTGCAAACTTGGTTGAGTTAAACTTTAGCAATATTTGCCTAAATATCTCTTGTAATCCAGAGAAAGATAAACTTAAACTAACTGCTAATAACAAGAAATTAAATGATATAGCCGCGAAATAAAAAGTAAGGCAAATAATTATCGGAAAAGCATAAACCATTACAGTGGTGAGTATCAATCTTATAAATGCAATCTCTAGAGATTCTTTTTTGTATATTATATTTACAAAAGTACTTCTAATTATTCCCAAGATAATACTGTACGCCATCATAAAAGTTGAAATACTTGCGGTTGAGCGCAAATCTCTTTGATAAATTGGAAGAATTAGTGGTACATAAGTTATAACAGCGGAAATTGCTTGATCTAAAATTTTTGAGTTAAGAGCTTTGCTTTTATTCATATTTCACTTGTTCATTTATCTCAACTGTAACGTAAGATTGTTCTAATATATGTTTCGTTCAAAATATCTACAACTGATTTGATCGAAAACTCTTTAATGACAAATTCACGTATATTGATTCTATCTTCTGATTTAAGACTTTTATTTTGAAATTTTTTTAGAGTATTTATAATGTCAGAGATGTCTTCTGACGGAGAAACAAAATCTTGATCAAATTTTCCTAATTTTTCGGCAATCCCACAACTTGGCATAACAATTACTGGCGTTCCGACTGCCAATGATTCTAGAATTACCATCGGAAAAGGTTCATTCTTGCTCGGGAGAATTAGCACTTTAGCGTCAACAAGCATTTTCTGTACTTTGTCGGTAGTCAAGACTCCTTTGTACGAAAGTGTCTTTTGTAAACTTCGCAAACCAATCTCATTTAGACAATAATTCAGCTGTCCACCGTCGGGTCCATAAATTTCGAAAATAAGTTCAGAGTTTCTGTAACAATCAGCTAATTCTATAAACTTATTAATACCTTTGCGTTTATCAAGACGAGAACAAAAGACAACTCGATTTGAAGATATATCTGACAATATTTTTGTATGGTCTACAGTGATTCCATTAGGTAAAATTTGGACTGCAGTTTTCACCTCTAATTTTTTAATTAACCTCATCTCTAATTCTGTTAGAACAAACAGCCTTTTTGATTTATTTATTAGTCGTCTAGTGAGTAAAGTATCCGTTAAACGAGTACTTCTACGCCCATCAGGCACAATCATCCCATGAGTCTGGGCTACAAATGGTTTACGAAGGATTATTGCGAGGCAAGCTGCCAGGAACGGGATTAACTCACGTGCGAAGTGGATGTGAACAATATCCGAATTCCTAATAAGCTTCTTTAAAGTAGGAATCAACTTCCAGCTCCAAAGAGAACTTAGTTTGAATCTTTTCGTTATTGGTTTAACGTAAATGAAACTTTCAGATAGATCGGTATTCGGTTTAGGTTCGGAGCCTGCTAGAGCACCTGAAAAAATATGTGTCTTATGACCTCGAGAATCTAGTTCTTGGCAAAGTTCGCGCGCCACTTTGACGGGGCCTCCGTATTCACCATTGCGCCCGTTCAGCGTTAGGACGTGAAGAATCTTGAATTGAGGGCTTTGAGTATCAGCTTGCATCGTCCACTCCCTCAAAATATGTAAAGACCGATATTTCCATCCTAGTTAGGCCTAGTCTAGAAGTAGACTGTATCGGTGAGTCGGGATTTGACAGCTTTTGACGGACGTGCGGGTTTTGCGCTACAACTCAAAGTACAGCTCGGTTTGTGGCTATTTGTTCAGTTCAGCTGCTTCAAATCGCCCTTTTTCCCATCCCGATTCAGACCAAGTGTTCTGAGATTATTTGGAGCTTCCGTGGGACGAAGAGTGTTAATCCGCCGCGGTGTTGGAGTTCACTTTCCTTGGAATCTTGAGATAGGGGATGATTGCTGGATAGGTGAAGAGGTATGGTTTATCAACCATGAGAAAGTCAGTATCGGGTCCAATGTGTGCATTTCACAAAGAGCCATAATTTGCTCGGGTGGTCACGATTACCGGAGCGCCTCGCTCGAATATGCTCACAAACCGATCGTGATTAAGGATGGCGCATGGATTTGCTTGGATGCCAAAGTGTTGCCTGGAGTCACGATTGGAGAATGTTGTGTGGTTTCTGCAGGGGAAATAGTGCGAAAGTCTTTGCCAAATTATTCAATGTTGGTAGTCGGAAAAGTACGTCCGATTAATCCGCCAAAATAGTTCAATGGTTAAACGAGTTCTTCTTGTAACTACTAATTTCTGGCCTGAGCCAACGGGAACCGGCCCTTATGCAACAGACTTGGCAGTCATTTTGGATGATGCTGGTTATTCGGTTCAAGTTTTGACGGGAGTGCCTCATTATCCTTGGTGGAAAATTCATGGAATGTATGCGACTAACCCACAAAAATGGAGCAATTTAGATGGGATTCGAATAGCTCGAAAAACTCATTACATCCCAAGGAGCTTAAATCTGCTTACCAGAATTTTGTTCGAGCTTTCACTAATTAAGGCTCTAAGACGAGGTTTTGCGCAAGAGAGCTCACAGAGTTTCGATTTAGTTGTTGCGATAGGTTCGTCTGTAGCGGGAGGACTGGTTGCAAAGCGAATATCCTCAAAGTTGGAAATACCTTTTGGGATCGTCGTTCATGATCTGGCAGGCCAAGGTGCGAGTCAGTCTGGCTTGCCAGGTGGTTTTCTAATTTCGAAAGTTGTAACAGCCATTGAACGTCGAGTACTCGAATCAGCTAGTAGTGTTGTCGCAATTTCTCAAATTATGAAAGACGTCATCGTTAAGATGGGCATCCAAGAAGACAAAGTGAGCACTATTCTTATCTACGCTTCCAATTCTATGGTACAAAAGAATCGTGATATTGCCCGTAAAGAGTTTGGGTGGGCATTGGATGACTTTATTGTGATTCACACGGGAAATATGGGGGCAAAACAAGACCTTGAAAATGTTGTGATAGCAACAGAGTCCTTTGGTAGTTTTTCAAAAATCAAAATCTGTCTAGTGGGCCACGGGAACCAAGAATCCAAATTAAAAGCTCTGTGCTTGGGTAAGAGTAATATCTCAGTCTTGCCAGCGGTCTCGGATGAAGATTACTCAACGTTGCTTTCAGCCGCTGACTTATTATTAGTAAATGAACGAAGTACTCAGATGGAGATGAGTTTACCCAGCAAGTTGACTTCGTACTTGTACAGCGAGCGCCCAGTGTTGGCTGCAGTTCCACGAGGAGGAGTAACATGGAAATTTTTGGAGGGTATCGCTGAATTAGTTGAAGCCGGAAACCCCCAAGCTCTAGCCAAGAAAATTATGGAATTAAGAGAAGATTCAGAGCGACGTGCTGAATTAGCCAGAAAAGGCAGCCTGTTTGCTGCTGCCAATTTAAGTCCCGAGGTAGGTAGGGCTAAATATCTTGAATGGGTTAGCAAACTCGTTGCATCTAAGTAAAAACCGATAGATACCCTTTATTAGGTCGTAGTTCGGGCAATAAACTTAGGTTCTGAACCTTGGGAGATAAATGCCTACCGGATTTCGTGCCCGCGTGCTCGTGGCGGAAGATGAGGAATTCACCCTCAATCTCCTGCGCGAGGTCCTGGAAGGTGCAAATTTTCAGGTTGAGTCGGTTAACAATGTGGCAGATGCTATTGAGCGAGTTGGGGTTTTTGATCCACATGCAGTGATTACGGATTTGAATTTTGGTGTGGCAGGTCCAAGTGGTGCAGATCTATTGCAATACATCGAGAAAGAACATCCTTGGGTTGGCAAGGTTGTGCTGACCTCTCATGCCTCCCCCGCGTTGGCTATTCCAAATGGAGTTGAGATTCCTGCTGGCGTGACTTACTTGGTCAAGTCGGAGCTTGGGGCGGTATCAGATTTGGTAGCGGCGGTTGAAGAATCAATATCGCATTCGACGACGCAAGTTGAACGCCCAGTAATTGAAAATGATCGGATAGTAATCAGCGCTACTCAGGGTGAAATTCTCTTGTTGCTGGCAGAGGGCTTTACCAATGCTGCGATTGCAAGAAAACGTGGAACTTCCTTGCGCGCTACAGAAACTCTGGTTCAGCGCACCTTTGCAAGCTTGGGGATTAAAAGTGATGAGGACTTTAATCCTCGTGTCTTAGCGGTGCGCATGTGGCAGCAAGGAAAAGTTGTTGTTAAGTGAATTCATATATTCAACGCTTTAGATATGCAGCCACCGGTAGATGGGCGGTGTCGCTGCGCACTTATCTATTGATTTTCCCTTTTGGATATCTAGTAACAACTGAACGTGAGTTGATTTATAACTCTGTGAGTTTATCTAGGGCGGCGCTGATTGCACTTGCGGGAGAACTAGCCAGTTTTCTCTACCTCTTTATCGCTCAAGCGGTGGTTTTAGGGAATCGCAAAAACCAATTGCAGCCCTTGTGGCGGTGTTTTTTCGTCTGGTTTACGACAGGAGTCATACGTGGGTTCTTTGTGGCTGCTTATGCCAATTGGGCTTTCGGGTATAACTGGGAGTTACTGCGGCGGGTTCCTGCTGCAACTTCTTATACAACGGTTGTAATGGCGTTAGCAGCCTTGTATTTCGGAAGCATTGATAGAAGACGAACTGAACATCGTGCTCTGCAATCGCTGGGCCAGGTCCTTTCCCAGGAAGAGAGAGGGCTGTTAGAAGAGGATGCTCGTCATCGAGCGCAAGCTCAAGAGGTATTGCAAGGTGAACTTCTTCCTCAGGTCAGGACATTGCGGAGTGGAATTGAAAAAGCACTGCAAGAGAGTGATCAGGGCTCAACTGAAAAGACTTTAAGAGAGTTATATAAACAGAGTGTTCGGATCGCCAATGAACTAGAAGCACAACGACAAGTAATGGAGAAGGGCGCCTCAAAAAAGAGTTCGGTTGATGCGCCCCCAAGCACAATTTCTTATTGGGCTGCATTGCTACCGCAGATAATGTCCGTGCGTATCACTGTCATTTTCTTTTCTCTTGGCGCGATCAGCGGGCAGCTTTCTAGAAATGGGCTACAAGGTGTGCTCGCAGGTCTACTTGGTTTAATTCCTCTACTGCTGGTCATCGTGCCCATCTCACAGCTCATCAAAAGGCGAAAGAGCAATAAAGGAATGCTCTTTCTCATCGGTTTTACTGCGACTTTTATCGCCTCATACGTATACAACATGCTGCAACCATCTCTCGGTTTTGAACTAACTCACCCATATGCACCTTGGTATTCAGCTGCCAAGACAGTTTATGGACTCTACTTTGCTTCGGTTATTGCTTCTCTCTTGGTCGATTCAGGCGATAAACGGAGTAAAGCAACCGAAATTGGGGCTGAAGCGAAAGAGAATGTCGAGCAGTTAGTGGCCCGTAATTATGCCCTCGAACGTGCAACGTACATCGGGCGATTTGGCACTTTGCAAGGAAAGATCTCTGGGGTGACGATGGCTCTTCATCTTCTTGGTTCACAGAATATGGGAGTGATTTCTATTGAACGCAAATTTGATCTGTTAGCTAGCGCTAATCAACTACTGGGCGAATCTCTTGCTGAGGTTGAAAATCTGAAAGTGGTAGTGCTATGAGGCGAGGTGCGGAAGCAACCAAGATATCTCACGTACTTTCACTGTTGCCTAAACAAATCGTGAGCATGACGGTATTTAAGTGGACATTTCCGCTTTCTCTACTGCTTGCGGTAATTAGTACGCCAGTAACAATCAACTCTGCCTCTGAAGTGGTTCTGTGGCTTCTTATTGGAGCACTGGGACATAGCGCAATGCTCCCATTTGTAATTTATGGCCGTGATAAGAGCTCATCCGAGCAAATATTGTTGGTGCTCTTAATGGGATTTACTCGTGGTGGAGTTATTGCAGTCCTAGCGCCGCTCTTTGAATTGACGGATTCGCTACCTGCACCTCATCGCGTTGCCAATTCAATGGTTGCGGTTTTCTATTGGAGCCAAGCTGGTGCAATTATCGTCGAGTACGGAGTTGAATTCCGTCAGCGGCTTAGGTCGCTACTTAATGAAGTACTTGAAAAAAATATCGTTGGTCTGCCCGAGGCCGCTAAGAGTTCTCAGAATGCGGTTATGGAAATGATTGGGCACTTGCAAGAACGAATTGTTGCCACCGTAGGGTCTTCACCTTCTAAGGAACAACTGCAAAGGGCGTCTGGCGATATAGATGCCTTAATCAACGATTACATCAAACCGCTAAGCCAATCCAGATGGAGAGATGGGGAGCTGGTCTGGGTTAAAGCTGGATTTTTTGCGGTACTGCGAAGGACGCTGACGCTCAATCCCCTGCCAGTACTTGCAGTAATAGTGCTTACTCTTCCTTTTACTTTAATTGCGCAAATTAGCCGTATCGGATTTATCCAAACTTTACAAGTGCAGATTGTCTGGACTTCGTTGGCATTGGCATTGGCAAAATATGTCTTTAGCGAAGAATCCAAGAATGGAAGCTATCTAAATCTCAATATAAGATTTCTAACCTTGTTGCCTTTGGCATACATAGCGACCTTTGTAGTACAAATCATTTCACCGATAGCCAACGAAGCAACGCCCCTGGATATGGTGAGAGGGTATCTACTGAGCGCAATCACCCAGATACTTGCCTATCTGATTGGATCGTTGCTGCTAGCGCTGCATAACGACCAAGAATTTGTCTTTGAATTTATCAGCGAATTAATTCAGGCTGGTGAACTTGAAAATCTATTGAATAAGACCAAGAACGGAAACTTAGATTCCAACTACGCCCAATATTTGCATGCCGAGGTGCAGTCACAGTTATTGGCGTGCAAATTACTACTTTTGAGGGCAGCTGAATCTGACTTCGAGATCTTTTCACCTGAGGTGACAAAACAAATCACTGAGCGTATGGAGAAGATTAAACAGCCTTATGAGAAGCCAGCGGCACGTGTGCCAGTGCAACGATTGGCAGAGCTGCAAAGGTCTTGGAACGGGCTTGCAAGTATTACTTTTGAATTTCCAGACGAACTTTCGCAGTTGCATGGATATAGCGACGTGACTTCGCAATTAATTGAAGAATCAGTGGTGAATTCAATCCGACATGGCAAGGCCTCTGCTATCAAAGTATCAGCCTACTTTGAAGGTACGCGCTTAATAATCAGAGTCAGCGACAATGGCGAGTACGAACCTGGACAAAGCCACGGTGGTCTAGGAACCATTCTTTTCAATACCTTCGCATCCGAATGGAAACTCAGTCGAGAATCCGATAGAACCATATTGACATTTACAATAGAAACCATGGGGCGAGAATGAAAAAGTCGTTTGTGCAAAGGGTTAAAGAGAGAGCTAACCTGCAACAAGTCACCATTCTGGCTTTAATGTTGATTCCGGATAGTTTTGCTATTGCCCTATCCGCGATAACCGCTTACTCAATCAGGTTTACTGAAGAGCAAAACTATATTGCTGCTAGTTCAGATCAATTACAATTCGAATATGGTGTAATTTTGACGTGTGTAATTTTTGCTTGGATTTTTTTATTGATTTTGACGGGCACTTATCGATTTAGCCATGCCACATTGGTTGTCTTTAACCTCCGGATGATCATCAAGAGATCATTTACCTTCTTCTTTCTTCTGGGATTTCTCTCCTTTATTCTCAAGGCGTCGTTTTCGCGCTCTGTCTTTTTGGTGATGCTCGGAAGCGGGCTGCTCTTCCTCTTCTTGGTCCGTATTGCTGTCTATGGACTGGTTTTGCGACCATTGATTCTCAAGAAAAAAGTAACTTCTAATCTGATGATTATTGGGCGTGAAAAGAAAGATTTAGAAGAACATAGTGATTGGCTTATCAAGAATCGCACTCTTGGATTCACGATTGCTTCACGGCTGGTGTGTACCGAGATTAATAGCACCTGGATCGAGGAATTCGACAAACTCTTGCGCTACAAGAAAATTACAGAGGTTCTGCTTCTGCCTGGCATGGAATCCGATCCAAATTTCTCTAAATTTATCCATTACTGCGAAGATCTTGATATCCACGTAAATTGGATTCCGTTGGACTCCGGAAACCTTGGTTACTGGTTGATTCCATCCCCCCAGGAAGGAATTCCGTTCTTAACATTTGAAAAATCTGAAATTTCGCTGCCTTGGCGCATAGCCAAGCGCGCCTTTGATCTGGCATTTTCCGTCACATTGATGGTTCTCCTGAGCCCGCTTTTCATAGCAATCGCTATCGCAGTATTGGTCTCAAGCGGCTGGCCAATTTTCTACTCGCAACAAAGAATTGGCCTACAAGGAAGGCCATTTAAGTTCTACAAGTTCCGATCCATGGTGAGAGACGCCGACAAAATGGTCCAGGTTCAACTTTCCTCAGACGCTTCAATTAGAGATACATCTAAGAGAGCGGATGATCCTCGAATCACAAAAGTTGGACGTGTGTTACGAAAATATTCTCTTGATGAACTTCCTCAATTCTTAAACGTGTTACTCGGGTCCATGTCTGTTGTTGGCCCACGCCCTGCCGTTGCCAGGGAAGTAAATCAATACAACTCAATCTATGAACGTCGTCTGATTGCAAAGCCAGGAATAACCGGCCCGTGGCAGATTTCAGGTCGATCTGATTTAGATCTGCGCACCAGCGTGGCGCTGGACTTGAATTACTTGATTAATTGGAGCTTCACCCGCGATCTGTGGATTATCGTTTCGACCATCGGTGCGGTCTTTAAAGGTAAGGGTGCCTACTAAAACTATTTGGATTTCTTTGAATCCTGGCGCTTGAGTTCTTCCTTGAAGCGCTGGCCCTTGATGTGCTTGAAGTTTTCTTCCAGCGCCTGTCGAGAGAGCACTTCTGCACTAGGCGCATAGTTGCCTTCTTCAGATCCGCGCTTGGCATATGGGCGATAGTTGGCGCCGTAATAGCGAGGATATCCATAGCGATATCCGTACTCGTATTCCAACGAAGATTCTGGAATCTTGTTGATAATCACACCAAGAATGGCAGAACCAACGGCCTTGACGGCATCACGTGAGCCGATGAAATGTGGCTTCTTGGTAACACCAGCATGTACAACGAGAACACAGCCATCTGCCTTTGCAGAGACGATGGCAGCATCTGTAACTGGCAATAGCGGTGGGCAGTCGATGATGATGTATTCGAATTGCTTACGCAGAGTCAGAATTAACTCTTCAAATTTTTTGGAACTGAGTAATTCTGACGGGTTAGGTGGAACTTTGCCTGAAAGCAATACTTTAAGGCCAGTAGTTTCATATGGGCGCAGCACTGGCTTAATCGACTGTGGAGTGAGTTTTTTAGGGCCAGAAATCAGATCACTTAAGCCCTCAGACATTGATGACATCTCGAGATACAACGGCACCTTTGGTCGACGAAGGTCAGCTTCTATCAGAACGACTTTTGCGCCTGCTTGAGCCAATGAAAGAGCAAGGTTGATAGAAGACGTTGTCTTGCCTTCATTTGGTAGCGCAGAAGTCATCACGATGACTTGTGGATGAGCATCTGGGTTGAGGAACTGTAGATTGGTTCTTAGGGTTCGGAAGGCTTCAGTGCGCGCCGCGTAGCGACCAATCTGAGTAACAAGTGGTTTCTCATCTGCAATCTCATCAAACCCGATGGCTGCCAGTAGTGGCGTTCCTTGTAAGTCATCTTCGTTTTTGACTGTGTTATCCAATAACTTACGAAGAGAGGCAAGGCCAATTCCTAAGCCAAATCCCAACAGCAGGCCGAGAGCTAAATTGATCGCCTTCTTTGGCGAAGCTGGTGATTCTGCAGGGATGGCCCCTTTGACGGTAGAAACTTTGACAGGTGAGTCAACGCCAATTCCGTGAAGTTCGAGATCACCGACAGTAACGCCAAACTGGTCAGCAACAGCGTTTGCAATATCGGAGGCTCGTTGTGGATCGGTATCGGTAACCGTGAGTGAGATGAGAACTGTGTCGAGCGGAGCGGATGCAGTAATCATGCTCCCCAACTCTTCCGTGGTCATATCGAGATTAAGACGATCAATGACTGGCTTGAGGGTAATTGGGCTATTGACAATCTGCGCGTAAGACTTAACTCGTTGCTGCGAAAAGGAAGACCCAGTTGCAAGAGCTGAAATATCAAGCGTTGATGCAGGAGTAGATACAAAAATTTGCGCTTGTGATTCATATGTTGGGGTTGTCGTAAATGTAATTGCAGCAGCAACGATCAGTCCAAGGAGAGTTGATGCTGCGATGATGATGCGATTCTGGACAATCAGGCGCCAATATTGAATTAACTCCATGAATCACCCCCAGACACAACCCTCTGGGCCTCACGCCCTTGGGAAAAGCCTAGGTTTAAGCGGGGAAAAGTCCCATATTGTGAGGGCGGCTATTTGGGGGTCAAGTTCGGTTTATGCGCGCTTTTTACGCACAAAAGAGGCAATTTTAATGGCCGTTAAGCCCCAAATCAGACTGGCGGTGTTGGAGATGAAATCCATCGGATCAGATACCCGACCGGGGATAAAAACTTGGACAAGTTCAATGAGTCCGGAGACGGTAACGCCTGCAAAGAATAGCTTCATTAACGCAGTTTGTGGCCATGCCAAGTGCGCCATCACAATAAACGGGGTGAGCATAAAGTAATTTCCACGTGCGACTGCGCCAGCATCGGCGTAGAGGATTTTATAAAAGAAGTTTGCGTGGCTCTTGAGAAACTCTGCAACCTCGGTGGGGCTACCCGATTCAAGGATTGGACGTGGAAAGAAGGTAAAGAGAAAGAGAGCGATGAGATAAATGACAAAGGCGAGCGCTGCCAGGCGAAAGCGGAGCGAACGTTCAGTCAACCATTTCACACAGTAACCTTAACTCATGCGCATCGTGACTGTCTGTCGGATGAATCAAGCGCGCTCCCCCTTTGCGCAGGCGGTACTTGAGCGCAATTTCCCAGAAGATCAGATCTCATCGACGGGCGTTGCAGCGATTGAAGGTACTCCGGTTCTTGATGCCGTTGTAGCAACGGCTAAAAATTGGGGAGTAACCATTAATCAACATTCTTCGCGTGCGCTCAGTAGTGCAAGTGGCGATATTGCTCGTGCTGATTTAGTCATTACCGCTGAAAATATTCATAGCGATGCGATTCGAAATCTGGGATTCAACGGCACTGTACGCAGTTACGAGGAGATTGTGGAGGATCCAGACTTTGTACCGATTGATCCTGTGGGATTGCTCCCTGATGCTATGAGTCGTGAACTCGGCAAAGTCGGAGCGCTGACTCTGCGAGCTGCGATAGATGCAAAGGGATATCCCCACATGTATGACATCCACGTCGTTATCCCCCACGGAGTAAGTGATATCGGGTTAGCTCTGGCAACGGCACAGATGGCACGAGTGCAGAATGGTGCGGTATTGGTCGATGCAGATTTACGAGCACCGCTCAACAATGAAATTGAGGATATGGGGTTAGAGCGAATATTTTTTGATGTTGACCATTTTGGCGTCTCAGAAATTGCGACCATCACAACCGAACAAATATTGACCCATAATCGCCAAGTAGATTTTCCAGAGCGCTACTTTTTATCACCCGCATGGCGCAACTGGATTCAACAATTAGCCAACCTCTCACCAGTTGTCATCGTAACTGCGCCACGTCATTCACGAGCACGCCGATTGGCGGATTCTTATCTTGCTTCTTATATGGCTGATGAATTCACGGTGATATCAGCATGAAGCGAATTATTATTAGAGTGCTTGTCCTTGTGCCGGTTGCATATCTCGTAGCTTTTACTGCACAAGCCGCTTTAACGTTTGTTCATACCCGCACTTATGTCGCGCAGCTAGCGGGCGAATATGACCGAGCAACTCTCGATAATCAGTCTGCCACCGTGGCAGCGGATGTTGATCGACTCTTCCTGTTACTCAATTTTCCTATTGCAAAACAGGTGACGCAATTAGCAGGTCTGGACTTAACACCGATACGTGATGAAGTCACTGCCGTGATTCGGGCAAGCTCGTGGCTGGTCGGTGCTGACGCACCAAAGCGATACATGATTGCATTTCAAAATAGCGCAGAGGCTCGTGGTACAGGCGGAATCTTGGGAGCATTTGCCATTATTGACTTCAATAAGTCTTCACTCTCTGTTGTTCGCACAGGATCCAACGCTGTTCTCTATTCTCTTAAAGATGTGCCAGTTAAAGTCCCGACAGAATTTCTCAAACTTTACGGCAAGAATCCTGCAATTTTGCAGAACTCAAATCTCTCTCCCCATTTTCCGTATGGCGCTGAAATCTGGATGGGGCTCTGGAAAAAACAATTTGAAGAACAACTCGATGGGGTAATTGCAGTTGATCCAAGTGCGCTCAGTTATGTCTTGAAAGCCACTGGGCCAATCACCCTTGAATCAGGCGAAGTCATTACCAGCGAAAATGTGGTGAGCGAAACCTTGCAGAAGGCATATAAGAGATACGAAAAAGATAATGCTGCGCGAAAGCAATATCTAGTAGATATTCTCGATGCTGCTGCCAGCAAAATAACAAGTGGGCAATATTCCAAGATTGAAATGGTCAGAGCCCTCAAGCGTGGACTGATTGAGAATCGTATCTTGATGTATTCACGAGATGCGGCTGCTGAAAAAGAGCTAGCAACAATCCGCTTAGGTGGGTATCTTGAAAAAGCTCCTAATAATGAATTCCGTGCCGTTATACAAAACATTGATGCCAGCAAACTTGATTACTATCTCGACAAAGACGTCACCATCGAAACTCAATCTTGTGACAGAGTTCCACAAACTCAAGTTCGTGTGCGGGTAACTAACACACTTAAGAGCGGAAAAGGTTTACCGGCGTACGTTCTAACGCGAGCTGATAAGGGCAAACCAGCAGATCTGGTTACTGGGCAGCATCGCTTCAAACTCTTCATTTACGGTCCCACTAACTCTGTCTTAGTTTCAGTCTCGCGCGAAAACCGAACAGAGAATCTTGGTGGTGCCTCTACAGAGCGTGGTCGCCCAATTTACGTTGCCGATGTAGATCTGGCACCTGGTGAAAGTGAAGAGTTACTCGCAAACTTTGCTGGTGGAGTCGGTAAAATTTCCTTTGTTGATCAGCCATTGGTTCGTCCAACACAACTAAGCATTAAAGGTGGCTGCTAATGAGATTTCGCGGAAAGCACGGGCACGCCTCGACTACAGTCATTCTCGCCACCGCGCTTCTCTTTGCTCAATTTCCAAATACTTCAATGACTGGCGCGACTCTTCCTTATTGCATCGGAGAAGCAGCCTATCCACCAGAACTACCAGGATCGTGTCTGGATCCCGTAGTTGCGGCTAAGGAGAGAGCGGAACTTCTTGCAGAAGAGCAGAGAAAAGCCGCTGAGGCCGCGGAAGAGAAAGCGAAAAAAGACAAAGAGGAACAGGAAGCTATTCAGAAAAAGTTAGAAGCAGCTCTCCAAGATGAAGCAGCTCTCAAGGAAGCTGCGGAATTAGCCAAGAAAGCTGCGGAAGCGGCCGAAACCGCTCGACTAAAGGCTATAGAAGCTGCGGAAAAAGCGGCAGAGGTAGAAAAACTTAAAAGAGAAGCGGCAGCCGCAGCAAAGGAAAAAGCGGCAGAATTGGCGTTAAAATTAGAGAGCGAGCGAGCTGCAGCAATTGCAGCAATTGAAAAGGCTGATAAAGAGGCCAAAAAGCAAGCCGAGGAAGTTATACGCCAACAAGAACTTGCCGCCCAGGCACTGCAAGCTTATAAAGCCCGTGAAGCAGCGCTAAAGGCTGAAATTGAAGCAGCCAATCAAGCCCTAGTGGCAGCTGAAACGGAAGCTCAAAGGAAGCGGGATGCTGCTTTTGCCGCGGAGGAAGAGCGTAAGACCGCGGAGAAAAACCTGTCAAATGCCATAACAGCTCAAGAAACTGCACAAAGATTATATGAAGATGCACTGAAAGAAGGCGTCTCCCTTAGAGCATCAACATTCATTCCTGCACCAGATGCTACTGAAGAGTTCTTGCCATTTTTTGATTCCGGTAAATTTATATCTCAGGTCGACCTAGATAAGTTAAGAGTCGCCTATGAAACCGCTCGATCACAAGTTTCGACTAATCAAGACACTTTCAACACAAAAAAATTAGTAGCAGAAAAAGCGGAACTTGAAGAGCAGAAAGCAAGAGAGTTGAAACAAGCCGCTCTGGATGAGAAAAAAAAGGCAGTAGAGGCAGAAAGCAAAGCACGTCAAATCGCTGAAGATGAAGCTACTAAATTTCGTGAAGCCCAAACAAGACAGCGGACACTAGACGACTTAGCATTGAAAGCAATAAGTGACAAGGCAAAACTTGAATCAGATGCTAAATCAGCAGCGGCGGAGGCTGCTGCGCTTGAAGCCGAACTAATGGCTCTTCAGGCTGCAACAATCGCAGCAAAGGTTGCAGAAGAGGCAGCTAAGGCACGAGCTGAAGCGCTCTTAAAAACACAGCAGACTCTAGAGAAAGTTGCTGACTCATCCGGAAATGTGGCCGATGCCCAAAAAGCGGCCCTTGAATCATTAAAAATTGCCGCAGACCAGACCGATAAGGGTGCGAAGGCTCTATCAGAAGCATTGATAGTTGCTGAAAGTGCTGCTGAAAATGCGGATGATTTGGCTGGAAAAGCTCTCGCGGCTGCAGATGAGCTTGCGAAAGCCAACGAAAAGGCTGCAGCAGCAAAAAGAATTGCTGATGCTGCAGCGGCGGAACGAGCCTCGGCTGAAGCTGCTGGAAAGCCAAAACCAATGACGGACCGTGAATATTCGTTGCTTGTCGCAGCAGCAAAGAAGGAATCCGATGAGGCAGCGCTCAAGAAGGCCGCTGAAGATAAAGCAAAAGCCGAAGCAGATGCTGCAGCAAAGAAAGAGGAAGAAGCGCGCAAAGCTGTAGAAAACTCTGAACAAGTAAAGGCTGATGAGGCACGAAAGAAGGCAGAAGAGGCGCAAGCCGAAGCAGATCGACTTGCAGAGAAAGCTGCCGCAGAAATTGCTGCAGCTGATGCCAAGGCTGCGGCAGCGATAGAGGCAGCAAAAGCTAAGGCAAAAAGAATGATTGACAAGATTAAATCTGATTTAGAAAAAGCTGCGGCAAAAGCTGCGGCCACCGCGGAAAAATTTCGCCAAAAAGCCTCTGCTTCGTCAGAGAAAGCTGATGCTGCGCAATCTACTTTGACTGAAGCAAAATCTGAAGCAGCCCGGGCAACTGCGGAGGTGTTAGTTGTCACGAAGGAATACGAGCGGGCTCTTACTCAGGTTAAAACTATTGAGAAACAGATTGTGGCAAGTGTTGAAAAAGAGAGAGAAATTAAGAGCGAGATAGCAGCCACTGAAAAGAAGATTCAAGGATTGATTGCAACTTTCGAAGAAATTCGCGTAGATATTTCATCGTTCATCAATACATATAACGAGGTTAAGCTCGAAGCGGAAAAAGTAGCGCGCGAGGCAGCGCTTAAAAAAGAGCAAGCTGCCCGCAGTAAGACCGTAGCTGATAATGCGCTTGAGGCTTACAAGATTGCATCAGGTGCAAAAAACATAGTCACTACCGAAAAGCCATACACGATTTCAAATATAGAGCTCGGACAAAATCTGGCGATGGCTGCTAGCGCCACCGATGTTGCGCGTCTTAAGCAGTTAGCTGACCAGGCGGTGGCGCGATATGCAAAAGATAAAGCTGCTGCTGACCAAGCGGTACGTCTAGCTGAAAAAGCAATGGATAAATTTGAAACGGTGAAAGCAACTTTGGAAGAGAAGGTCCAGGCTGGAAAAACTCTGCAAAGCCGTATTAGGACGCTGCAGGATTCACTCTCTGCTCAGCGCGAAGAATTAGCATCCATCTTATCTGCACGAGAAGTACTCCAAGAAAAAGCGAGAAGCGCAAAGGCAAAAGTTACATCGGCGCAGAATGAATTAACGGTTGCAAAGGTTGCTGCCCAAAAAGCAAAAGTCAAAGCTGAGAAAGCAGCTCTAGCTGCAGATCGTTTCAACGGTGATGTTGATAATGCAAACAAAGTTGCTGACGCCAATGATTTAGCTGTTGCAGCAGCGGAAAAAGCCGCCATCGATATTGAAGCATCAAGTAACTCCCTGGATCAGATTGTATCTTCGGAAATTGTTGATAGCTCAGTAAAATCTCTGCCAGCCATTATGACTGCAATAGGCACAGCAGTGGTTGTAACATTTTTGACTTTCACGGCAATTCGCAGAACCCGCCGCAGAAAGCATCCAGTCTTAGCTCCCGTTGAAGAGAGTTTTCCTGAAATGGAAATTGATTTCGACCGGATACTCAAGGAAATTAAAGAGAAACAAGCCAAGTCAGCGGCTAAGAAACGCCCTCAGTCCCGTAAGTAATCGCAAGGCGATCTAGTAACTGCGCATAAGCAGCATCAAATTCTGGGCTAGAAATCTCGTCTTTCCATCGACCGCTCGAAGCATTTTTAGGTGTCAATTCATTATCGAAGAACTCGCACATGTGAGATGAGTCCGAAAGAGTTAAGAATTCCAAAAGCTTTTGGTAAGTGGTCTCACGATTATTAATCGCAAGGTCTTCAAGTGCGATAGTGATCTTCTGCGCACCAGGAACTGCTTTGAGCGCATTGTGCCCGTCAGTTAACCGCTTCTCTATCCAGGCTAATCCCTCCATAGGCGTCGTAGGGCCCCAATTCTTCGTGAGAAGGGATGCAATCACATCTCGTGGATCGCGGACCATAGTGATAAATAGCGCGTTAGGAAAGATTTTCAGCAACTTGTCTGCAGTTGGAATATTCATGGGTGTGGTTTCTACCCAATATTTTTCAGCGCCAGCGTCATATTGAAGAGCAATAAATTTCTTCATGAAACGACGAGCCGCCCAAATTCGATTGATTCTCAAATCGCGCCGTAGAGATGTCATGAGTCTTTCTAGATTGGGACGAGAAATACCTGAGGTCAAACCACGTCCGTGCGGTGGTGGGGCATCGATATCCCACCATTTATTCCACACCTGCTCTTCAAATTCCGCCAAAATAATTGCTTGCTTCTCTTTTTCGCGCTGCCTGCGTTTGCGATATGTGCGG
>JACCDN010818709.1_pt1 | contig 22482 bp, 25 predicted proteins | sample 7441691 | NCBI WGS metagenome assembly JACCDN01 (sample SAMN15323439, study PRJNA562643) | freshwater metagenome | isolation source: river surface water | place: USA:Blue River Watershed | collected 2017-08-16 | reverse complement strand
TAATGAAACCGAATAATATTATACGAGATAAATTCATTTTTTATAGTACCATCAAGCGCCATTTTTACCGCTTTGTTTAAAGATGTTGGTATCACTTCAATAGGAAAATATTCATCGCCTTTAAGGGAGGCTACACGCAAATCTTTTGCCGCATAAATGTAAATATCCCACAACATGGTATTGGAGGGAGTTTTTTTATGAATAAGCTTTATTTTTTTCGCTGTGAACCCAGCTTCTTCTTGCAGTTCACGCAACGCTGCCTGTTTGGGAGAATCATTTTTTTCAACCTTTCCAGCAGGTAAAAACCATACTGGTTTTTGCGAACCAGCACGACGCTCTTTTATAAGAAGTAATTTATTATTTTTATCAAATGCCAAAACAGTAACACTGCTTGGGCGCTCACAGTACTCATATATCTTCTTACTGCCATCCGGAAAAAAAATATCCTGCTGTTTAATTGAAAAAACAATTCCTTTGTATACTTCCTTAAGTTTTCCCCGCTTAACACCTTTCATATTTTAAAAAAATTAGCACGACTATATATTTTTAAAATTTCTGGTAATTCGTACCATGCTTATTCCAAACCATAGCCATAAAAAACCTATCACATAACCACCAACAACGTCGGTAAAAAAATGTACACCTAAATAAATTCTGCTAAATCCAATTATGAGTGCAAAAATAATTGTAAAAAAAACACTATTATATTTTGTGCTCCATTTTTTTGATAAGCAAACAAATGTATACGCTATAAAACCATACACCGCAATCACAGCCACACTATGAAAACTTGGGAAAGAAAACAGTTGTTCTTTATACACTGAAACCCCTTGCGGCCTTGGCCGAGCAACCAAAAATTTTATAATCGAAACAGAACTCATTGCCCCTAAAGTACTTACCATAAACGGCAGCACAAATTCAACATATTTTTTTCGCCACAAAAAAATAAGGTTTGCTACGCTCGCCACACAAACTGCCCACACACTTGCTCCATACGTTAGTGTCCATACTATATACGTAATAAAGCGATTGCGGTGTACAAAAAAATAGTGAGTAACACGCACATCGGTTTGATGTAGAGCAGAAGTATTAAGAAGATCGGTGACAATACCAAACCATGAACAAAAAATAATGAGAGAAATAAATACCAAACAGGTAAGTGGTATACCAAATAAATCGAGGCGAGAAAAACGACGACTTAAAAAATTCACTCCTTTTGGATGATGTTCTATAAAATGTTCAACGCGTGGTTTCGTGCGTATAAAAATATAAACCGCCCTCAAAAATTCATTGCAATAAGAAAAAAAATCTTCTCCTAATTTTAGCACTGTTTTTTTATATCGATATAAAAAATAAACAACAAGTAAAAATACTAGTACCGCAAACCCAACACGACCAAACATATGCTCAACACGGGATGATGATTCTGCAAAAAAATATCCCAACGCTACATACAAGGGCGCAGAACATAGTGCGCTTACAATATTATAGAAAAAAAAGGTGCCTGCTCGCATATTAAACATTCCTGCCACAAATGGAATCATAGGCCTAATTGGCCCAAAAAACCTTGCAAAAAAAACACTCCTGTTGCCATGTTTTAAAAAAAATTTCTCACCGCTTACTAAATATTCTGCTTTAAAAAGACGACTCTTTTGTCCAAACAATTTAGTTCCTTTTTTTCCTAAAGCATAACTTACCGCATCACCAACAATTCCACCCAATGCCACCACAAAAGATACTTCGGTAAAACGCAGCACGTGTTGTGAAGCCAAAACCCCAGAAACCAACATCACGGCCGTTCCTGGTATAAGGTAACCAACAAATGCTAAAGATTCTAAAAAAGAACTTAGAAAAATAAGCCAATACAAAAAGGAGCCCAAAATTTCTAGGCGTGGAAGTAGGGAAAGAATGTAAGTAAACATATGCAGTCATTATAGGGCAAGAGAAGGCTTTTTTCCAGGAAGGGCACTATTTTTACGCTAAAACAAGCAAACTATTAAGCACGCACCTTGACTTTTTGCTTATTTTATGGTATATTTATAAGTCCTTTTTGAAAATTTCGGCGCAGAAAATGCGCTAACCTTGGACAAAAAAAGGAGATACGATGGCAAGAAAAGAAGTGGTTGAAATGGCCCCCCGGACTAAGCCACACCACAGCGGCACCCAGCGCAAGCCGTTGGAAGGGGCTGCACAGCCCTCGACCCGGCGCACGCGCCGAGAGGGAAGAAGGGCGCTCGAAAGCTCGCCACCGCCGTTTCAGGCGTTCACGCTGCGCGAGCGGGCGGAGAATATCCGCGACCGCATCGCCAGCTGCATCCCCCAAGGTGAGGGTGCAGAGGCCTACGAGGATTTGATTCCGATGGCGCAGGGGGGCTGCCGCATCCCCCTCGAGGAGGAGGATCTGCCGGGTTGGATAGACCAGGCCGAACAACTCCTCGTGCTCATTCGGGCGCTCGTGAGCGACCGCCGAATGGCCGGCGTGCAACAGCGCATGGAGCGTAACGCTCGTGATGCGACGGTGAGCACTCTTGAGTGCCAACTCAACAGCCTTTTGGTGAGCCCACAAATGGCCGGCATCATCGATGGGCACGAAGACCCGCTCGTTAAGCTGCTGATCCAGGCAACCCGCTTCGTCTACGAAACCTTGGACTTCAAGATACCCTGGGTTCGAGAAGCGGAACTCCTCTGCGACCTCGTCAAGATCGAGATCGATCGGCGTAAGGAGCAGACCCGGAAGAAGGAGCGGGATGATATGGCCCGCGAAATGCGGGCGTACTATGACGCGCAGCAAGAGCGCGCGCTGCAACACGACCTCGAAAGGGCTTGGGAGGAAGAGAAGAAAAAAGAACTCTTCGAGGTTCGTGCCGAAGAGCTCCAAGAGAAGGTCGAGCGGCCCATCCAGGCCCGTCGGCCGAAAGAGGCCTCTTTGTCCTATGAAGGCAGAGGCCGTCGACACCCCGACAACCGCCGCGACAAGTGGCGGAGGCGGAGCCGTATGCTCTGGAACCGCTACGACTTCGAGTACCGCTGGTGGGGCGGTACCAAAAAAAACAGCTTCTAAAAAGAAGGTGCCGCCCTGTCACACTACGGGGACTACATAAAGCAGCTTTTACAAAGGCTGCTTTTTTAATTTTTAAACCCTATTACTATCTTGACCAACCAGAGCCTGCTGCACTACACTATCTCTATATGAAGAAAAATAGCGCAACCAAAAAAATATTTCCAGCAAATCATGGTCGTGATTTTTTTATATTTATTACCACTCTTACTGCGTGGTTTGTGTTAGTTACTTTTTTCACCTGCGTCTACTTTCTGGCAATACCACGTAACACCAACACCTCACCCAAACTAGTTGTAGCCGCCACCACTTTTCCGCTTTTCGACATTACACGCAACATCGCTGGTGATAACGCAACAGTGTTACAACTCATGCCCCCAAACTCCAGCATTCACAACTTTGAGCTCACCCCATTTGTAGAAGAAAAAATACAATCTGCCCAGCTCATAATTTCGCTTGGTTTAGAAGCCGATGGTTGGACAAAATCAGTTGCAGAAAAATATGCTAAAAAAACTTTTATAGTATCTAGTTCACCTGGAATTTCACTCCATTATTTCAACAATAATCTTCCCGATCCACACTATGCGCTTTCCATAAAGAATGCTACCACAATCGCCCAAACAATTGCTCGCTATTTAATCAGTCTCGACCCTGAACATAAAAACCAATATGAAACTAATGAGCAGCTGTATATTCAAAAACTTCTGGCTGCCGATAAAATCATCACCGAAGAACTTCTTCCGTTTAAAGAAAGAAAAATAATTACACAACATAACGCGTGGTGGTATTTTGCCCACGATTATAATTTAGATATACCTATCACCTTTCAAGAGACTGCTGGTAAAAACCCTGAAGATGATTATCTAAAAAAGGTTGTGTCAGAAATACAAACAAACAAAATAAAAACCATCTTTTTTGAGCCACAACTTTCAACGGAGTTACTTAAAAAATTTGCCACTCAAAATAATGTATCGCTTTCTTCAATAGACCCAATGGATGGTGGTGAAACAAATGAGAGCAGCTATATTGCCATTATGTTAGAAAACACAAAAAAAATCATTGAGTCTTTCCAATAATTTTTTACGTATTTTAAATTTTCTCTTTCTAGTGTGAAGGGTTTGGTATCTTTGCAATAGTTCCCAATGTTCCATCTATCTCCACCACATCACCCAACATCAATGTTCTTGAGTCTAGTTGTACATTTACAATAACAGGAATTTTTTTTTCTCGAGCAACGATTGCTAAATGTGAAAGCATTCCCCCTCCTTCTGAGACAATGGCTGTAACGCGCCCAAAATACGCTACCAAATCTGGGGAAAGAACTTTTGTATATAAAATAACCGGCTCTCCTTCAGTTCGATGTAAAAACATTTCTTCGTCCACCATTACTCCCTTTGCTTTACCCGAAGACACACCTTGTGGTGCTGAATTATCTCCAAAGGCAATATTTGTAAGAATAACTGGCATGGTAAACGCATCAAATTTTGCATAAAGTGATGCACGTTGTTTACACTCCTCAAATGAGGATGTTCTATTTAGGATTTCTTCTAACGAAGAGAAGTAGATAAAACTTGGATCTTTAAAATGTAATCGCTTTGCGAGCGTATGTAGCAACTTACGCAATTGTGATACGCGTTTCACCGTTAGCCACCTACTACACTCGCGAAGGTGATTATATAGTGATGCATCCTTTATGAAAGGAGCGATGTAATTTTTTTTAAATGCTGAAGTTTTTTTCCACCACGCAATGGTTACTTCGTGAGACGTGCTTACACCATCTTGTTTTACAAACTCCGATTCATCCGCCAACTCCAAAGAGTTGCCTACATTACCGCGCGCAGAATAACCAATTGTCCACTCGGCCAATTCTGGAAAAAGCGCAGATCCAGAATGCAGAAGCTCTACTACAGGGAATGTATCTTTTTTAAGATGAAACTCCAAACGCTTTAAGGCTAAGCCCGCCAACAAATTTACCTCAAAAATATACTCATAATCTTTGAGTAATTTTGTAAGCGCACCATCTACAGTTGTAGCCCGGTCAACATCAGATAATCTTTTTCGAATCTCTCTAAATAAACTTTCGTAATTTTTAAGCGAAATGCGGTGAAGGAGTGAGGAGTTTTTTATACTACCCATCATTTTTCCAACACTTGAAAGTTTTGGCTGGAGTGAATCTGAGGCCAAAAAACTATAGGCCGGTAATAATGTTTTTAACTCTTCCTCACGATCACAAAACAATTCATTGCCAATTATTTTTAAAAAGTCGCGCGGCGTATATTCAATAGTATGCTTTTTATACACCCGCTGTATCGGACCATCTTCACCGTATATTTTTTTTAAAATATCAAAGGTACACGGAGTGGGTCGTGGAGCAGCTTCTGTTAGTTCAGTTTTTTTATAAAAAAAACGATCGTGTTGCGGCAAAGTTCTGTCTAAAAATACTATTTGTTTATAAAGTTTCTCGGTGAGCGATGTAATGGGGCGCGTTTGCAAAAAATACCATACTCCTTTTTTGATACACCACTCAATATCTTGTGGATATTTATATAAACTTTCTAGAAATTTAAAGTCTTTAACTGCTTTTTCAAATTCTGGCAAGGCAACTTTTGGCATAACACCGTTCCAATACAATTGGACTCGCTCTGGTTTAGTTTTACCACCCACAACGTCTTCGCCGCGTGTTGGAGAAAACTCAACCACCATTTGCCTTCCTCCTAAGGGCTCACGAGTAAAGGTAATTCCCGACCATTCAGGTTCAATATATTCTTGAATCAACAGGGAAAATAATTCTACATTTCCTTCTAAGTACGTTTGGGCCTGCGTTACCACTTCCGAGATGGCTTCAAATAACATTCCTTTTGTAACTTGAATTCTTGTGCGAAACTGCCCGGCTAAAGATTTTTTACGACTATCTTCAATAAGCGCGCTCGATCGAATTGCGTAAGTGGCAACGGGCAATTTTTCAACAATTTCTTTTAGAAGTTCGCGCATTACATCTGCTTTAATAATTCCCTGTCGTGTTATCATTTTTTTAACCACACTTGAAGGAACGGCAAAAAAACGCGGAACCCTAAAACCTTCGTCTTGCAAACGTTTTAAATTAAAAGTTTTTTGACCAACGAGTGAGGTTTTTTTTAATTCATGGCAAGCAAGCAACATGTGGAATGTACTTATTGTTTATTTTCGTAAAACGCAAAGCCAGTTACTTTGTGGCCTCCCTCTTTATCGCGGAGAACTCCTTCGATTACAGTACTAAATTCATTGATTCCTTCTTTTATGAATTTTGAACCCTGAACCTGAATAGAGCTGTTTTCAATATCAGGTAAATTTATTTTCCACTGAGGAACCTTACCACCAGTAAAATCAAGTTGGGCATTAAAAGATTTTTGCGTTATGCCAGACGGATTTTTATAGAGAACCCAGGTATGCGAGGCATAAGGAATATTCTCTGAAAGAACCTTGGAAATATCAATATGATAAAATCTTCCACGCTCATCCCATACCACAAGGCTGTGAGAGGTATAACGAGGATCATACCCTTGCAAAGTCGGAACAGAGCCATTATCTGACAAGACTTTGTCTACCATAATGGGAAGGGTGGAAGAAACTCCACCTACGTTTATTTCTACCGTTCCTGAGCTTACGTACCTCAGATACTCTAATGTATTTTTAACCAAAAAATCACTTGCCAAATTCTTAATATCAAAGGTAAATATTTTATCTTTTAAATCAAAAACAAAGTGATATGTTTCGTTTGAAACCTCAGGTGTTATGGTGGAAGAAAAATTTTTAACAAACTGGTTGGCTTGAATAGATGGAAGTGCGCCATTAAAGACGGAAAAATCTTTATACACCTTATTTTTATATAAAATACTTACGGAATACGTATGTCCATATAAATGTTCTTTCAACTCCTGACGACTACCCTCAAACACCATGGCAAACTGCTCCCCATCAGTATCTTTTCCGGAAACAATAAGTCTATCGTAAAAATAATTTTTATTTTCTGAGCTGCTTTTTTGACCCGCTTGTTGAAACCAACCTAACCATTTATTGTAGTTAACCTTTTGTTCGTGCGCGGTATAAAAAACAGCGAAAGCAAATGAACCAATAATAATTGTGGTGATTGAAATTATCCAAAATGCTTTATTTACTTTTAAAGTAACAAACTTAACTTTTAAAAACTGATATGCGGTAACAAAAATCGCTGATAGAAAAACAACCACCACGGAAAAAGCCTGAGCAATTTGAGAACCAATATTGAAAATAAAATCTGGAGGCACAACTGCTTGCGACTGCCGTGGGAAAAATAAAAAAGCAACGATAAACATTAAAAAAAACTTTCCTTTCCTCCACAGAACATTTTTGAACATAAATAGGTATTATATTTTTTTGGTAACACTCAAATATTTTTTCCTTTCTTCTTCAACAAATCTTTCCAATGAATATCTTAGCATAGTTCGTGGCATTTGAGGAGCGTGTTTTTTCAAAAAAATTTCTTCTGTTTCTTGGCCACATCTCTTACCCACTTCGCGAAGCATCCAGCCTGTTGCTTTGTGAATCAAATCTTCTTTGTCTTTCAATAATTTTTCCGCAATTTTAAATGTCGGTTCGTGTTTTTTATTTTTGATGAAATAAAAAGTAGAAATAATTGCAATTCTTCTTTCCCACAAATTTTGAGATTGCGCTAAAGTGGTAAGAATTTTTTTATCGCGATTGTACAAATAGGCTCCCACAACATACTCAGCCGAAGCGTCTACCAAATCCCAGTTGTTAATTTGCTTAGCATGCGCAAGATAAAAATCAAAAACATTTTTTTGTTTTTCTTTATCTCCCTTTGCAAATTGTGCGACTAAAACCAAAACTGCCGCCATGCGCATTTCATGATATGGGTCATTTAACAACTTTTCTATTTCGGCAAAAGAAAGATCGTGGTATTTGGCAACAATCTTTCTTTGCAGAGGCATGGTGAGACCCAAAAATTTGTCTCCCTCCCCATACTGTCCTTTTCCGGTTTTAAAAAACCATGCCGATGTTTTAGCTCGCTCCGGGTCGGCGTGTGCGCGAAGTTCTTTTTTTAGATTATCGAGACCATTTTTCATGTACGTAATTATTTAGGGCAACATCAAATTATCATTTACATCAAATTGGAAGAAGGGGTTGTAAGCCACTTCCCACAAATAGCCATCTGGATCGGAAAAATAACCGCTGTAGCCGCCCCAGAATACTTTTTCTGCTGGTTTTACAATTTTAGCTCCTGCTTCTCCAGCAATTTTTAAAATTTCATCTACTTCTGCCTCGCTTTTGGCGTTGTGCGCCAAGGTAATACCACCAAAACCACTCCCCGCCTGAACCTTTGCATCTTCGGCAAGTTTTTCGTACGGGTACAGTGCCAACACTATTCCGTTTAATGAGAAAAAGGCAATATCATCTTGGCTGGCCTTAGCCAACTTCCACCCCAGCCCTTTTTGGTAAAAACTAACTGCTCGCTCAAAATCTTTCACTCCCAAAGTAACGATATTAATTCGTGGTTGCATATTTTTTGGGTTAAAATCTAAGCCCCTCCGTTGATTTACTATACTTAATATGGGGTGTTTAGTAAATACAGAACGAGGCTCATATAGGATATCAAAACGATCTAACTCTACTCAAAAACAATTCTTTTCTCAACCTGTTAACCGTTTATATGGGGGTTCGAGCCCCACCCTCGGAACAATACAAAACTTTTTTGATATAAGCCTTTTTTTAAAACAATGATAACCCAATCTTGACCTTTCGTTTAAACACTGCTATTATTCAACGTTCTCTACGCTGCCAAACCAGGCAGTGGAACAAAAGCAACGGAGGTGTACCTTGCAACAAGAAAATGGCGATCGGTGGTACGGTATCCTGCCCCACAACTCTCGTGCTGGACAGGTAGCACTCGGATTCTTCGAGCAGAACGGTGAGGGATTCGTCGTCATCTTTTTCTCGCGAGAGCAGGGTAGTGAGATGTTGAATCGCTTCGCCTCATGCTTCAAGCCTGGCGAGAAAGATGCTGTGTGGACGCAACTCAACGATCCTGAATATCTACCAGAATCATCAGAACGCGAGCCGATCGTGATTAGGGGAGCGGCGGGCACAACCCTCTGTCGTCACTATCAGAACTACGCTCCTCTCGCTCCGGCTGATCACCAGGAATATGGGTATGACATGGTGGAGCCACGTGTCATCGCCTACCTCTACTCAGCCGATTTCCATGTCGGACAGTGGAAGTGGCCGAAGTGCGCAATCATCGCTCTCAAAGATAGGATGGGCATGTACCATGTGTACATCGTCTTCTCCGACCAAGAAGCCGACCGCGTCCTTATGCTCTATCCGGAGGCAAGTCCGGACATGGCCCATTACCGCAACTTAATGAAACAATCACCGCTGCCCCCATCCGAACAGCCAACGGTCTATATCGGCGACGGACCGAGCGTCGTAGCCGCGCGCGCCCTCTGCATTTACATGGAGGTGCCACGATGGCTAGGGCAAGGCCTGGATCGCGCCGAGAAACCCGCCGCGTCAGCTTAGAGCCTCCACACAAAGCAAAGTCAAACACTAGGCAGCGCACCGCACCCAATCTCGCGCCGTGACCCTCCCCGATTCACGAAAAAAGTTCGGGGCAGTAAAAAAGCAGTTCAAAATGGACTCCTTTTTTTATTTACAACATCTCAAAAATTCATCGGTTATTTATATACATTAGCGATAGCTAATTTTCTTTGTTATAATCTCTAAACAAACTTTTAAGATCACATACCAAACTATGTCTAAAGTTATTACTTTTGCCCAGCTTTCACAAGAAATTCTAAAATCACCTTCCAAATACCACCAACGACTCATCGCAATTGATGGCGGAGGTGGAGCTGGGAAAACAACTTTTGCCACTTGCTTGCAAAAAGAAATCGCCGGAAGCTTTATCATAAAAATAGATGACTTTTATCGACCACCTCAACTACGCTCACCAGTAGTTTCTACACAAACCATCAACCCAAATTTTGATTGGGATCGTTTTCAAACAACAGTGCTGGAGGCTGTTAAAAACAACCAGGGTGTTTCATATCAATTATACGACTTTCAGCTCGGCACTCTTTCGGGCAAGACTATTACTATACCGGCCAATGCCCCAATCATTGTTGAAGGTGTATGGAGCATGCAGACCGCGTTTATCAATTTCTATGATTACCGCATTTGGCTTGAGGCGCCAGCGGAAATGCGATTGCGGCGAGGGGTGCTGCGAGATGGCGAGGACATGCGACAAATATGGCAACAAGAATGGATTCCTATTGATGAGCACTATCGTGAAACACAAAAACCTTATCTTCAAGCAGATTGCTTTGTCGATAGTGAGAATTCAGATTTGTTGAATGACGAGATTGTAGTCTTTTAATTAAACCCAGATCGATTCAGTAAAATTATGCGAACACAGCAACTCAAGCCATCACAACTCATTGCCCTAGTTGATTATCCTCCTCTGCACAGCCCAGAGGCATTAGTTATGTATTACAAAAAATTAAAAGCAGGTAAAAATATTGAGCCAATAATAGTTGTGCCCAACAAACAAGTTTTGGAATATTTTATAAGTAAAAAATCTCACTATAAAAAATACCAAAAAACTCTTGAGCTTTTTTTGAAAGAACATCGTACTGCTAAATATTTCATGTTGGGTGGAAAACATCGCTCGGCTGCAGCAACACTTCTTAGCGTCAAAATACCCTGTTTAGTTGTTAAAAACGACGCGGATATTATTCATGTTCACCAACTTATGAAAGAAGGTAAGATCACTGGAGTACCGAGTGTGGGAAAAGATTTTAAAAAAACACTTAGTATACTTGAAAAATATTTTTATAAACACAAACGATTTTGGACGATGGATGAAAAAACCCAGGCAATGATTGATGGTGGGGACATACCAAGAGAGATAGAAAAATAAACATCATTAATCCCTCTAAACAGAAGACTATTTTTAAAAAATTTTTCACTACTACACTAACGATATGATTGATCTTAGATTATCAATTAAACTTTTGATTTTATTTTCATTATTAACAATTAGTGGTTGTGGTTTTTACTCTAAAAACTCCACACTACAAACGACTTCCTCAACCTCATCCAACATGGACGCAGACCTTGATACCACCAGCACTCTGCAAGATTTAAGCCAAAGAATTTTTACCGAAAAAGATTTCTCTAGTTTTGGTTTAGGGGCTACTGCCTTACGCAACCAAAACGAGTTCTCTTTTAAAGTTCAAATCAACCCCACTGTTCCTACATCGACGTTTCGTGTTGTTTCCTTCAACGCTTTTGTCCCAGGTTATATAGAGTTTTTTCAACAGAACGAATTTCGGTCAATCCAAAAATTTGAACTGGATCCAAACATGATTAACAATGATAATATTCCTCTCTTTTTTAATGTGGCAGATATTAATTTTGATGGATATGCAGATATTGGAATTCCTATGGAGAGTGGTGCTTTATGGATTGCTTATCAATATTGGATATACAACCCACAAACACAGTTTTTTGTTAAGGCTCCGGTAACGAAAGATTTTGGTAAAATTCATTTCGGGCTTTCGCTTACTTTTGATAAAACCAAAAAACAAATTATTGCTACAGGAGTTAGTTCCGCTTCACAGAGTTATAAAAATACGTATCAATATACAAGCGGACGCATAGTGCCGGTGGAAGAAATTGAACAAGAAAATACAGTGGTTAAAAATGAAAAAGCAAACACCGATAATCCAGATCTGGAATGCAAAATTAGTACCAAAAAATATGTGGGTGGAAAAACAATAGTTTCTACTCACGTTCTAAACAGGGCTTGTGATGCATTGGTCAAAACATAATTTCGTGCTAGTATAAACACAATCAAATTTGATCAAAAAACCTTATGAAATGGTACAAAAAACAACTTGATGAAATATTGGCTGCAAAGGCCAAGGAAGAGAAGCCCAAAAAAGCTGGTGAAAAAAGCACTGCTCGGCATTCTTTTGATGCCAAAAAACTTACTGCCAAAGGAAAAAACAACTTCGTTAGCCCCGTTGCCGCCCGCAACCGCAACCGCTCCAAAACAGATTCACTTTAATTTACTTAGCCAACCTACTATGCTCGACCATATTTCACTTTATGTCAGTGACTTTGCAAAATCTAAAGAATTTTATCTAAAAGCCTTAAAACCACTTGGATATGAACTGTTGATGGAATTTGGAGAAGTAGTGGGAATGGGAGCGGATAAAAAAGCTGATTTATGGATTTCTAAAGCCGAAACCAACAAATCTTCCCACATTGCTTTTCGTGCCAAAGACCACCAGACTGTGGACGAGTTCTACAAAGCCGCTCTAGCTGCCGGCGCCAAAGATAACGGTGCTCCAGGCCCTCGGCCCATGTACCACCAAAATTATTACGGCGCATTTGTTCTAGACCCAGATGGAAATAATATTGAAGCCGTTTGCCACGAAGCACAATAAACTTTCAAATAAAAAAATTCCGATATAGTATCGGAATTTTTTTATTACTAAAATTTTCACACTTGGCTACACTGTCATCCTGACGAGTGTCGCAACGACGAAGGACCACTCGACAATCACGAATTGTTCGAGGGATTCTTCGGTCGCGCGAGCTCTCTCAGAATGACAGCGGTGGGTTTCGTAATTCAAAGCTACAAACTACCAGCTAACGCCTACAAGCTAACCATTACACATGACACGATCCTCCCCCACGCTTGGCAAAATATTTCTGATGGTATTCCTCAGCCACATAAAAAGGCGCGGCAGGAACAATTTCAGTAACAATCGGCTTTTTAAATTTTCCCGATTTTTCTAATTCTTCTTTTGATTTCTCCGCTAATTCTTTTTGCTCGGGCGAATGGTAAAAAATTACCGAGCGATATTGGGTACCAAAATCCGGGCCTTGTTGATTGGGTGTGGTAGGGTTGTGGTTGTTCCAAAAAATATCTAGCAAGTCAGCATAAGAAACTTTCGTGTTATCAAAAACCACTTCTACTGCCTCGGCATGACCAGTGGCGCTAGTACACACATCTTCGTATGTGGGATTTTCGATTACACCGCCAGAATAACCTACTCGAGTAGAAATCACCCCGGCGATTTTTGTAAACAATTCTTCCACACCCCAAAAACATCCTGCCGCAAACGCAGCAACCTCTTTCGACATACGGTTATTATCTTACTGCGTTTTTAAATTCAGCGGCCTTCTGTGTGTGTACCCAAACATGTGGCTCTTGCAGCGCACCTTTTTCAGCAAGGGGCGCGGTGATAACAAGCGTTTTTTCCCCACCTTTTTCTTCCACCGCAATTCTATCTTTAGTAGTATATAAAGTTAGGTATCCTTGTTTAAAAGTTTCAGTGTTCAAAACCGCTCCACCAACAGCTTTTAATTCTGGCCCTTTATCTACATAATTGATCACAATTCTTAAAAACTTTTTTTGTTTGTTGAACAAAACTGTTTGAGCTACAATGAGACGCTTATTGGTTAAGCGCACCACACAATTTCGTAAAACCGTTTTAATACTTCTGCCACGTACCGATTCTTCCACAGTCACACTGTCTTCTTCTAGCAAAGTTTTTTCACCTTCTAACGTAGCGAGTTTATCTAAAGTAGAACTTTTAGAAAGTATAGAGATAATCACTAATGCGACCACAAACAAAATTACCACTATCCAAATTATTGTTGCCCCCATATCACAAAGATTAAAGCTTAAAAATAACTTTTTTATATAGTATCACAGGCTTTTGCGAGGAACAAATAACAAACCATGATACGTACTACGTTCCATTCACCCTTCTCAAATAATTAACCACCGCCCGGATTTCTCCATAGCTTATTTCTTCCCCAAGCACCGCTTTAAGCGGTGTTAAAGCAGTGTCGCCGTATTGACCAATAGCCTGCTCAATAGCCGCCATTTTGTTGGTGGAAACAATTTCAGCAATTTCGATTTCGCCCGTAAATACAAAGTGTGCCAAATGTGTTTCCACGGTCGCCAAAGACAACTCGCGCATTTGAGCGATTTCTTCAATACTTTTGCCACTTTTAAATAGCAGCAAACTTTCGCGCTTGGTATGTGATGTTTTTTCTTCTTTAGGAACACGTTCTCTTTTGGGTATTTTTAAAGAAATTTTAGATGACAAACCATTGTCAACGCAATATGTTTGAATGATGGGTAAAAATTGTTTGGCATAACGTGCTACCTTGGTATCTCCAAAACCAGAAATTTCGCGAAGCTCTACCTCGTTTTGAGGTAAATATGTGGCCAACTCCACCAGCGTGGCATCAGAAAGAATAATATAAGCCGGCATATTTTCTTGATGTGCCAAACGCGCACGTATTGCCTTAAGTTCGAGAAACAAATCTTTTTCCAAAGGCTGCTCTACATGTACTACTTCTTTTTTCAAGCGCGATTTCATGAGATAAACTTTTTCTTGACCATTCAAAACCGGAATACTTTTCTGAGTAAGTTGCAAAACCGGATACTCGCCGTCACTTTGGCGCAAATATCCTTGTTGTACAAATTGTTTAATATAGTCGATCCATTTATCTGCGCTTACGTCTGCACCACTGCCATATGTTTTTAGGGTTTGATGGTGTGGTTTAATTTTCTCCGATTTAGAACCGCGTAAAATATTTACTACATACGTCAAACCATATTGGCTTTCCAAACGCGCTACTGCCGACAGTGCTTTTTGGGCAACAACGGTGGCATCGAATTTTTCAAACTCAGTTAAACAAGCGTCGCAATTTGCGCATGTTTCTGGCGCTTCTTCACCAAAGTAGTTGAGAATTTTTTTTCGTCGACAGCTGAACGACTCACACATTTCTACCAATTGAGATAATTTTTGCAACATTATTTTGGTTTGCTCAGGGTTACCATCTATTGCAGCAAAGCGTTTTATTTTCACCACGTCTCCCCCGCTAAAAAATAGCAGCGCCTCGCTTGGCAAACCATCTCGCCCAGCACGCCCAGTTTCTTGGTAATAGCTTTCTATGTTTTTTGGCAAGTCCGCATGCACCACAAATCGCACGTTTGATTTGTTGATTCCCATACCAAAAGCAATGGTAGCAACCATTATTTTTATCTCATCTTTTACAAACTGCTCTTGGTGTTTTGCTCGCGTTTCTTGATTCAACCCAGCGTGGTAAGGCGCAGCTGAAAATCCATCGGCATTTAAATCACCCGCTAAATCTTCAGCAGCACGACGAGAAAAAACATAAATTATTCCCGCGTCTTCGCGATGTTTGTTTAAATAATTTTTTAACTCACCATAATAATTTTTCTTGGGCACTACGGTGTAAGAAATATTTGGCCGGTTGAAGCTAGAAATAAAAACTTGCGGCTCATCGAGCGCTAATTTTTCTACAATGTCTTTTCTGGTGATTTGATCGGCGGTGGCAGTGAGGGCTAAAACCGGAACTTTGGGAAAGTGTTGTTTTAAAATATTGAGTTGGCGATATTCGGGGCGAAAATCATGGCCCCACGAAGAAATACAGTGGGCTTCGTCGATGGCAAATAGTGAAATGCGTAATGTTTTTAAAAAAGAGAGAAACCCCAGATTATTGCCTAATAATTTTTCTGGGGCAACGTATAAAAATTTTAGCTCATTTTGTTTTAAACGATCGATAATATATTGCTGTTCCGCGTAGTCGAGCGATGAGTTTAAATATTCTGCACTAATTCCATTAAGCCGAAGAGCGTCTACCTGATCTTTCATGAGAGCGATAAGCGGCGAAACAACCACAGTAAGTCCGCTTAGCATCAGGCCTGGTATTTGGTAACAGAGCGACTTTCCTCCTCCAGTTGGCATTAACACAAACGTATCTCGTCGATTCAAAATCGAAGCAATAATTTCCTCTTGATTAAAGCGGAAATTATCATAGCCAAAAGTTGTTTTAAGCACTTGCTGAGCATTGAACATAGACGATGATTATACCACAAAAAGACAAATGATTTTAAAAAGCAACCTTGCTGTTCACAAGATTGCTTTTTAAACACACTCGAACCCCATTCACCGGTTCGAGTAAAATTTTTGAAACTACCATAGGTGGTGGTTCGGACTTACCCGCTATGGTTCATAATAGCCATTGTTCTCCTGAGACCACTGTCTGAATTTTTGGATTTCGCCGGAACCTATTTGGCATTTTTCAGCCAACGTAGCCCACAGCCTATAACTTCCCCAGTGAGACTGGGCTAGTCGCAGATCACCAATATTATCACAAATCACCCACTGTTCAATAAAATCAACAATATTTGCCCGCAAACAGTTTAACACCTCAACAAAGTGTACGCTCAATTCACCGTTCTCTGCTATAAGAATTGCGCATTCTAACACAATGTGGTCAAGCGTAATCAATGAAATAAACTCATTCTTACCCTCACGCTCTTCCACTTCTGCAACCTCCACACCACTCAACATTTCGGTGAAAAAAACTTCTAAAAATCCTCTGGCAGAGATATCTGTTTCCACCCCACTAAATTTTATGTGGTGTTTGTGAAAAATTTGAATGAGGGCCAAAAAGACTGTCTGTAACGCCGATTGCTTGATAGGTGCGGACTGTGCTTTGTTGGTCATGTATCACCTCTTTTGAGCAACCCCCAATTTAACAGAGTTTGCAAACAAATACAAGTCATTCTCTTATAGTGTTGTCCAAAAAAGGCAATGCGTTTATACTAGGTAAATATTAAATTTATGCTTATGTTTGAACTAATTAAATCTCTCATCCTAGGTATTGTAGAAGGCCTCACCGAATTTTTACCCATCTCCTCTACGGGGCATCTCATTATTCTTAATCAATGGATTTCTTTTAGCAAACCGTTTACCGAAATGTTTGATGTGATAATTCAGCTGGGGGCAATTTTGGCAGCGGTTATTTTTTTTCGTGCCAAGCTATGGCCGTTTGGAAAAGAAGGAATTAAAAAAGAAGTTGTAAATACCTGGAGCAAAAGTATTGTCGCCGTTATTCCGGCACTTTTTTTGGGGTTTTTATTACATCATTTTATTGAAGAAAAACTGTTTAATCCCATTACTGTTGCTGTCGCCCTCATTTTAGGAGGGGTTGTTTTAATTTTTGTAGAAAAAAAATCACGCACTGAAAAAATTTCTTCGATCGCCCACATGAGCTACCAAACTGCTTTTGCTATTGGCCTTATTCAGTGCCTCGCACTTATTCCTGGCACATCTCGCTCAGCAGCAACTATTATTGGCGCCATGCTACTTGGCACTTCTCGTGTGGTAGCTACCGAATTTTCTTTTTTTCTTGCTATTCCAACCATGTGTGCAGCAACTGCTTTTACTCTATTAAAAAACGGCTTTGAAATTTCAAAGCCAGAATTTTTAATTTTGCTTGTTGGATTTTTAACCTCATTTGCAGTAGCCTCAGCCGTGATTGCCGTGTTTATGAAATATATTAAAACCAAAAATTTTATTCCATTTGGATATTATAGAATTGTGCTGGGAGTTTTGGTTTTATTTTACTCTATGATATAGACTATAGGGTAAAGGCTACTTTTTTATATTAAAAATGCTCGCGTTTCGCAATGTTCCTTCCACATCATTCTCATTTTTCTTCATTTTATTTGAAAAATAAAGCCCGCCAACCGTAATGTTTTCGCCGGATTTCTTTTTACTAATTACGACCGACTGATCAGTTGTCATATTTTTAAAGTCATAATATTTTTTATCTCCGCTTTCCAAACCAATTACACATTCTTCAGAAATTCCCGGCAAGCAAACTATTTTACCACTCATCACTATTTGTTTAGCGGCTTTGCAGTTTTCCGGCAGTAAATTGTCAAAAGTAGGTGCGTATGAATCGATAGCCCTAGATATATATTCGCCCGTCAGAGTAACTTGTTTTTTGGAAGTCACACGAAAACACTGCGCAGCAAGGTGTTGAAAAAAAGATTCTTTTTTAAATCGAGCATCTTCTGAGAAATTACCGAAAAACAAAAGGTTCCAACCGGTTGAATGCTGTTCACCAACAATCACGTTTTGTTTGGTTGTGTCTAAAGAAAATTCTTTAAATGTAGGGTACTTTGCTTGAACCAGTTTAATTGCTTCGTCTCTTGAAATAGACCCAGCAGAAACATCTTCGGTTTGATTTCTTTCGGACAGATATTTTGGTGCAGGAGCTTTTGGTTGGCCAGATATACCACATCCACCAACCATTCCTACAGCTAAAAAGAAAGCCAGTGAAACAAGTTTGGTTTCTTTATAATTCATACTTACTCTAAAAAATTAGATTAAAAAAATGTATTTTTACAGCCGTCTTATTTGCTTAATATTGCTATTTAAATCTACCAGTTTTTATACTGGCATTCAAGCTTGATCAATATTTTGTAATATACTATAGTAAACTACTCCAGCAAACACACCATTTAGGCAGATGTGTGTTAATAATTTTACATCCTTTTTTTACTTAACCTTCAAAGTAGTATATGCAAAAAATAATCCCTCATTTTTGGTACGACAAAGAGGCAAAAGAGGCCGCGCTTTTTTACACCTCTATATTCAAAAATTCAGAAGTGGAACATGTAACCACGATTACTAATACACCGTCGGGTGATTGTGACATCATAACATTTCGTCTGTTGGGACAAGATTTTATGGCCATTAGTGCCGGACCGATTTTTAAAATCAACCCATCAATTTCAATGTTTGTGGTATTTGATAACGAAGAGGAGATTGACGAAACATGGAACAAGCTCATTGATGGCGGCAAAGCTTTGATGGAATACAACACCTACCCTTGGGCTAAAAAATATGGTTGGTTGCAAGATAAATACGGACTATCTTGGCAACTGTCTTGGAGCGAGAACCATAAAATGGGCCAAAGAATTACTCCGATGATCATGTTTACCGGCGAGGTTGCGGGCAAGGCCAAAGAAGCGATTGAATATTACTCTGAAATTTTTGATAATACCAAAATTGAAATGATGGTTCCGTATAGCGCAACTGATGGCGATAAAGAAGGTTTTATTAAACATTCTAGGTTTAACTTGGAAGGGCAAACTTTTATGGCCATGGATAGTTCTGCTCCGCACAAATTTGGTTTTAACGAAGCCATTTCTTTTGTAGTAAATTGTGATACACAAGAAGAGGTCGATTATTACTGGGAAAAATTATCCGCTGTGCCAGAAGCAGAACAATGTGGCTGGCTCAAAGATCAATTTGGAGTATCTTGGCAAATTACACCAAGCGTGATGAATGAAATGATGTCCTCTGGTACCAAAGAACAAATTGACCGGGTTACACAGTGTTTCTTGAAGATGAAGAAGTTTAACATTGCGGAATTAGAGAAGGCATTTGAAATTTAAATATTTAATTAAATTTTTTAAATATGAAAAAGACAGTACTATTATCTATTTTTGTTTTGACCATTTGTTCGCTTTTGCTATCCGTACAAAAAGTTTTTGCTACTGTAGGCGGGCCAACTTATCTTTCTCAAATTGCTTATAAGGCTTCGGACAAATCAATAATCTACCTTGAAAATAGTAGTGATGGACGCGGATGTCCACCAATTATTCATTCGATTAGCTTATCAACACTCAAAGATACTCAGATAAAAACGTGTGATGAAATTTTTGAACAGTTCTCGCCAAATTTAAACGGCGAAGACAAATACTTGCAATTTATTTCTGATACTTACGAAAATCTCCCCTATCTTAGCAGTGTTAGTTTGAAAAAGAATAATATAAATGTTCGTGTTGAATTTCTTGCTGAACATGTTGAAAATGGTGAAAAAAATTGGAGCGAGTTCCACGCTGTTCTGACTCAAGATAACAAAGAAGTTGGCACAATAAATTTTCGTGGTTGCAGCAAGGATCAGCCTCATATTTTTGAGGGATATATGATTCCGAACTCAGATGCCATGGCTGTAGTAATTTCTAACAAAGGAGATTGTTTTGAAGGTGGGTATGTAAGAGAAAGTTTATCGATTGTTAAAGGAATAAAATATTCTAACACCGACATTGTGAGAGGTTTTAAAGAAAAATCAGCAACTGAGCCGAACGTGGGCAATGTGGTGGTTTATGCAACTACAGAAAATAGAACGGGCGATGAAAATAGCGACAGTCTTGCAAAGGCGCAAAAAAATTTACTTCTAGAAATTTTATTGCCAACAGCTTCATTTATTTTGGGTGTTGGAAGTGGTTATATTATGTTCAAAAATAAGAAGGGAATAGTTTAATACTATGCGGTTGAGTGAGGAGTATAAATTATTTGCTTAATAACAACAGAGCAGCCTCCCAAGCTTTCTCCGGAGTTTCGAACACTCGGTAGCCATACTTTTCAGACTCTTCTTTGTAGCGAGATCGCTCTCCGTTGAAAAACGCATCGGCTTCTAGCTTCTGTAATTCTTCGGTAGCACCCCATCTTGGCTCTTTTTTATTCCGTTCCAAAGTCTCATCAAAAGATCTTCCGATAATGGCAATTCCTGGCATTTGCAAATCTTTATATGCGAGATGCGGAAGAATGTTTACCCCTTCGAAAATTATAGGTCTTTCTTCTCTGTCATATTGATGAATCTTTTCCAATACTCCTGGCCAGAAGCCTTCCGACTGTTTCACAAGATTTGCCCACTGCTCAGCGTGAGTGGTGGTTGTGTAATAAATATATTCATCTTGATCTAAATAAAAATTTACCCACTTCTTATATCTTTCATCCTTGGTCAAATCTTCTCTAAAATTATCGATCGAAACACAAATACCCCCCACTTTTTCAGCAAGTTTTTTAGCAAGGTAAGATTTTCCTGCTGTTGGTATTCCAGTTATAAAAATTCTTTTCTTATCCATAGTTCGAATTATTTATTCATCAATTGTCATAAATATTCCCTTAACAATAAGCATGCCGCTAAAAAGAAGTATTGGGTACCTACCTATGTTTGCAATTTCTAATGTTTGCTTATTATCCGTATCTGGCTCAGCGAAATGCGAACCAAGTAAAACGCTTAATCCAATCTGAGCACAAGAGCCGCGAGCGCTTAATATGCAGGCGTATCGATTGTTCAGTTTTAATTTTTCTTTTGTGAAACCGAGAATGAATTGACCAGGATCGAGTACATATCCTGTATCTGAAATATGGTGCTCGGTGTAGTTCGGCTTCACATCCGTTCTTAACACTCCTTGTTCACCTTCTATGCACAACACTCTTGAATCAAGAGTAAAGGTATAGCTTGCGCCCTTGAGATTAGCAACGTTAAACGGCTCAATACTAAAAGTTCCTTCCTGAACGCATTGCTTTATTTTTTCTCCAGATAAAATCATAGGGGTTGATAATCTCTTTAAGAAGACAGACTACTTCCGTAAAATCTTTTCCATCGCCTTACTCTTTGCCAACTCATCCACCAACTTGTCCAAATAACGCACCTGTTGCGTTAATGGGTTTTTAATTTCTTCCACCCGATAACCGCAGATTACTCCTGTGATCAACCGTGCGTTGGGGTTTATTTTCGCCTGCTGAAAAAATTTCTCGAATGTTAATTCTTTTTGTGCAGCGAATGTTTTTATCTTTTTCTCATCGTATCCGGTCAACCATTCAATGACTTGGTCTAGTTCTTTTTTCGTTCTGCCTTTCTTTTCTATTTTTACCAAATAGAGGGGATAGACTCTCGCGAAAGTCATTTGTGCAATACGATCATCATGGTTGTTTCTGGTTTTCATATTATTTTATCTAACTATTCACCAACTGTACCGGTCTTAACTTCACCCGCTCGTTTGTAATTGGCAAAAATCACCCCACTTGGCGACACCATGCTTTCCGTCAAGGTAAACGCCGCGGGAATCGTGCCTTCCTCGAATAATTTTTTTCCTTTGCCAAGTGTTATGGGGAAAATTTTGAGCCACAGCTCATCTACCAAATCGTGCTTAAGCAGTGTCTGAATCATGTTACCACTACCATGGACTTGAAGATCGTGACCATCAGATTTTTTTATGTTTTGAACATCTTCTACATTTTTGAGAAATACTGAATTTTTCCAATCTGATTTTTGCACCGTGCTACTCATGACATATTTGGTAACATCGTTAATGCCTGGCCACATGTCGGCGTGCTCTGGCCAATATGACGCAAAGATGTCGAACGTTTTTCTACCTAATAAAAGATCTGCGGGTTTCATTTGCTTTCCCATAATACTACCGGCAAACTCATCAAAATAAGGGGTAACCCAACCGCCAAACTTAAAATCACCGGAGGTATCTTCCTCTGGACCACCTGGCGCTTGCATCACTCCATCTAAGGTAATAAAGGATAGTACAATTATTTTTCTCATATTGTTTTATTGAGGAATGCTGCTGGGGGCAAATAAAACTTCACCTTAAACCCAAAAGTTATATTAGTGGCAATTTTTAAAATCTACCGTACCACTAAGTGTGTGTCCTGAAGTAGCACAAGAAAATG
>JACCDN010591032.1_pt1 | contig 22487 bp, 15 predicted proteins | sample 7441691 | NCBI WGS metagenome assembly JACCDN01 (sample SAMN15323439, study PRJNA562643) | freshwater metagenome | isolation source: river surface water | place: USA:Blue River Watershed | collected 2017-08-16 | reverse complement strand
TGTTATTATTATATCATGCCCAATCATTTTATATAAACATTCAAGTTTATTTGTTTTGTTTAATGGTTTATATTTGAAACTATTGATATTTTTTACTTTTTTATACCCATTTAAATAAGTTTTTATCAGTGTTCCAATAATAATATCACTAATTTTAATAAATTTTTCTTCCTCATCAACCAAACATAAAATTTGAATATTTTTATCATAACAAAATGGCGAAGTATTATAATATAATCCTAAATTGGTGGATGAACCAGCAATTCCATTTGTTCCACTCATGTAAACTGACAAAAAAGTTCCTGTATTCATATTAGATTGTGTCCAATTATAACCTAAATCAGTAGAATACCAAATACCGGCATTATTTGATGAACAAGCCATTACACCATTCGTGCTGTTCATAGAAACACTATTAAAAGTGTAAGAACTTGTACCTGAACCCAAAGTCCAATTTTGACCATAATCACTTGTATAATATATTCCAGGAATTGTTGATGAACAAACAACAGCATTAGTTCCATTTGTCGTTACTGAATCAAAATTTCCAGAATTGATAGTAACACTGTGTGTCCAATTAACTCCATAATTAGAAGAATAATATATACCTAAATTGCTTGCTGAACATGCGATACAATTTGACCCTGTTGATGTTAATATTGCAGCTTTAAAATTGCCTGATGTAATATTGCTTTGTGTCCATGTAGCACCATGATCAGAAGAATAATAAATACCTGAATTACTTGCTGACAATGCTATTGCATTACCTCCAATCAATAAAACCGAATAAAAATTTCCGGTTGTAATGGTTGATTGTGTCCAAGTTGCACCTGTAGAACTCGAATAATATATGCCACTATTGCTTGCGGAACCTGCCAATCCATATGATGTATTTAAAACAACCGAATAAAAATTTCCGGTTGCGATGTTTGATTGTGTCCAATTAACACCTTTATTAGTTGTATAATATATTCCTGCATCGCTTGCTGAACCTGCTAAACCTTTATTTCCTCCTCCACTAAAAACAGCCGCATAAAAATTATTTGTATTGATATTTGATTGTGTCCAAGTCGAACCTGTAGAAGTTGTATAATATATTCCTAAATTACTATTTGAACAAGCAATTCCATTTGAACCATTCAAATGAACCATATTAAAATTGTTCGAACTAATATTGCTTTTTGAAAATGCCATTATATATATAATAATGTGTAAATAATTAATTAACTGTATGGAAATATTTCAATAAATAAATTTATAATTTATATAATATAATTAAATGGTATCAATTAATTTGATAAATATGAAATATGATAATTCAAAATCTTATCAAATGTTTAAACCAACTAAAACAAAACATAATCAATATAAAATCACATTTGATTCAAAAAAATCAAAAGAATTTATTCAATTTGTTTTATTTGTAAAATTTATTAATTCAATAAAAATAACACAAATAAATACAAACAACACATATAAATATACAAATTTTCCATATAATGGTATAATTTATTCATTTTTTTTAACTGAAACAACCCCTGTAGAAATTGAAATTGAACCTCTTGATTTATGTTCTAAAATAATAATTAAAAAATATTTGATAACACCAGTTAATTCTATAAAATTAAATCCTATAGTATGGGATAAAATTTTCGTAATTAATTTGGCAAGAAGGTCTGATAGAAAAAAACAAATGGAAAATTTTTTTTTATCAGCAAACATTCCTGTCAGTAATTATGAATTTATAACTGCTTTTGATGGAATGGATGATACAATTAAAACACAATATGAATTGAATATTAAATCCAATCCATCCAATGTAATAATTACATCGGGACATTTTGCTTGTTTATTATCTCATTTGAAAGCAATTAATTTGGCCAAAACAAGAGGATATAAAAATATAATGATTTTAGAAGATGATGTTAGTACAATTGAAACAAATTTAATATCAAAATTAAATGGAATTTATGTACCAAATTACGATATGTTATATTTAGGAGGTATAATGTCAAAAAAAAAGTGTTTTACAACTAATTGGGCATATTCAGGAGGAACAAATATTATGGGTGCATATGGATATATTTTATCATCTAAAATATTTGATAAAATATTAAATGAATTATCAAATTTAGATGAATACATTGATTTTTATTATCTTAAAAATATACAACGACAACCTAATACAATAATTTTAAATGATATAATTAAAACAGATTTAACAACATCAGACACATCATATAAATCAAGGGTCATGATCAAACGATTAGATATGATATAAATGGTTTATATAGAAATTATATAAACCAATTATTTATACCCCATAAATTGAAAAAAATTATAATGTTATTGTATAAATACTATGCCAAGCTGTGAAAAAAAATTAATTAAATTATATTCATCAGTAAACTTTAATGATCCGGTTGATACCAAAAACTTTGGTAAATGGGATATTGATTCTAAACTTAAAACATTAATTCATTTTGTTGGAGAATATACAAATGGTGCTCAGCCAAATATTTATTTTAAAGCAAAAGTTACCTTAGATGCCAATGTAAATAAACGTGGTATTGTCACTAAATCTAATGTTGTTATTAATGATATTTGTTTTAAAAATGAATTTAATGTATCAGCAAGTTCTTTAACTGATGAATATAAATATTTATATGATATTTCATGTTCTTCAGCTGACAATGCTCCATCAAATACATCAAATACATCAAACACATCAAACACAACTGACACTACAGATATGTGTTCTTCTGAATTATCTTTAAGTGATATATATATCAATGGAATTGAAAAACAAATTATGACAAATGTTAAAGCATTTATTTTATCAGATGCATTTATAATCAATTGGGTTCTTGAAAAAGGTTCATATGTTTTAAATACAACATTATATCGTGTGGATGCTTTTAAACCAGTTTTTACAAATGTCAAAATGACCATTAAACATAAATTAATTTCATCTTGTACATCATCAAGCTCATCAAGCTCATCATCAAGCTCATCAAGCTCATCAAAAAAACCAAATCATTTTGTTAAAATGTTGATTATGGGATTTATTGCTTTAATTATTATAATGTTCCTGCTTAAATATATGAAAAATAATAATTACAATAATTATTCGCAATTGTATGATGGTGCTTTATCTAAAGCAAATAATATGATAAAATCATTGTTTTCACATAATTATAATCCTGAACCTGAACCAGAACCATATAAACCTGAACCAGAATCATATAAACCTGAACCAGAACCATATAAACCTGAACAAAATAATTAAAAAATAAAAAATTTTTTAATTAATAAAAACTGGATAGAAAAAATATTTTATTCGATATGAGTTATAATTTTAGAGATATCAAATTCATCAGTTAAAATGATCAATTTATCAACTAATTCTTTTGCTGTATTATGATAAAAAAACAATTTTGTCCGTACAACATCATAATTCAAAATATCAATAATATTAACAATAAATTCATAAATCAATTTGATTTTATCGATTGTAATTTTTTCTTTTTCTAAATTCAAATCAATATTCAAATGATAATTTAAATTTAGAATATTTTTAACGACATCAATATTTTTTTTTAACACAACAAGTTTAGAAATTAAATAAATAGCAAAATAACATAAATTAACATTAAAAATATTAGCATTATAATCATCATACGAATTAATTATATCAATAATAAAACTTAATTTAGAATTAAAATTTGATTGTTCAATTAAATAATTATTTATTATTTTTATTAAAAACCTATCAAATAAATTAATAATAAATGGATATAAAAACAATTCGCCAATATCATTTAAATTTAATTTAATAAAATTATAATAATATTTTCTAAAACGTATAAATTTATCAAAATAATCTTTAGATTTTATGCTATAATTACAAATAATTTTATATTTATTTAAATCGGGTAATTCTTGATAAAATAAATTAAGATAAACATGATTCAAACACAATCTTTCATTTGGATTTAAATTCAACATTTGTTCAATTATTTTATTTATTTTATAAATATATAAATTATTAATTTTAGTGGAATCATTTAACAATAATGATGTATTATTAAGTTTTTTAATTTTTTTAAAATACAAATAAATTTTATATTCAATATCATTTTGAGATAAATTAATATTTTTATTGTAATTATAATTTTTAAATTGATTATATATTATTTGTATTGGATTTGATTTGTCTATAAATTCATTAAAAACCAATCCCAAACTCCAAATGTCGGATTTCAAAGGACAATCTGAATATAACAATGTTTTATCATTTTTACTATTATGTTCAAAATTATAATCTTCAGGTGATCTATAAGTGCAAGTACAAGTACATTCATAATCAGGATTATTAATATGTTTAATTCCACCAAAATCAATAATTTTATAATTATTTTTATTAGATACTATATTTGATGGTTTTAAATCTCCATGAGCAAATCCATTAAAGTGAAAAAAATGTAATCCTAAAATTATTTTTTCAATACCAATATATAAATCATCAATATCCATATCTTTTTTTTTAAGTTCATTTAAATTTAATTGATAAAATTTCATTTTATTTATAATAATTAAATCAATCAGTTCAATTTGTAATTTATTTTTAATTTTATTTATTAAATCTTCATCAATTTCATATTGTTTAATAAAATGATCAAATGTATTTATATGTGTAGATATATTTTGAATTGGTAAATTATTATTATTTTTTTCATATAAATTTGGATATTTATTTTTAAAATAATTCAAATATATCATTTCATTGAAATTATTACAATTAATATAATTATAATTGGAAAACTCAGTAATTTTATATATAAAATCGTTTGTTAAATTTTTCACTAAAACACCATATGAGCCTGATGAATAATATTTCAATCCAAAATTATTATTCATATTTAACTAATATTAAGGTTATACTTTTTTTTTAATTTGAATGATAAAAATTAAATAATTAATTTTTCAAAATGTTTTTTTAAATAATATTATGACTTTAATATATAATGAATAATATTAAATTTATTTTTATTTTAACAGCAATATTTGTATTTATTTATATGAATCAAAATATTTGTCTGGAAATGTTTTCAAATGCCTATCAAACATTTCAATCATATGTTCCAATTAATGGATATAAATATCCATTAAATCCATTAGTTAATTCACCTGATTGGTTCTATCGATTTTTTCCAACATTCAATGGTTACACTAATTTGCCTTGGAATAATATGCAACTTGGAAATACAACAAACATGTCATATGATTTAAGAGGTGATCCAGAAATTATTCCAAGAACTGATTTTGTTTGGAACAATTCGAGTATATTTCCGATATATAATTCATCAATATAAAATAATATTTAATACAAAAAATAATAAAAAATATCAATCATATAATATATATAAAATGTCAACAGAATTTTCTATTAATAATTTTAATGAAGAATCGAATATTTTAAGTAAAAAAATATTTGATATGATGGAATTAAATATAAGAGGTGGATCAAATAATTGTTTTAGTTTAGAATCATCAATAATTTTTCTGTTAGGAATAATAATAGCTATAATTGGAACTTTTTTATTGTGGTCAAAAAATGATTTGATTGAAACTTCATCAATAATTTTATCAAAATCATGTTCAAATACTGATGATTGTAAAATAAATATAATATATAATGTGAATTCAATGGTATATTCAAAAATAATAAATATATCTAAAAATGATATTTTAAATACGAATAAACTTAAAATATATTATTCAAAAATGGATCCCAATATAATTTATTTAGATGACACTGATAATTCAATGATAGGTTTAGGATTATTGGTAGTAGCTATATTTATTATTGTAAATTCCAATCAATGATAAACACAAAAATTGATATAAATTTTTTTTTATCAGGATTGTTAATATTTTTTTTATAATAAACAACATTAGGACTTGAATTTTCTTCAGGAGGACATAAATAATATTTAAAAATAAATGGTTTTTTACTTAACATTGAAGACATAGCCATATATATATCAATTTGATATTGATTTGTTATAATTAATTTTGAATTTATTAATGTAGATTTAAGATGTAAATCGGTTGATGAATTTAATGTAAATGCGTATTCTAAAATTTTTCTTGAAATCAATGTATTTTGATATTTAGCAAATGGAACAGCCCAAGACCATTTCCAAGAATTATCTTGAGGAACAAACATTGCCAATTGTTCTATTCTTGATTTAAGTATTTGTTTATCATTAATATCATAAAATATAAATTCATCATTAACATTAACACCATTAATTATTTTAAAATATTCAATATCATTTAATATTTTTTGAATTTGTGGTTGATATAAATCATAATATTCTAGTGAATTTTTAATTATAGGATTAAAATAATTTATATTTGTATTTTCAGTATTTTCATTTTGTTTCAATTCATCAATATTAGCCATAAATAATAATACAATATATAATAATTTTATACACCTAATATATTTTTAATATTTAAAATATTTAATTTATTTATATTTTCAACATCATTGTTATTTAATTGTGAAAATGCTTTTATTTTTTTATTTTTAATTCCTAAAAATACAATGTGTGGAAAACCTCCAAAACTAGTTTGTTCATTTGTCTCATCAATTTTAGTTTTATCAAATTTAGTATTCATTTATATAATTATATATATATATTTATTATATTTCAACAATAAGTTTTTTTTTATCAACATTTATTTGGACAGATTCTGTATTGGTATGTGGTGCATGTTCAAGTGTATCTTTATTATTAATATTTTTACACTCTGAAGAATTTTTTTTATTATTATATATATATTTTTTCATATGATGAATATTGCAACATTTGCCTTTGTTATCACAAGTAAATTTTAAATATTCATTATCTGACAAATGACCTATATAATTTATATATAATAATCGGTGTAGGGCAATTTTTTTTTTATTAAAATAAAAATTAATATATGTACCTTTAGTGTTATTATTTTCATTTGTAATGTATCCTTGCCACAATGCGCATTTATCATGATCAAATAATGATGACATAATAAATTTACTAATTCTTTTTATATCATTATAATTTAATTTTTTATCAGATGGAATATGTGCTATTTGTTTTTTTAATAATTCATTAAAATAAATATTTTTATCTTCAATTTTTTTATAAATATTTTTATTATTTGAATTTGATATTGAACTTGAACGATTTCTTGATATTTTATTTTGTTCAATTGATTCGTTCAATTTATTTTGTTCAATTGATTTATTTGATTTATTTTGTTCATTTGATTTATTTGATTTATTTGATTTATTTTGTTCATTTTTTATATTAATAAATTGTGTATCAACATCAAACAATTCATCATTGACATATAAATTTGTTTTAACATTATTATTTTTTAATATGATAACATCATTATTATTAGATTTATTAATTGAACAATTTGATATATGATTATTTTTAATATTTTTTTTATTATCGTTATTATTTTTAAATTTAGTCATTAATTATATTATATTTATAAATTAAATTTTAATCGCACAAATTAGATAAAAATATAAAAAAGTCAATATAATGATTATTTTATATAAACAACTTCAATAGCATTTGGATATTTAAATTCAAAATTATAATCAAGATCAATATTAATATTTGATGAATTAAAATATTTATTATTTGAATTATTTTTAATAATTGATATATCACTATTTATATAATATTTAGGTAATCCATTAATAAATATCACAATTGGAATATTATGTATATTATTTAAAATAAGTAATTCTAAAAATCCCAAATCATCTTCAATATTATTTTCCATCAATTTAACTATAAATTTATTAATAATCAAAAGATTATCAACATTTTTAGTTTTATTTAAATCAAGATTAACAATTGGATTAGAAATTAATTTTTTAGTTTCATCATTAAGTTCATTTAAAAATTTTATATTGTCAGGTACATTAAGCCAATCAACAATTATTGATCTGAATAAATTAACAAGTTCATTTTGAACATTTGAATAATATCCCAAATTTCTAGCATCAATAGTATATAATTTATGTTTAATCCAATAATATCCATTTACATATGCACGAATAATTGAATAATTTTGAGGAATAATAGTTTGTGTATAAGCATCTTTAATATCTTTAAGTGGATTTTCTATTAACATATTTTGAACATCATTATAATTTTTTTTAGATACAAATCTTTTACCTATTTTAGGTATATGTTCTTTTCCAAACATATCTGAAAGTATTTTATGTAAATTTGAATTTGTGCTTTTTATTATAGATTGGCCGGGTTTTTCAGTAAAATTATTATGATCAACAATATCATCAACAAAATATTTTTTTTCTTTAAATAATTCATACATTTTAATTTCTTGTTCACATAATTCGGTTGACATTTTTTTAATAAATTCTTTAAGATATTTTTTTTCTAAAGCAAAACTACATTTATTATTAGTTTTGGCAACTTTAGTATTAGTTGTGCAATGTGGATTGGCCATACATTCATTTTCATTTAATTTAGAACAAATTTGTCTTTGATTATTTATTTTATAATAATCAAGATTAGGTAAATCCTTAATAACATTAACAAGTTCAACACTATTTGGTCCATATGTCAAATTAATTAATAAATCTTGTATTTCTTTAATTTTTTTATCATTAATGTATTTTTTTAATTTATTTTTAGTATCATCATATTGTGGATCTGATAATAAATTTGCTAATTCAAAACGAAATAATTGATATGCCTCATCTAAATATTTGACTTGATTTACATTTTTAATTCTTTCATCAATAATTTCAAAATAATTTTTGTTGTAATTGTTTAATTTTATATCTAATTCATAATACAACGGTCTATGTTGATAATTTACATTGTTATTATTTAATTCTTTTACAGAAATTAATTGTTTAGTGATTGGTACTAAATCATTATTTGAAGTCATTAAACCAATAATATTTGCAAAATTATCATCATTAATAAAATCATAAAACATACCAATTGGTTTAATATTAAGTTTTTTATTAGTTAATTTATAAAGTTTTTCTAAATATTCTTGTGATTGATTAACATTTTTAAATTCTAATTTAGAAAAACAATCTTGTCTTTTAGAATATTCCAAAGTATTAAAACAAATTGCGGGTATTATATTTATAATGCCGGATGGTGTAACAGGAATAATAAATTTTTCTTTTGTTAATAAATATTTACATTTAAATCTTGAATCAACAACCTGTGCTATAACCCCATATTCAGGATTTTTTTTACTAATTTCTTGCATAATGGCAAATGTTTCTCTTGCTGATGTATGAGTTTGTGGATATTCTATTTGTGTATCTTTTATTGTTTTTATAAAAAATTTTTTAATCATATCAATAATTTGAACATCTGTATCAATTTTATCATTTTTATTAAATAATTTTTTTAATTCGATTGTTTTTAAAATTTCATCAGGTTTAGATATTTCAACAATTGGATAATAATATTTGCTTTCTTTAATTAAAAATAATAAATCATGAGTATCAAACATATTTAAATAATAATCAAAATCAATAATCATTGTTTTATCAATAGTTAAATAAAAATCTTCTTTAATTCTGTCTTCATCTCCAGCTAAACCCATTTTTTTAATTTCTGTTGTAGATTTATTAAAAATTACAGGCAAAATACCATTCGAAGTAAATAGTCCAGGAATTTTTAAAAGATCTTTTAAATAATAATAATCAATATATTCTGAATCCATAATAAATCTTGCGAAATCATTAATTTTATATTCAGCCCTGATATCACCATCATTTAAAGACATATAATAAATTTCATCAGTATCTTTTTTTAAAAATTCAACAATATTTTTTTTTAAATCATCAATTGATGTATTCAACAATGTACTTATTGTATTGATAAATGAATATTCATCTTGATTCACTCCATATTTAAAAAAATAACTCGAAGTTTTTACTAAATAATGATTTTTTATTTCTTTTTTTTTATTAAAATATATATTTGTTATCAAATCAATATATTTCGGTAAATAACCAATTCTACCTTCCTGAATTTTATTTGTATCTTGAAGAATATATAAAACATCTCCTAATGAATTTTGTTTTCCAGTATCATTAAGTTTTTTTTCACCCATACATTGTTTATAAAAATCTAGTGTTTCCTTTTTTTTAGTTTCAAATTTATTTTTTTTAAAACAACATGGCATACATTCACCAAAAGGATTATTTGAACGTGTTAAAAATCCTACATACATATGTTGTCCATTATCGGTAGGATCACATGTATAAAATATATCATTTAATTGTCCGGTTACTTCATCTTTATCAACAACTTTTAATGCTTTTAAAATTATTTCCATATCTTTTTTGCCTTTTGATTTTATTTTTACTTTTTTTTCATATTGGTCAGTTTTTTTATTTAAAGTATAACCTTTTGATAAAAGTTGTTGCATATTACCTAACAATGTTTGTGCAGGTCTTCTTTTTTTGTCATTACCAGAATTTTGACACGATCTTGTCCATTGATTTTGTCCTTCTTCAGGTGTAAATCCTAAACGTTTTTTGTCTAATTGTGTCATTTGTTTGATTGTTTTAATTTCTTTTTGATAATTTACTATTTCTTCTACTTTACCTCTTCTTTTAGCAATATTTGTTATTTTTTTTAATTTATTTTTTATTTCTTGATATTCTGGATTTTTATTTATGTATGTTTCAATATATAAATACATTAAAATGTTCATAAATATCAATATTCTTTCTAATTGTGCTTGCTCTCTTGCACCACTTATTCTTATTTTATATTTTTCTGGAACTTTACCTTGAACATCTATACCAATACCTGGCGGTTTAAATTTAGGCATTTCCTCAGATTTTTTAAATTGATTTTTTTTAACTTTTCCTAAATTTGGAAATTTTTCACGTACTTTTTTTATTTCTTCTAATGCTTTTTCATTTGTTATATTGAATTGTTTTGATATTTCTTCTGCTAATATATCATCTTCAAAATCAAAATTTCTCATATAAGATAATATTTTTTGTTCTATTTTAGCTGTATTATCAAATTTACTTACTCTTTTATATCTTAAATATGAACCATATTTTGATTTTGTATCAATATTTGTTGTTTTACCAATCCTTTTTCTTGGTTCAATTTGTAGTGAAACATATGGATAAAAATATATACAAAAATCTGATAAATCATTGTGATTAATTATTTTATCATTTGGCAATTTGAATCTTTGAATGCAATTTATAAATGCGAATCTGAATTCATAATTTTCTGGTTTTTTAACTGATATTTTTCTTGGATGATTTATCAATGTTTTATTTATTCGTTCAACTAATTCTTTTACATAATCATATGTATTAATTATGTCTATCATATTAGCGTTATCTTCTTCTTTCCATTGAGTTTTATATTCAATTTTACCGATATCATTTATATTTATAGCCATGAATTTTTCAGTTTTTTCACCATTTGATTCATTCAACAATCTTATTTTAAAAGATATGCCATATGGTGAATTTTCAAACCATTTTGAGACCATTTCGACATTGTCATTTGATTTGGAAAATTCACCCATATATTCATCATAATATTTAAATATTATTTGTCCATCAGGTATTTGATATTGAATGAATGGATATCTATAATCTGGATCAAAATCATTGAATATTCTGAATAAATCTAATTTTGGTAATGTTATCATACCATAATCAGATTTATTTAACATATTTATTTTATTCATGTTTTCTTTATTTTCTTTTTCTAATTGAGGATCTAATACATTTAATTGTACATGTATGACTGATTGTGTTATGAAATTTCCATTTTCAAAAATTTTACTATATTCATTTTTTTTATTCATTTTTATAGATTCTATTAATTCTGTAATTTCTTTTTCTAATAATAAATCATTATAAATTGTATCAAATGTATTTTTTATTTTTATTTCTTCATGTTTTTTATCATCATTATTTAAAAAATTAATTATGTTCAATATGTCTTCAGATTTAATTTTTGGAAAATATATTTTAAAAAATATTTCAGTAATATTTTTCATTTGCTCTTCATTGCATTTATATTCTTGACCTAATTCATTGTAAATATCACACATATATATGGTATCATTTAGCATATAATCTTCATAATCTAATAATAAATTATTTTCTTCATCTTCTCTTCTTATTTTACCACCATATCTTTTTATCGTGTCTTTTAAATTTTTAATATTTCCAATTAAATCTTCATAATTTGTTATGTCTAATGGTTCCGCATCTATATTGAATAAATCATTTTTTTTTAGCCATTTTTGCCCTATCATGATTTTTTCTATTTTTTCTTTATATATATATTCAGACCATAAATATATTCGCGATGGTATCAAATACATGTTTGATGATAATCTTTCATTGCCTTTTATAACCGCACACAATTTATTTTTTATGTTTTTTATTGAATCATCTTTAAACATATATTGTGTATAAACAAATTTTTTTTTATAAACTTCAGATATTGTTTCATTATCTATATCAGTATCTTGATAATTGTCGAATTTTATCATGTAATTTTGCTTTTTTTCTGTTAGTTTTGTATTTGATAATGCTGATGATATTAATGATGTTGTTGTTGCGATATTTTTATCAATTTCATCTATTTGATATAATTTTTCTATTTCATCAAAATTTATTTCTTCTTCTACTTGTTTTTCTGTTTGCCCAATTTGTATTAATTCGTCATCTTCATTTTCAGATACTAATTCTGTTGGATAAATGTCATTTAAATCATAATCTTCATATTGTTCTTGATTGTCATTTTCTTGATAGTCAAATTGTTCATTTGTATAATCATCATTATCACCTCCTAACATATCATTTCCCCATTCATTATCAATATCATCATTTTCATCATTTTCATCATTTTCATCATTTTCATCATTTTCATCATTTTTATCCATTTTATGTGTTGCTATAATATTATCCCAATTTGTCAAATCCATATCTTTATAATCATCAATATCATCAGCATCAATATATATGTCATTATTTTGATTTTTACCCCCCAATTGTGATATATCTAATTGTGTTAATAAATTTTGTTGATTTTTATTTTCAGTTAAAAAATTTATTTCTTCAATATCTTCTTTTTCAATCAAAATTTTTTCTAATTTTTTACCCATTTTAATTTTATATTGAAATTTTACTAAATCACTAAATGAATAATTTATTTTTTTATATATAATGTGTTGTTTGAATTTATTTATAAATTTTTCTAACCATTCTTCATCATATTTTTTTAATAATTTTTTTTTTAATTCAATTTTTGATTCTAGTTTGTTTACAAATCCACTTATGTGATAAATATTAAAAAATTTTGTCATCCATAAATCACCAAAACCTTCAATCAATTTTAATTCTTCTTCTTTGGTTATTTCTAATAATGTATCATATAAATTTAAATTTTCTATTCGATTCAGTATTTTTTCATATTTTTTACCTAATGGACCTAAAAATATATATATTAAATATTGATTTTTTCTATTGATGTTTTTATATTTATAAATGATTTTTATTGGTTCCAATTTATAATCCAAATTTTCATAAATTTTTGTTATTTCTGCATTCTCATTCCATTTTTCTTTTTCATCAATTGATGGTTTGGATTTTAATTTATTTGTTTTTTTAAAACTCATTTTGTTTATACTCATTTTTTATCTAAAATGATATTATATTATTATAATATATTAAATTTATTAATTATAAATTTATTATTTAAATTTATAATTTAATTATTATTTAAATATTATGAACCGTCGTGTTTTGTCAAATAATAATTTTAAAGATTTTAAATCTCGTAAAAATAATATTAAATCAAATATTAAATCAAATATTAAATCAAATATTAAATCAAATATTAAATATAATGACAAATTAAATATTAAATATAATGACAAATTAAATATTGAAAATGATGATAAATTAAATATTGAAAATGATGATAAATCAAATGTCAAAACTAAATATGATTTAGAACAGATTATATTTACACAAAATGATCATACGAATGATCCACTTAATCAATCCACTACAAATAAAACAAAATCATGTATTCGTGATAAAATGATTTATAATGATATTGAAATTAGCAATGATTGTTTCATTGGAGGAAATTTATATTTAGAAAATAATTTGATGGCATCAAAAGTATTTTTAAATGATGATATTTTTTTAAATAATTCTTTAAATTTACCATCAGAAAAAATAATTTGTAATTATGAAAATATAGAAATAAATACAAATAAAAAAATTTATGATATTATTTTAAAAAATATTTTGTTTAGTCTAAAAAATATTGATTTATCAAATATAAAATATTCATCAGTCAAGTTTTATTCGGAAAAAAATAAATATTTAATGCCTTCAATAATTAATGTTAACAAAAAATTTATTATACATAATGACATTTTTTTAGGTATTGGATTATTTTATGTTATTTTTATTAATAAAAAAATAATTGTTGCGAAATCATTAAGAGATACTTTTATTGTATTAAATAAAAAATATGAACTTGTTGAAATTGATGATTCAAATAAAGTTGAACATATAGAACAAACCGTACATACTAAACAATCTAAACAAACAGATTTTACTGATCATATTGATTATTCAGATTATACAGATTATACAGATTATACTACTAGCTCCAAACATACAGAATTAACCGATGTTGAACATTTGAAATATTTAGACAAATTAAATGAATTAAATGAATCAAATGAATCAAATGAATCAAATGAAACAAAACATACAAATAATTTAAATAATATGAATGAATATTTATTAAATGTGTTAACAAGTTCAATTGATGAAAAATCAATAAACAAGATTTTTCAAAATTTATCTTCAAACAAAACAGAAAAAAAAATAAAAATATAATATATTATTAAATGATATTTAATATAAATTATATACTATGCATTATTTATAGTTTTTCAATATTATTTGTTTTATATATCTGTTTGCAAATATACAAAAATTATTCATTCTATTTATTTGAACAAGACAATAAAATAATTTCGAGTGAAAAAATATTTACAAAAAAAATCAAATCAAACAATTTAACGTTGATAAAAAATTTAAAAAAACAATTTAAAATAAAATCTACTGAAAAAACATTTGAAGACATAAAATTCATATCAAATAAACCAAATTACATTAATATAAATGAATTAAATGAATTAAATGAATTAAATGAATATGATAAATTAAACATCATATCTAATATTAAAAAAATACAAAATTATAATAATGATAAAACATTGCAAAAAATAACTAGAACATATTTATATACAAAACAAAAATATTTCAATACATTTATCAATGCACAAAATGATAAATATTTCATTAATGATTTAAATGATTTATGTATATTTTATAAATTAAAATATGATCAAACAAATGTTTTTGATGGAAATATTTTAATAAAATTTTATAATTCAACTGAATATGTGTATATGTATGTATTAAAAAATAAAATGATAAAAATAGTATATAATGATGATTATAATGATTTAACTATGTTAATAGAAAAAAATAATGGAATATTTGTTTTAATTGATAAGATAAATAATTATTTTATTGGATATGGAAATTATACACAAAATGAAATAAATTTAGATATTATCAAAAACATATTTTTTCCAAATACAAAAAACCATGAAACAGATAAAAATTATTTATTGTTTAGCAAATTTAAATTTGCAAAAATATATTTTTATGTATGTACTAAAATTTAGTCTATAATTTCAAAATCATCCATATTCAAATTGACAACATTATTTTTATTATCATCAACAATAAAATATTTATTATTTTTTGTAATACCATTAGAATTCAATGAATTATTTAAATCATCAAAATCATCAAAATTATTTATTTTTAATGTTTTTAAATTAATATTTTGTTCTAATTTATCATCAATATCATCATTAATATCATTATCAATATCATTATCAACATCAATATTAACATTATCATTAACATTTAGTTGTTCTAACCAATCGATATAATGAACATTTGTTTGTTCATCAAATTTAAAATTATTTTCAATATTATTGGATTCATTATCATGTAATAAATAATAAACATTAAGAGGTTCTGTATTAGATCTTCCTAATCTTTGTGCTCTACCAATGATTTGTTCTTCCATTTCTTTAGAAAATCTATGATAAATAATGATATCAGTTGCCATTTGTAAATTCATTCCTGCCCCAAAAAATTGTGAATTTAACATCAATATTCTTACTTTTTTATCTTTAAAATCGTCAATATTTTTTTTTACTGTAGAAGCTTGACCCTTAAGAATATGGTAAGTAATATTTAAATTTTTCAATTTGGTTTCAATTTTTGCGAATGTTTCATGAAATCCAGCAAAAATCAAAAAACTTCCATTTGGTTTTTTTAGTACTAAATCCAAAAGTACTTCTAATTTATCTTTATTTTCATATTTATTTGAATCAACATTAGTCATAGTATTTTTTGCAATATTTTTATTTTGAAAAATATGAATATCTGATTGGGAAATTTTTTGTGTACAATATGGGCATTTATTATTTTTAAGTTCGCCCATAGAAATAGCTAAACAATCAAAACAAAACATATTTTTACAACAATTAACAATTACCGGATTAGAAAATTCGCCCATACACACCGGACAATTTGTATCATTTAATTGATAAATTTTTTTTTTAATATCTTCATATTTATTAATTAATTTTTTAATTTGATTTTCAATCATATTTATTTTATTTTCGTGTTCTTTTTGTAAATTTGATTGATAATGTTTTTTTTTTTCGGCTTCCAATTCTATTTTTTTATTTGAAATTGTTTCACATAAATTTTTTGTTATTACTTGAAGAATATTTTCATCTGTATCAACATTACAATTTAATGAACGTATTGCTTGTTCGGAATTACCTGCATTTATCATTTGTAAAATGGAAGGTGGAATCAAATCTTTTATAATTGACATTTCTTTTGGTGTAATGCATTTAATTTTAAATCTTTTAGGAGGTGGTAATACAATAGATTGTTCAATAAATTTTTCATCATTTTTAATAACAAAATTTGAACATAAACTACTGTCTTTAAAAAATTTTCCAATAAAATATTTATTTGATGAGAATAAACCGGTAGGAGTGCCTGTGATATACCATAAAAAATTAAATTTACAATTCATTTCTTTCGGTAATTTAATAGTGTCTGCCTCATCAATTAATATTCTATTAAATACAACATTTTCTATGGTTCCATTAAATCTTCTATACATTGTTTCACCAATTAATATAACATCAACATTATTCAATTTTTCAATAGATAATTCTTCAGTTGTAAGTTCATAATTTTCATTATTCCAATTTTTTTTAATTTCTTTTTTAATTTTTATTATTTTATCAATTTCTTTATTCATACTTATTGTCAACACATTGAGTTTAGGCGAATATTTTTGAAATGCTTCTTTCCATTGTGGAATTAATTTGTGTGGAACTATAATTAAATTTGTTTTTAATGATGGAGATGATAATTTATATTTTATCGAATAAAATGATGAACCTCCATATTCAATAAAACGTTCATCTATGTTTTTATTTAATGTTAATAATGTTATTACCATTAAAGTTTTACCTGCACCAACTTTATCACCAAGAACCGCAAAATTTGTTTTGATTTCAGCCTCTTGAATATTTGTCGCGATTAGATTAACAACAGTGTTGTCTTTTATTTTAATTATTCCTGTTTTTTCAATTTCCATCATTTTATGAACCATTGTTTTTTGATGATTCATCAATTCAATTTTAATAGATTTAGGTTGAATAATTTTATCATCGTCATCATTTAATATAATATATGACATTTTATGAAATATAGCAGTAAAATACATTAATATTATGTTATTTAATCAATTTTTTTACAATATATGTAAAAAAGAGAAATATATAAAATGCATAGAATATATATTTATTTGATTGAATTTCTCATCCAATCAATTAACACATTCATTGATTTACAATCAATTAAATTATATTTAATAATATCATACATATTTTTATTTAATTCCTTTTCATTTGAAAAATTATTTGTATATATGTCTTTGGCAATAAAACTTGATAATAATCCATCATCTAAATCAGCCCATTCTATTGTAATTTCTTTAAATTCATTCAATTTACGTACAATATTTTTCAATCCAAAACCAAAACATTCTTTGATGATAATTGGGTTTTCTGAATATTTAAACACATTTAATAAATCATACCAATTTAATTTAAATTCAAAATTATTTAATTTATATTCATTTATTTTTTTGTTAAAAATGACTGGTTCCGCACAAGACCAATGAATTAATCTTGATTTATTAAAAAATTCATCAGTTTTCATATTGTTTGGTTTAAATTTCATTATAAATTCTTTTATTTTAATTATTAAATCAAGTTCTGAAGAACAACATGTACAATCATCATATTTAATTTCTTTATCATTGTTAATAAATGCATTTTTTAATTTATCAATATGAACATAATCAACAATAAATACATGATGATTGAATTCATTTGAATCATTACAAATCCAACTGATACCACACATATAAATTTTTTGGTTATCGTCATAAATATTATTCCAATCTGATGATTCATCATAAATAGTATCTAGATTGTATGTTTCAAAATCAATAAAAAATTCCCATTCAGCTTTTTGTTGCCAATTCATAAAATTATTTTTTTTATCAAGAATATAATTTTTATCTGGAATATGTAATAATTTTAACATATTATCAATTATTTTATATTTTGAATCATGTATATTGAAACCCAATATTTCTGGTGTTAAATTTTTATCCATGTATGATTTAATACCTTTCATCCATGCTTTATTTCTATTTGTAATACCACAAAACCATAATAAACTTAATTCTTTGTTTTTATTTGCAATATTTTTTTTGATTCCATACCAATTTTTATTGTATATATTTTTCATATTTGGATATAATTCATCTTTATTAATAGGATTTAGTGTGAAATGTTTCCAATTAGTTCTTAAATCTTTGATCCATTCAATACCAGATTTAATCATATTTTCTAAATCTATACCCTTAATTTTTTCTTTATTAAAATCAACAATTCCCATCATGTCAAATGAATTTTTAATAATCTGTTTTTTATCAAAATAATATTTATATTTTTTTCCTAAAATAAATCCAATTGAAACATTGTTATTTATATTATATTTATTCAATAAATCATTCAAGGCTTGTGTGTAAATATAAATTTGAGATTTATATACTGAATATAATAATTTTGATGAAATATCCGAGCCATTGTTTATTAATTGGATTGTTGATGATTTGATATCAATTATATACCATTTGGTTATATCAACATTTTCTATTTTCATATTAATATATTTTTCAATCCATTCACCTTTTACAATCAAATCCGGTTTTCCCCATGTGTTATTTTGTTGATTGATTAAAACTGAACCTAATATAATTGTATGTAAATTTTTTTTTATAATCTGTATTGTTTTATCGCAATTATCATTTATATCTTGTTCACATATATTTATTAATTTTGATAATTCACCTTTTGATTCCATTAACATTTTTATTTTATTTATAATATCATATTCAAATAAATATCCTGCATCAACTATATAATCAAATGATGTTTTCTTTTTTTTATTTAGATTTTGTGTTGAATTTGATATGTTCGAAAAATGGGTAATATTGTCTAAATCTTTTAAATATCTTTTTTTTCCAATTATTAATTCATTTGATATATTTAATCCATTTTCATCTAATAAATCTAAATAATCTAGCAATTTATCGTTTTTTACTGTATTTGATATTCTTGTTGCACTTATTAAATTTATTCGTTGATTTTTTTTTATTTGACGTGTTTGAACCATTATTTATATACATAAAATATTATTTTTATCATTTTATTTCAATTTTTTATTTATATAATCAAATGATTACATGAATAAATATATAGTAATTGAACATTTTAAATGTATTTATTTTTGTTCAGATTTTGTTCTTGATTTTGATTTGATATTTGACTTTTTTTCACTATTTAATTCTTTTGTTATTTTAAGAGATGTTTTGACATTTTGTTCATTTTGTTCATTTTGTTCATTTTGTTCATTCATTTTAATATCACTTATTTTTTCATCCATATTCTCTTTTTCATCCATATTCTCTTTAACTTCAACATCAACATCAACATCAGTATCGACATCGTCATCGACATCGACATCAGATGAAATATTGATTGAATCCAATTTTAATTTGATTTTATTTGCTATTTCTTTTGATACAATATAAGTACATACTGTATCTAGAACATTTATATTCAGTGTTTTTCTTCCTGCATATTTTACCATATTGACTGATAATTCAATAATGTCATATTGAAGAGATAAAATAATATAACAAATTGTATTTTTTGCTTCAGGGTCAAACATTAATTTTGAACCATGTTTATCTTCAAGATTTGAGATGACTTTTGAAATATTAAAAAATACAGATTCGTGATATCTTAATGAAGATGAATATTTTTTCATGTATTTTGAAGTAAAATCATATTTATCTGTATTTCCAAATAAATTAGATAAAATTAATTGATTGATTGTATATAAACCCGTTTTTTCTTTATTAACATATTTTAAACAATCACTTACTAATTCCTCTAAAATAAGAACTAAACAAATAATTAATCCTTGTGAAAAAATACTTGGCTTAAAATCGGCATTTCCTTGTTCAACAAAATAAGCTTTTAATTTTCTTTTTAATTGTGCTAGACTAACATATTCATTAATTTTTAATTTATTATTAATTTCCATTTTATAATTTATAATAATAAATATTTGTTTAACTATGTTTTATTTATAAAAAATAATTATAAATTTAACATAAAAATGGGACTGTTGATGCTGCTTGATATCCCTTGATATAAGTATCAATTTGTCTAATGACATTGTTTAAAATTCCTTTAAAAGATTTAGCATCATTATTGGTTATTTGTGTCCAATCAAATACTAATGGAAGATTTTTACAAACTTCATCACCTTTAACATTGTATTTGATTTTAATTAAATAAGTTCTATTATCAATTAGTTCATCTGAACTATCATTTTTTAATTTACAATCCTTAACTTTAATGATTTTGTATGCATCATTTTTTCTTAAAACACAAAATAATGTGTCTACAAAACATTCAAGCCATTTAATATTTTGTTCTGGAGTATATTTTGGAATATTTCTTAAATCAATGTTTGGTTGAACCGCCACTAATTTTAATTTAATAAAATTTAAAACAATAATAATATCAGAAATTGCTAAAAGTTCTTCTTTAGCACAATTATATTTTTTAACTAATTTTTCACATTTTTTTAAACATTGTTTTTCACATTTAGATGAACTTACATCATCACATTTAGAACATGATTTAGAAGAACTTTTTGAAGAACAAGATGATGAATTTGATGTTGAACATGTTGAATTATCAGTGTATGTTTGTTCTGATGAACATGATGTGTTTGTAGAACTTGTAGAACTTGTAGAACTTGTAGAACTTGTAGAACATGATGAATTTGAAGTGTTTGATGAACATGATGAATTTGATGGTACTGTTGAACAAGATGATGACCAAGAAGATAATTTATTGGATGAACATGTTGTAGAACTTTTTGTGTCGGTTGAACAACTTTCACTGCAAGAAGAACCTGCACTTATTCCAGTGATTGAAATCAATGAGCATGAATCGCTACTTTCACAACTATAATTTTTTTTTACCATTGTATATATATATATATAATAAAATATTTTTTTTTATAAAATACTGTAAATTATATTATATTGTAAAAAAAATTAAACGCAAAAATATTTTATATATACATTCATGATAATATGTATTTAAAATTAATTGTAATAAAGCAAATATACAAATGAATATTAGTTGTATGATATTCAACAAATGAAGTTTTATAACTAAATTAAAAGAATATGATTACACTATTCAATTATCAATGATAAACCATCACGTTTTGTGTGTCAAAATAAAAATTTCTTTTAATGAACACCTGTATCATTATCATAAATTATAAAAAAATTTAATAAAAAATAAATATTAATTTGTTAATAAATTTCAACAATTAAATCCGCAAAATTATTAATAAATTCATAATTTTTAGAACAAATTATTTTTTTTAGTCCTTTTGGAATATTTGAAATTTTTTTATTATAAGATTCATTTAATTTTAAACATTCTACAGACATTGGTAAGCAATTCAGTTCATGCATATATTCATGACATTTTAATCTTATTATTTTTATAGAAGTAGGTAAATCATTCATTGGTAAATTGAAATAATAACC
>JACCDN011144537.1_pt1 | contig 22504 bp, 13 predicted proteins | sample 7441691 | NCBI WGS metagenome assembly JACCDN01 (sample SAMN15323439, study PRJNA562643) | freshwater metagenome | isolation source: river surface water | place: USA:Blue River Watershed | collected 2017-08-16 | reverse complement strand
GTGGTTTCCAAAGCTTCTTTGGCACCTTTATAATCCCGCTCATATAAACGAGAGATTGAAAGCACGTAATATAATTGTTGGCGCTTTGGAGATTTAGTAATCGCATCTTCCATAAGCGCTTTACTTTCTTCAATATAGGCTGGGTTACCAGTGATTTGCGCACCTACCAAAGCCAGCTGTGCTTCTTGAATATGATAGCGCACATCCAGCGGATGTAATTCACGGTTCTTTTTAATTTCTTCGTAAGCCAAAGTAAATAATTTCAAACTATTTTCCCGACCATAAATAGAAATCATACCCTGCACCTGACCTTCTGTCATGCGCGCAAAATCCATTCTATTATCATCAATATGTGGAGTACCCATTTTATCCATGTCCTTATACTGCGTAATTAGCGAATCAATCAATTTAGCATCACGATACTGAGTAATAGTAGATAATGATTGTAAAATTCTCCAGGTCGCATTATTAGCTTTGGCAGGTTTAGTATCAGTGGCGTAAATAATTAATAGCACGCACACCATAATTACCGGCATTGCCCAGCCTGGCAAATTTTTAGCACGACTTACTTCACCTTTTTCTAGCACCATGGCTGGTGCCGCAATCATAGCCAGTATAAAGTAGAAGTATAGATAAGAAGTAAGATTTTCAAATACAAAAATATTTTGCACCAAGTGTCCAGTCAAGAATGACAGGAAGAAAATCATAGTAGGCTGTGGTATTTTTCCTGCGCGCCAATTTTTCACTGCTAAAGTTGCGGCCGCCCCAAATATTCCAATATAGATGAGCAAGCCAAAGGCTCCTTGCACAGTCAAAGTATTGAGTAAAATATTATGCGCATTATCAAACCAAGTTTCAGCCCAACCACCAATTTCCAAAAATTCTGGACGGTAATTTTGATTGAATACATAGGCATAATTATTTGGCCCCCAGCCAAAGAATGGTTTTTGCTTCCAACCTTCAATCGCAATTTCCCAAGCCATCAAACGTGTACTTACAGTTCCACCACTAATACTTACTGTAGCCAACCGGCCGATCACTGGAATACTATCCACAAAAGCAGTGTGTCTAAAAGAAAACAAAACTGCTACCAATACTACACCACCAAGCATTACTCCGCCCAATGTTTTTCGGATTGGCAGTGAAACTTTTTTACTAAAAGCAACCAAAAGCAAAGCCGTTCCAACAGCTGCCAACAAACCCAAAAAAGGTCCACGACTGTCACTTAAAAAAATTCCCACAATCCCAAAAAAGGCAGTTATACCACCAAACCATTGTTGCCATTTTTCTTTTGGAGTGGAAGAAAAAGCTAACCAAGTTCCCAAAGCAGCCATGAAAAAACCAAGCGCACCCAAATAAATTGGATTACCCAAAGTTCCACCCACACGTACACTACCATGATTGTATAAAAAATCTGTGTTAAACTTTTGTATGACACCAATTAGCATGATAAATATCCCTGTACCAGCAAACCACATGGAAAGGTTGCGCCACTCTTCACGCGTTTTAATTACCGCACTTAAAATAACAAAGAATAAAACGTAGTGTGCAAAAGTAAATAAACCAAGCATACGTTCATGTCCGTCCCACATACTGCGGTATGGATCTGCGCCAACATAAGTAGAGATCACCCAAGAAACAAAAAATAAACCAATGGCTCCACTTACCCAGTTTAGGCGTGGTTTATATTTTTGCCAATCCATAGCCAACAAGCCAGCATAGCATCCAGTCATGAGTAAAACCGTAGTTCTAAACCAAATGGCTTTAGGAAAGACAAAAGGGAAAATTTGTGACTCTGGTCTAATAATCAAAGCTGAAAAAAAAGCCACTACAGTTAGCCAAAATATACTCTTTTCTAAAAACCGATTCATAAAATATTCACATTAATTACAAACCCAGTATAGCCTATTCATGTGGGCTTGTAAACAAAAACCCTCCCCGTAAAGGGAGGGTTTTGCCTAACAAAGCTCAGTTAACCCGGAGGTTAAATCAAGCTGAGATTAGATAGAGCGAGACAAGGTAGAACCTACAACATCATAAGAGTCTGATGCAGTAAATGGACCAAGTTCACTTGTTGAGTTAACTGGAGTGTAGTAGTAAGCTAATACGCCAGTTGCCCAAACAGAGTCAGAGAGGTTGTATCCAGTAGCACCATCAAGCATTGGACTTACAGTCACAACACCTGTTGTTTTACCATTGAGTACACCTGTAGTGTCAGCAGTCACGATAAAGGTACGTGAACCACCGGCTGGGATTGTGAAGTTGTTCAATACTGAACCGTTCTGACCAAAGGTACCAAGGGTAACAGAGATAGAACTGGTTGAAGCAGAGAAGTAACATCCGGCAGTATTTTGGTTACCAACAACCAATGAACATGAGCTTGAAGTGGTCAAAAGTTGACCCTTGCTGCCCTGTGCATTAGATTCCCACAACTTGAATGTGTTGAGGGTACCACTTACAGTGTTGTTACCAGTCATACCACTGGCTGAGATCTTCACAGTTGTACTACCAAGGCGCAATTCGCGATCGCCAGGGTTGTAAACAGTATACTTGAAGATTGGAGCTTCAGTGCCCAATTCCAAACTTGAACCAAGGCTCACAGGAGTGATCACTGGTGCAGTGTTGTGGAAGAGGTGAGCAGTTGAAGAAGCAAAGGCCTGACCACTGAATGTAGATTCAGTTGACAAACCATCAAGTTGACCACCAGTCAAGGTGCCACCTGAGCTTGAAACCAATTCAAGGTTAGTACTTGAAGTACTGCGGAGAGCCAAGTAACTGATATTGCCTGGAGTCATTACGTTTGACGCATTAACAGCAGACTTAACTACCAAGAACTTGTAAGCATTAGCAGGAACAGTGAGGCTAAGACCAGTAAACTGAACATAACCATTACCTGTACCACCAATGTATTGACCCTGACCAACAGCAGTGTTCATGTCAGCTGAGTCATAGAGGAAGAAAGTACCATAATCACTACTTGTAGTGTTTGTAGAACCATCTTTACCAAAATGAACTGAGAAGGTGATCTTTTTCAAGGTCACAGCTTCGTTCTGAGCTTCCAATTTCCACTTACCAACTTGAACTGGAGCTGCACTAGGAACCAAAATGTTATTGGTTGTAGTGTTGTCATTAGCAGCACTGAGGATTACGTTAGCAGATCCTACAGTGAAGTCTTGACCAACAACAGCAGAGTTATCAGAGTCTGTATTCTGAGTATCAGCACCTACAAATGTGTAAGAAGCGATACTTGAAGACGCAACACCTGAAGCGTTAGAAAGAATCAAAGCTTTAAGTTTAATAACTTTAACTTCGTTCTTTTTAACAGTGATGTTACTCAAGAAACTGTTTGATGATGTAGCGGCAGTAGATACGGTTGAACCGTATTGTTCGTTACCAACCCACAATTCCAAGTTCTGGAGCATTGAAGGTGCATCGAATGTGCCGTTGCCAAGGAAACTAACACTGAAGTTAGTAAGCTTAACATCTTCAGCAGAGCCAGCTTTAATGGTATATTGACCGATCACTTGGCTTGAGCCAGCAGCGAGGGTGTTGTTACCAAGAGTACTGTCTTTAGCCAAAGTTACTTCAGTTGATTCAACAGCAACAGTGTTAGCAGCAGTCAAAGTGCTACCAGGGATGTTGTCTGTGAAGTCAAGAGTAGACAAACGTTTTGCATACATGTTACCAACACTTACAGTGAAGGCTGAAACAGAGGTAGCAGATGTAGGAATACTACCAAGTACTTCCAATACTTTTGTTTCACCAGACTTGAGGTTCAAGTATTGTGACAATGTGTATTGAGTTGAAGCACTGTTATACAAAGTGTAAGTACTGTCTGAAGCGCTAGTAGTCAAAAGGATGTCGTTACCAACACGCAATTTAACTGAACCAGTCAATTCTTTTTTACCTACAGCGTATGTAGTAGTAGCAATCTTCAAACCGATCTTGCGAACTTCAAGATCTTCACCAACAGCTTTTACGTTAAAGCGGGCCAAGACAATATCATTGCCACCAGCTGAAACAGATGTTGAAGGAGAATCTGTAGTCTTAGATACAGTTACTGTGCCGGACTTCATTTTGAAGTAACCAGCAGAAGATGAAACAGCTGAGAATGAAGTGGTTGAACCTTCACTAGTAGCACCAATGAAGTAACCTGTACTTGTATCCTTAACCATTACATCATAGTCATTCTGAACTTGGATACGGAACCAGTTGCCTGAACCATCGGCCACAGTGGCGCGGAGGGTCAAAACACGGTTTGTACTCTTAGGAACAGTGTATGGCTTATCAAAGTTAACAGTTACGTAGCGATCAGACATCATTTCTGTGCGACCGAGAACTGTGTTATCTGGAGCGAGAACTTCAAAATTCTTGAGGTCTTCGTCCTTAGCAGTTCCTTGTACGTAGAAAGTAATTTTACTTACTTGGATATCACTATCACCATCGTTTTGGATGAACTTGAATTTGGAGATTTCTTGAGTCTGACCAATTTCAAGGTTACCAGCAGTACTACTGCCTGGTTCATCAACCAAACCGCCAGCTGAAACACTTCCGAGTTGTACATCAGCGACAGAGCCGCCAGATACCAAACTCATTGTGTTACCAGAAACTGGGAATGAACCACTTACAGTACCATCAGTTTGTACATCAGCCGCAGAAGCGATTGAAGCACCAACTGTGCCTGAAGTAGCACCAACAGCCAAGTTAAAGGCTACAGTGAAAGAAGTTGTTTGGCCTTTAGCAACTACGATTGGGTAGGTACCAAAACCAATAGTAACTTTGTTGTCTGAGCTAAATGAGCTCATAACATCACCGTGGCGGTTGCCAGCTGAATCCCAAACACTTACTCCACTAACGTTAGCGTTAGTTACGAGACCAGTGCGAGTTACAGTTACACCTTTCAACTTAACGTCAGAGTTAGTAGCAGTAACAGTCACTTTAAGCATGTTGTTGTAAACAGTGCCTGCAGCGATTGTAGATGCAGCTGCTGTATCAGCAGCCAAACCAACAGTCAAAACACCGTTAGATGTAGGAGTTGTTGGAACAGTACCACCACTCATCTGTGATGGGTTGTTTACGATAGTAGCAGCAGTAACTGATCCAGAACTCAAAGATACTGAGGAGAATACAGTTGCTGAAACAGTGCGTACATCGTTAACAGCCTGTGTTGGGAGAGCTCCGTCTACCATTTTGAGAGTATTGTCCCAAACATAGTAAACAGTAGATTCACCAGCCTTCTTTACCAATTGACCATTGTGGAGGGTGTTGCCTACGAGAGGAGCACCAACCTGGTAGTTGGAATCAAAGACATCGTTAAGATGAGTAACGAGACTTGACCAGTTGGCTCCGTAAAGAGCAACAGCCTGAGCTTCGTTTTCAATCTTATGCTTCATGTTGTTTGGACCTACAGCGTATACTGAAGGAGAGAGTAAACTCTTTACCAAACGTGAACCTGGACGGAAGTTAACACCACCACCAGCGGCGTAAGCGTCAACACAAGATGTATCAATGGTAGTAATACCACTGAAATCTTTGTACCAGGATTTATATACGGCTTCTGTTGGGAAGTACAACCGTTTATTCTGACTGTTTACCAAGTAAACAGCAGAATTTCCGGCTACTTTGAACAAGTCTCCGGCTTCGAGCTCTGGACATGTAGCAGCAGCAGCACCGGCTGGAACAAAGGCTGAAAGGCCAACGCTCCAAGCAACAGTCATGCTAACCACTGACATGGTGAAGAGTTTCTTACCGAATTTCTTCAAATTTTGCATAAATAATTTTTCGCTTATTATGCGACGCCTCGTTCCATTGGAACCGGTCCGCATAATAAGTTTTTTTATTAAAGCCGCATCACTCCACCTCCTTTACGGAAATGGATCAACCTTTCGGTGAGCGGAATGCTTTGGCCCCATTGGCATGTGGCCAGAAGCGAACTCACTCCCCTTTTTTAAAAAGGAGTGAGGCCGTATACTGTATGGCCCGTACTTGACTAAATATAATCAAGTACGGATCAGACACTATACACTACAGTTACTTTTTTACATCAACTTGAACTTGGTCAGTTTGCGCTTTGGTTTTTGTATCTACCAATGATTGTTGCGCAGAGGCTGCGTTTTGATTTAAATCTTTAAGATTTTTCAATGCTTGTTCTAAATTATTAGAATCAATATTTTTCTTAATCTCAACAGCAGAATTATTTACCACCAATGTTTTTGCATCAGCCTCTTTAATTAAGTCACTCGCAGTAGTTGTGGATGTAGATGACAAAGCTTTTTCCAAACTATCAGTTTTCTGATTAGTAGTTGGTAAAATTGCACTACGAGTAGTTGAGGCAGAATTTTCCAGGATTTTAGTAGTACTTGTAGCAAGTGCTTGCATTGGTACTCCCAAAGTATTTTTCACATCGTTTTTAATCGCTTCAGTAGATTGAACCAAATCAACAACTTTTTCTGAAACAATATTTTTTACATCGTTTGGCTCACCAGTTCGCACTACTGTTTCTACTGCTGAGATACTGGTTTCATTAACTAATTTAATAGTTTCAATTACTTGTTTAGTTACTTCTACATTAGCTAATGTAGAAGAAGCCACGGTTGAGTTTAATTCTTTAACCAAAACCGTTGTGTCTTTGGCTACACCTTTTGCAGTTTCAACTACTTCAACAGCATTTTCTTTAGTAATAGAATCTTTGGCTTGAACATTTACATTTACAGAAACTTCTTTCACTGCATCTTGCACATCTTTTACAGCCACGCTCAAATCTTTCTCTGCTTTAGCACGGTCATCAGGATCTGATTCTACTGCTAATTTTTGTGAAACAGTTTTTTTAATATCATCCACCCAACTCTTGGCCAAGTTTAATTGTAATTGTACTTTTTCATTTTCTGTGGCACCAATACTTTTTACAGCCACTTCAGTTTTTTGAGCTACACGTTTAATAGCCCACAAACGGTCACCAGGCAAACTATTAAAGGAAGCACTCACACTAGCAATCCAACCACCAGTAGCCAATAAAGCTACAGTGAGAGCAGTTAAGGTAGGGCGCAATAAACGAATAGTGGAACTAGAACGTAAGTGATACCAGAGTGCGCGTGCAGTGTCCACCACAACAGGTTTGGCTACTGGCACAACAGTATTACTAATTTGCTGCACCAAGCGAGCACGCTGAGAAACAACCCAAGCCTGGTCAGGATTGACCTGACTTTGAGAAAGCTTGATTGTTTTCAGTTGTTCCTTAAGGTGCTTCATAATTACGCATTGCTTTTTTTAAAATATTGGTGGCCCTATGCAATGTGACCCGAACATTTACTGGAGACTTTTTTATTATTTGCGCGATTTCTTTTATGGAAAGTTCTTCAATATATCGCAGCAAGATTACTTCTTGATATTCTTGCTTCATTTGCCGTACTTGTTTTAGAAGCACTTTGGCACTTTCAGCAACCATGAGATTAGCCACCATTTTATCTTCACCAGGAATTTCTTCCACATCTGGCGCAGCTTCCAAAGAAAACTCTGGTCGACTAGCTTTGGCCCGATACCAATCCACTAAACTATTTCTAGCAATTTGATAAATGAGACCACTAAAACTTTTTATTTCTATATCTGTTTTTTCAGTCAAATACTGCCAGGTTTTCAAAAACACATCACTGGTCAGGTCCTCAGACTCTTCTTTTCGATTTACCTTAAAAAATATGAACCGATAAATCCGACCCACGTACAAATCATAAAGGCAAGCAAAGGCTTCAGGGTCGTGATTTTTAGTCACTTGGTAAACCAGTTTTTTTTCAGAGAGGCTGGTGGGCATACTAGAAGACGTCCTGAATAAAAAAGTGTTACACCTGTGGAACACTTTTACATATTTATATTACCAACACTATACCTTATCTAAGCCAAAAAAACAACCTTCACAGCTTATAATATAAGATTTACGTGAGGGATTGAATAAGGGTGTGGCCACCTCAAGTACGACAGTACCCCGTTTTTGAGCCCTTAAGTCTAAACAAAGAAAACCTCAAAAATGGGGAGGGGTACGGGAAGTAAACATACTCTTTTTCATTAATAAATTAAATTGTATACAATATTGTATTACTTATATAAACAAAATGTATACAATAATATATACATTATAAATAACCCAATTTACACCTTTTTTCTCCTCCATTGACAAAACTCCTAAAATTTGTTAATATATGTCTATACAAAAATCAAAAATATCTATTCCATATGGAACAAAACCTCCAAAAAGAAATGCAATCTACTGACCCTACCAATCCTGCCTCTGCCAAAGAAGTAATCCGTGTGTCAATCTCTGAAGCTGCTCGGCTCTTTGGGGTAAACCCCCAGACAATTCGCCGCGCTCTCAAAGACCAAGAAATCAATTATGTAGTCGTAGCTGGACGATACAAGCTCAACTTTGAAAGCCTTGTTAAATGGTCACAGCGTAAGACCACGGTTCGGAACAAATCTAATCAAAGTGGTATTGGACAGTATGTGGATAAATGGAAAATCAATAACACCTTATACTCCCCTAGCTCCAAACTCTTGAAGCCAGATGAACCACCGCAATCATAAATCTAAAACTCTCCCCAAATCATTCGGGGAGAGTTTTTTGTTAGCCTATGCTATACTTATAAGGCTATGAATTTTGTCTCTACACATCTTACCAAACATCATTTATTACACGCTCCTCATCGCTGGTTTTTGGCCTTCTTGCTTTCCCCTATTCATGCTCTAGAAGTGCATTATCAGCGTCGCTATCATCTTAAATTTTCCCATGCCCGTAAATTATTTATTTTTGACATGCTTCTTTTGGTCAGCATTTTTGTCATTGGAGGAAGTGCGGCCTTTTGGTATACCTATGACCCTACAGTGACCAAAAACGTAGCCCTTGAAGTTTCTGCTGCCGCACTTGGAGACACCAATCGAGTAAAAAGTGGTGAACTAATTACTTTAAAGATCTCTTTTCAAAATAATAGTAATGTAATATTAGAAGACCCAATTATTAAGGTTAATATTCCCGCTGGTTTTCTTATTCGCAGTACTCCACCTAATTTTACCACTTCCACCCAATCAATTTCAGTTGAGAACATGAAGCCACGTCAAGGCGGTGAACTAATTTTTACTGGTCAGTTTTTTGGTGAACCTGGCAAAAATTTCCCGGCCGTAGTAGAGCTTATTTATCGCCAAGAAAAAACTAATCGATTTGAAGTTAAGACAGTTGGTATCTTAACCACTCCAGCTGACTCTGTTTTGGTAGTAACTGCCACATTCCCAGCTACTATTTTTTCTTCAGGAAATTGGGAAGTACCTGTAACTATTAAAAATACTGGTTCAGAAAATCTTTCTAAAATTTCAATTCCTTTTCCTACTAATTCTGGACTTAATTTTTCCTGGCGCGAAACTGGAGTAACTAAAAAACCCCTAGCCATTGAAACATTAAAGCCAAATGAAACTGTTACAGGTACATTGCGTTTTTCTAGTCAATTACCAAAAGATATTTCTGAACTTTCTGTTTCTCTAGTTCCGCAAATTCAGATTAATAATCAGTATTTTAATCAAGCTGCATTTAATTCTAAAATTTCTGTACTTCACCCTGGTTTAAAAATTTCCTCTGAATGGAAGCAGTCAATTGCACAGCCAGGCGAACGCGTATCATTACATATTAAAGTTGATAATACTGGTAGCGTAGAACTTAATAATCTTACGCTAGCTATTCCTTTACCAACGAACTTAGTTAATGTTCGTGAAACTGCTACCGCTAATAAAGCCACGGTCAAAGGATCCACCATGTATATTTCTGCTAAAGAATTTCCAGCTTTGGATTCTATTCCACGCCAAGAAACTCGTGAGATACCTTTAACCATGGTAATTTCTAATCGTCCAAGTGGCAGCACAGAACTCAGTTTACCAATTAGTGCTTCAGCAACAATTATAAATAACACAGAAAAATTTGAAACAAAATCCAATACTTCACCAATTAAATTAGGTACTTTTATTAATTTAGGTGCAGAATCACATTATTATTCTCCTGAAGGTGACCAAATTGGACGCGGACCATTGCCCCCAAAAGTTGGTAAAGAAACCAAATATTGGGCACTGCTCGCACTCACCAATGGCACTGCCGAAGCTTCTAATGTGACTGTCTCTGCCACTTTAGCCCCTGGCGTTACCTGGACTAGTAAATCTAGTGTGACACGTGGACGCGAGCCTGTTTATAATCCATCAACACGTACAATTACTTGGAATGTTTCGTCTGTCCCTGCTAGTGAAACAGTTGGTATTGACTTTGAATTAAGTATTACTCCTACCGAATCACAGCGAGGTTCCATCCCTGTATTACTTACAAATATTCGTGCTTCGGCTGTGGATAGTGTTACAAATAAAAATCTTACTGCTTCAGCTGGCTCTTTAAATGCTTCACTTGTTACAGACCCAATTGGCAAAGCCAAAGGTGTGCGCGTGGAATAGTTTTTCTAAATCAATCACTTAAAGTCTCCCATATGTGGAGATTTTTTGTATTTAAATGAGGATTGACTTTTTGCTTAATACCTGATATAGTGTTCTGTTTCTATATCTTGGGATTATTAGGTATAGTAAGCAATAGCTCTTTACAATTGAGGTGGTATTTTAGTTTACATCAAAGAAGGAGACGAAACTGCTTCAGATTTTGGTTATATTTATGTAATTAAAATCTGGAGTAGTTTCGAAGTAAGTTAAGTTCGAGTTCCAAAAAGTGAAGTTTCGCTTCTCAACCAAATCACAGGGTCAGACGACCCAAGGAGAATTCGCGTGAAGAATTTCATGATGAGCTGTGTCGTTTTCGTGGTTGCCTTCTTCGCCATCAGCTGCGCTGAAGACACGTCCACCCCGCCCTTCGGCCGCGCTTGCGTGGCGAACGAACAGTGCGGAGGTGCATGGAACGGCTACTGGGTCCATTGCATCGAGGGGGTCTGCGCTTACCCGCGCCCCGAAGATGTCTGGATCCAGGATACGGCAGGGAATGAAGTGGACTCCGGTCCACAACACGAGTGCGAGAACGACGAAGACTGCCCGGACGACGGTCTGGAGTGCACCGGTGTACCGGTGTGCCTGAAGGATCGTTTTGACCTACTGCGGAAAAAGCCTCTGCCCAACAAGTGTGGGCAGAAGAACGGGTGCGAACCCTTCTGTGACAAGGAAACCGATACCTGCCTGCCATGTACAGAGGCAGGCTGCAATGACGGTTCCACATGTACAGAAGAGTATTGCGACCTCACGCTGGGTCACTGCGTTTTTAAGGTGGCGTCAGACATGTGTCTCATTGACTCGGCATGTTACAGTAACGGGGAAACGAACTGGCATGACAAATGCCAGGTCTGCTTTCCTGAGATTGAAAATAGGGAGTGGAGTTCAAATACCATTCCCGAATGCCAAGCCATTGAGCAAGATGAAGATCCCGACCTCGAGATCGTAGATTCCGACATCTCCGAAACGCCGGATGAGTTCACTCCTCCGGACACGGAGGGAGTCGAAGAACCCGACGTCGAGGAAACGGCTGACTCTGAAGAACCTTTGGATGTGACCGAACCTCCGCCTGATGAAGGCGAAGATATCGGTGAACCCGAAGATTCCCAAGAACCCGCTGACGCGACCAATCCCGAAGACACTATGACCGAAGACGCCGGGGACAACCCCGATGTCGAGGACACCACTGACACCGAAGAACCCGACGTCACGGTCAACCTCTGTGAAGAGCTCAACTGCGACGACAACAACGGGTGTACCACTGACTCATGTGACGCTCAGATTGGGTGTCACCACGAACTCAATTCCAAACCCTGTAACGCGGACGGAAACGACTGCACTCAAGGAGATTTCTGCTCACAAGGCATCTGCCAAGCGGGCCCCAATCTCTGTGAATGTGAGAAGGACAGTGATTGTTCTTCTCACGAGGATGGTAACCTCTGCAACGGAACTTTGGTGTGCTCTGCGCACCACTGCATCCTTGCTATGGAAACCGCCGTGGTCTGCGACACATCCGTCGCTGACCAATGTCACCAAGTGCTCTGCATTCCGTCGTCTGGCGATTGCGTTCTTGCGAACAGCTTGAACAACATTACCTGTGACGACGCCTCGCTCTGCACATCTGACGACACCTGTTTCGCTGGTCTCTGTACTGGCAAGCAGGTAGACTGCGACGACAACAACGCGTGTACCACTGACTCATGTGACGCTCAGATTGGGTGTCACCACGAACTCAACTCTAACCCATGTACAGACAACGACGTCTGTACCATAGGAGACATATGCTCGGTTGGCGTTTGCAAATCGGGCGAAACCCAGAAAGTTTGCACAGACGAAGACCCCTGCACGGACAACCGCTGCGACTCAGAAACCGGGTGCGAAAGCATTCCGACGAACTGTGACGACAGTGATCCGTGCACTACTGACGCTTGCAATCCGGCAACGGGTTGTGAGCACACCGGCGTGATCTGCGCCGAAACCGACGAGAACGTCTGCACCACGGCCACCTGCGACCCCGATTCCGGGGACTGCATTAATCTTCCTCCACCAGAGGAAGAGGTCGTGTTCTGCGAAGACGACAACGCCTGTACTCTCAATGACACCTGTCTCGGCAGTGTTTGTGAGGGTACTCCCATCTCCTGTTCCGATGACTTCGCGTGTACCACTGATTCTTGCAATCCGGCAACGGGTTGTGTCTTCTCGCCGATGAACTCGGCGTGTGACGACACCTTCGCGTGTACAGCCGATGTCTGCGACCCTACCTTGGGTTGCATTTACACGCCGATCGACTCGGCGTGCAACGACAACGTGGCCTGTACCACTGATTCTTGCAATCCGGCAACGGGTTGTGTGTTCACTTTTGTGGATACGGACAAGGATACAGTGTGCGATGACGATGACCCCGACGATGACAACGACGGGGTCAATGACGGGCAGGACAACTGCTCGCTGGTAGCCAACTCTGACCAAGCAAACTTGGACAAGGACGCGCGCGGCGACGCGTGCGACACCACCAAGGACTGCATTAGAACAGGCTCCAAGAACCTGCCCGCGGGCTTCGTCAATCAGCTGGAGTGCGCGGGTGGATGTGTTCTCCCCGACGAGTCCAAGACGCTCGTGTGTTATTACACCGCAAGGTTTGATTTCCCACTCGTCTGCGAAAAAGATCTGGACGGCGACGGTGTCTCCACTGTTGGTGGAGACTGTCGTGAATACAACGGCCAAATCCTTTGGCAGTGTACCAACGGCGTTCCACAAGAAAACTGTGGAAAAACCGACTGGGTCATGCATGACCCACCGCCCGACACCCCGTAAAATACCCACCTCAAATCAGCCCGGGGGAAGATTCGTCACCTTCCCTCGCGCTCCCGTTGTGCGCGTAAAACTTTGTGCCCACAACTGGCCCCTCCAAAATCTGGAGGGGTTTTTATTTTAAAATATTTTCTATAGACAAGATTGAATTTTTTCTCCTATACTTGTTCATATGAAAGTACTGATAATTGATGATGACTTAGATTTATGTGCTAGTTTACAATTAGCACTAAACCACGAATCAACAGTGGTTGATTTTGCGCACGATGGTGAAGAAGGATTACGCATAGCTACCCAAGAAAAAGGTACACGATATGACGCAATTATTTTAGATAATAATTTACCCAAACAAAATGGATTTACCGTTTGTTCACGTTTACGTGCACAAAATATTCACACCCCAATTTTAGTTTTATCCATTGATAATAGTGAAGATATTAAAGTTAATTTTTTAGATTCTGGTGCAGATGATTATTTACCAAAACCATTTTCTGCCCGTGAATTATCCGCGCGACTACGAGCACTTCTTCGTCGTAGTCCACAGACCCAAGATACGATAATTAAAATTGGTGATTTATTTCTAGACACAGTTCAGCAAACTGCTCGTTTTGCTAAGCATTCATTAGATTTGCCACGTAAACAATATTTACTATTAGAGTATTTAATTAAACACAAGAACCAAACTGTTACGCGACCAACCTTGGCCGAACATCTATGGGGTGATCAAAATTTAGATCTATTTTCTAATGCACTCGAAGCTCATATGTGCGAACTTCGTAAACGCTTACGCGTTTACACTTCCACAGACTTTATCCACACCATAAGTGGCCGTGGCTACAAATTTATTTCCAAAGCTTAAGGTTTTATTATTTTTTTATCTATTTCTAGCCATTATATGTGCCATGAAAACTTAAGCAAAACTTTATCATAACTTAAGGTCGAATTAGGTATTCTATATATGTGATGCGTCTATTAGCGTCGCGTCACTGAGAGCAGGGGCAGCACCCATAGGGTCGAAACTGTCCCCTGTCTCTCGTTTATTCATCTTAAGAGAGGAAATAACTATGTCTCAGCTCATCACCGCTGTCCTTGCAAACAAGGACGCACGCTCACAAGAGCAAGTTAGCCAATTGGCCTATACTACGGCAGTAAATACTCCACCATGGTCTGGCTAATGTGCGAAATATAAACGCAAAAAAACTGTGGCAGAAAGGCAAAGAATGGTTGCAAACATTACTTTCACCCACTTCACGAAAAGAAGACGACGCTAGACGCGAACGAATTCTATTAGTGATCCTTGCGTTTATCTCTACATTATCAATTCTATTTACTCTCTCCGTGATTTCTCTTGCGTTGTGGCTTCAGACCACGCGCCATGGTATATCAGTTTTGTTGGTTAGTATTGTCACAGCACTATTCTGCGCCAACATCGTCCTAGTGAAAAAAGGATATTGGAAAATTGCACGTGTAATTTTTATTACCCTACTAATCCTTCCCACATTCTATTCACTCGCCCACTGGGGTACGCTCCTCCCGATTCCACTGCTAACTCTCGGCCTAATCATTCTCATAACCGGAATACTATTTGATATTAGGTCTGGAGTAATCATAGCTGGAATTATCGGCCTCTACCTTGGTCTGATTACCTACGCTCACCAGCACGCTTTGCTATTGGTGGACAGCCGCTGGTTATTTGCTCCGCTCTATCCCAATTATACCTTTGAAATCATGCTGATTTTATTGGTCATAACAGGACTCACAGCTTTGGCCTTTTCTGAAATTGAAACCAATGCTGTACGTGCGCGTCGGTCTGAATCACAGCTCAGTAAAGAGCTAGAAAAATTAAAAGAAAGAATTGCCGAACACACAGAGGCCTTACATGCAAGCGAACAATTACGCGTGCAAGAATTATCTCGTTTTGCTGAAATTGGAAAAGTCTCTGCCGGACTTTTACACGACCTTATTAATCCATTTACAGCCCTATCATTGGCTATCAATCACTTACACGAAAATGTAGACTCTAAAAATCTACATACTGAATCAATTTTACAAGCAGTCAAAGCTACAGAACGATTGGAAAAAAATATCAAGCATATTAAATTACAATTAGGACAAGGTACCGCTCGTGAAAATATCTCTATTACCAAAGCCATTCAACAAGCCGTTGATACAGTTAGATATGCAGCAAATCAGGCTGAGGTAAAAATTGCGTTTGAACAAACTGGACAAGCATACGCACTTTGCACTCCTGCCCGCCTGCATCGTGCACTCGTAAATATTCTCATTAATGGCATTGAAGCATTAAACAAAGTAAGTCGAGAAAAACCATTGATTACCATTATTTTTACTAAAGATAAAAATATAGCCAATATTACAATTATTGATAATGGTCCTGGTTTAACTCGCAAAGAATTGCGCCGAATCTTTACTCCATTTTATTCCACTAAACCTGTTGGAAACGGACTTGGATTATCTACGGCGCAGGATATCTTAAATCATGAATTACATGCCACACTAACTGCTCGAAGCAGAGTAGGTAAAGGCACAACCTTTTTCATTTCCTGGGAATCTCTATGAAAATCTCGGAACACGCTGCCGAGCTTAAACGCTCGGCATATCTTTTTATTGCCAAAAAACAAACAAAAGCCGGTGGATTTATTAGTCTCACGCACACCGATCATGGACCAGAATCGCATCACACTATATTTTATCCCGCTCTCATCAGTAGTATTTTGGCAGAAATTCCTGAGCCTGAACGTGACCCAATTCATTATGATATTAATACCCGTTTGAAAAACTTTTGGTTATTACAACCACGACTCGCACAACCAAGCTGGCAAACGTATTGGGCTATTCAAGATCATAATTACCACGCACTCACCTATCCACCCGATTTAGATGATAGTAGTTTAGTATTGCTTTCCAAACACCATTTATATTCAGACTCAGATTTTTCGGAAATCAATACAGATTATGTAATTACTTTAACCGGTCAAGAACAAAAACCTGGTGGACCATATCGTACTTGGATTGGCTGTGAACCAATTTCACCCTGGAATGATTATGACCCCGTGGTTAATGCCACAATTAATTATGCCTTAGCCAAGTGGGATGTACATTTAGAAGCCTTACAATCATACCTAATTCATGCATTGCACAATAATACCTGGCGCTCTCCATATTACACTTCTGCATACTTAAGTTTATATCTAATTGTCAGAAGTTTTTCTGCTCACCAATATCCAGAAATTACCAAGAATATTAAAGAGATAATAAATGCCAACATGCCGGAAAGCAATACTGACTGGGCATGTGCTGCAATTATTGCATCACGTCTGGGTCTACAATTACCATCAGGTTTTGAGAAAAAATTATGTAATCTCAAGATGACTGATTTTGCAGCAGAACCATGTATACGCGAACAAGGTAATGATCAATCAGGTTGTGAAGCACTAACAGCTGCACTGTGGGCTTTAGCAGCTTTTGAAATTAAAAATAATCATAAAAATCCCACGCTCAATGAACATGCTAAAAAAGTGGTTGAATATATTCACGATAGTGCAGTAAGCACAGTAGCCAAAAAATTACACAGTCTAGATCAGTCACTATTTGAATCAAGTCTGCCCATATTTTGTAAACTTATTCAAACACCAGTGGCCAAAGAAATAACGTTATTCAGTTATGATCTTGGCTCTTCTTTGTCTAATTCCATTTCACAAGAAATATATATCCAATTAGGAGCAGCTAATTTATTTGGCTGGTTGGCATTTCAATGGTATGACCAGTGCTATGATGAAAAAATTATTTCACCAGGATTGCCATTAGCTAATATTTGTTTACGTGAAGCTACCAATACATATACCGATGTAGCACAGGCTCTTTTGGTTGATCCTACATTAGTAAACCAAACTTTAGATGGCGTTGACAAAGCTCATGCATCTGAATTAGCAATTAATCAAGATATAAATACGCATTTAAAATCTGGTAAAAAACTTCCGCACCTGCCGACAGCTGTACCTGCCGAACGATCATTTGGTCATTGCCTTGGACCATTAATAATTGCCAGATCACTTAAAATTTCCGAGGCTCAATACCAACAACTTCGTCGTCTGTTTACGCATTATTTAAACACACGGCAATTATGTGATGATTTACATGATTGGCATGAAGATTTTACAGCCAAACGACTAACTACTGTGACACGTTATTTATTTATGACTACTCATTTATTCCCTCATGCAGCCAAAAATCAAACACAAAAAATATTTTGGCGCGAAGGCCTTACTCAAGCATTGGGGAATGCAGCCCATGAATTACACCAGACCACAAGTCTAATGCATCAAATTGATTGGACAATTGATAAACCAAAACAATTATGTAAAACCTTGGATCGACTTGGCAGGTCCATTATCCAAGCCAACGTAGAACGTAAAACCAGCCAAGCATTATTAACCTATTACGAATCATATGAATCGGTTTAACGAATATTTGGAACAAATATTTCCGCATATTCAACGTGATACCAAAAATTTAGGTCGTGAGTGGAAAAGTCATTTATTATCTGAAATTACTGTACCTGAATATTTACATCCAGTTCTAACGTGGTTTGAACACTGCGGCAAAGGCACACGCGGTTCATTAGTTCATTTGGCTGCAGAAAGCTTTAATAATCCTTTTTCTTCAGGAATTAATTCTAATATCAAAAAATATGCAGCATTAGTAGAGCTTTTACAAAACGCACTTCTGGTTCATGATGATGTTATGGACCATTCTAACTGGCGACGAAATGGACTAAGTGTCCCAGCTGAATGTTCCAGTCGTTTACATGCACATAATTATGCAAATGCTGAAGAAAAAGGCACAGGTATTAGTATCGCACTCGGCGACCATCTAATAAGTTGGTTACAACAAAAACTTGTTGACCTAACTCCACATGAAAAAATTACTAAACTACACACGCTCTATACCAAATACCAAACATCTACCATGGCTGGACAAATTCAAGACGTGGCTAATTTAAATTTAGAAATCGATAAAGAAAGTATTACAGATTTATATGCCCGCAAAACCGGTGCATACACTTTTACTTTGCCGCTGGTTTTAGGATATGTCGCCAGCACCCACACCATTGATTTCAGTATCACCCTACTCTTAGAATGCATTGGACAATCTCTGGGTATTATTATGCAAGGTCTAGATGATGAAGCTGGATTTAAAAATAAAGCAAATAGCTATCATGATTTAGCCACTGACCTCGAAAACCACCAGCCAAGTTTATGGCTAGCACTCATGCTCCCACTTTTGTCTCATCAGGAAAAAGTACTCTTAGAAAAAATTTGGTGGGGTGGCATGGTCACGAGAGATGAAACTAATTATGTGAAGCAATTATATGAAAAGTACCAAATTCACCAAAAAACTCAGGACATATATCGCACTGAGGCCAGGTTAGCCCACGAGCTAATTAATGAGCTGGATTTGGAACCAAAATATGTCAAAATCTGGCATGGTCTAGTCCAAAACACCTTGAATCCTTAACCCGCTCATAATGGGCCAGGCCTAAGCGGCCAAACTAGGCCGGAGGGCTGGTTTTCTGGCCGTTTAGGCCTTTTCCCCAGGGCAAAAGACTACCCCCTTGACGCTATTGACAAAAAGACAGGAAAGTGCTATACTTTGCTGTTTTATTCAAATAGCCCCTTGCTATGCGTATTGCCATGATTGGACAAAAAGGTATGCCTGCCAGCTTCGGTGGTGTTGAACGTCATGTTCACGACCTTGCCGCTTCTTTGGCTAGCCAAAACCACCAGGTAACTGCCTATGGTCGCTCCTGGTATACGGGTAAAAAAGGCCAAATTCGGGTTGATGGCGTACAGGTGATTCACACCCCTACCATTCATACCAAGCATTTGGATGCTATTTCCCACACCTTTTTTAGCACTATTCACGCCCTTTTTCAGGGCTACGATGTTATCCATTACCACGGCGTTGGTCCTGCTTTATTGTCCTGGATTCCTCGCTTATTTAGTCGCAAGACTATGGTAGTGACCACCTTTCACTCTATTGACCGCACTCACCAAAAATGGGGTGGCTTTGCTAAGTGGGTTTTACGTTTGGGTGAAAAAGCAGCAGTAAAATTTGCCCATTATACTATTACTGTTTCTCGCAGCTTAGAGTGGTATTGTCAGAAAGAATTTAACTTGTCTACAGTATACATTCCAAACGGTGTAACTCCACTAGTACAAACAAATAGTCAGGCTGTATTACAAAAATTCGGCCTCATCAAAAACCAATACTTAGTAATGGTATCTCGTTTAGTTCCACACAAAGGTGCACATCTCTTAATCAAAGCCTTTGCCGAATTCAAGCAAAAAAATCCTCAGTTTGCTCACATTAAATTAGCCATCGTGGGTGGATCAGTTCATACTGACGCTTATGTAAGTGAACTGCAGACCATGTGTAATTCAGACGTGGTTATGGCTGGTTTTCAAACTGGTACAGATATCCAGGCTTTATACCAAAACGCAATTGCCTTGGTTCATCCTTCATTGTCTGAAGGCTTACCAATTACAGTATTAGAAGCCATGAATAATGGTAAACCAGTTTTATTGTCAGATATTCCAGAGCACTTGGAAATTGGTACTGATTCACGCTTGGTTTTCAAACGTGGTAGTACAGATACAATTGTGACCACTCTCACTAAATTCTTTGCCCTCAGCCAAGCTGAACAAGATCAAATTGGTGAAGCCAATGCTTTCATTATTGAAACGCATTACCGCTGGTCTCATCTAGTACCACAAATCCTGGCTGTATATGCTGGCGAAACTGACATCATTCCAGAAACAATTCTCGCTACAGTCTAAAAGATAAAAATTTAAAAAACGTCCTGCTTTATTCAGGACGTTTTTTTATTGCGTGTTTTCTTATAATGTTCCATCAGTTAATAACACCAGATCATCTTTGCCATTAAAATCCACATCAGAAGCTTGAATTCCCGCGGAACGGAATGATTTACTTTTAAATGTAATGCTTGGTGCAAATTGTCCGCCCGCCAAATTATACATTTTTAAAACAGGATAAGTACCACTACCAAAACCAGTGGCAATTTCTGCCACACCATTACCATCAAAATCACCGGCTGCTACTGTCACTCCGCCAGTATATTTTTTATCGTACACAATCACTTCTACCATTTTATTTAACCCCGGATTGTAGATCCCAACGGTTCCAACCCGCCCCTTACCAGACCCAATAATCACGCGCCCACTTGGACCTTTACCTGCAATGGCGATGGAATATCCCCCACTATATTTTTTACCAAATGGATACCAACCAGGAAACACTTCTTCACCGATTAAATTATAAATTTTAATTGGCAAAGCACCTTGGGCTGGTGCCACATACAATTCTGAATTACTATCATTATCCAAATTACCTACGGCCAATCTAATTGCACCTTTATAATCAGCAGTAAAAGGATAGATCTTAAAAAAAGGTTGTCCATCATCTTTAGTGGCAGTGATTTTATTTCCAGATGCCACAATTTGATCACGAACCCCATCGCCATCCACATCTAAATATAATACCTGGTCACCACCTTTAAAAGCTTCATCAAACAAAAAATATCCATTGCGCAAACGCGCGCCATCAATACCATAAAACCGCGCAAATTGTCCATTGGTAAATAAGACATCATCTAAACGACTAACAGTTTTGCGTAAAATAATTCCATCAGTACCTTCAATATCTACTTCAGAAACAATTGCCCCATCATTTATACTACTAGCCTGCTTACCATTAATTTTTTCATATTCTCCGCCCAAATCCACAGTCTTGGTGGCATTAGTGCTATTTACCAACACCAAACCATGCTCAAAATCACGACGCCAAATATCTGGTTGATATGAACCCTGTGTATTTGCCGCCAATGAAGGACTGAGTGGTTCACCCAAAGCCACATCATACTCATCATACCACCAGGTTTGTCCATGATTTTGGTCACCATGGTCATAGGAAAAATATCCATCTTCCAAAAGCGCAGAACCTAATCCAAAACGCACATGTTGCAAATTTTCTTTACCTGTATTTGAAGTATTAGAATTAATAATATTTACGCGCGGCGCAGCTGTACCACGACTATTTGCCTGATATGTATTCATGGTATTTGTCCAGGCATTAGCTGCAAAATTTTCGAGCATCTTACCATTTAATTCTTGTTGGTATTGCCGTGTGGTGCCATTACCAATAATAATCGCACTTGGATTTATTTCTTTAGTCTTACGATATAAATTTTTCATTCCATTTTGCCACTCTATATTAGCATTGGCATCACTGCGTCCATCGCCATTTACATCCACATCATTGCCAACAAAATATGTAATGCTGTCCCACGCATTATCATAAAATACTCCATCCCAAAGACCAGTGGATAATAATTTAGTACTTACAAAGCGCACCATGTAATCAGTAAGTGTTTCTCCACCCACACGTGGCGCGCCTGGTGTAACATTTAACACATAGGTTCCTGGCCACCAACTAGTTCGACTGCCACCACTATTATGTAAATACCATTGTTCAGAAATACCTGCGGCTAATTCTCTACGGAGCACACCACCACCGCTACCTGCATCTTGGCGAATTTCTTGCGGTGTTATATACACTAATAATTTAATTTCTGGATTCCATTGTCTAATTGCCCTAAGTAAAGATGGGTGACGCTGCTGCACTTCCATGTCCATAATCACCACATCGTATTTGGCCAAATTCCGCGCCTGAGTTTCATTCAAGTCCCAGTTCAAAAAATAATTAGCCACTGGCGGGGTGCCTTTACTGTTGACTGCATAAACAAAAGAAGGGGTCAAAGTACCCCACACCAAACTTATAATTAGACTCAAAATAGCCAGACTTTTATACTGCATATCTGACAGTAGATTAGCAGAAAAAACCTTATTGGTAAACCTGCAAAATCTGTTCTAAATGTGCTTCTGGATTATAACGCAATCGCGCTAAATCTTGTAAGGTTTTCCCAGCTTCGTTGCGTTCACTTGCCGTAGCCGAATGCCAAGCTAAAATTTTATCAGCTAATTCTGTACTATTGCCCGGAGCAAATAAAAATTCTTTAGGGAGCATTTCTGGAATTCCACCAATTCGACTACCCAAAACAATTCTACCTTGAGCCATGGGCTCCAAAACACTT
>JACCDN010563929.1_pt1 | contig 22514 bp, 26 predicted proteins | sample 7441691 | NCBI WGS metagenome assembly JACCDN01 (sample SAMN15323439, study PRJNA562643) | freshwater metagenome | isolation source: river surface water | place: USA:Blue River Watershed | collected 2017-08-16 | reverse complement strand
GAATTCAAATCCTTATAATTTGATTGATAATTTACCAAATGCTATTGAAGAATTAGAATTGGGATCCCATTTTAATTCACTAATGAATGATTTACCAACTTCCATAAAAACAATCAAATTAAATACTTATAAATACGCACATGAACTAAATTGCTTACCAATGACGGTTGAATATTTAAAATTAAATGAATCTTATAATAAAAAAATTTCAAATATTCCAAAAGGGCTAAAAAAAATAGTTTGTTCTAAAAATTATAAATTTATTAATGATTTTTCAAATTATATTGTTGAAACTTATGACTGATACGATTTATTAAAAATTTATTTATATACATTTATAATTATATCTAAACATAATTATACAATGAAACTATTTTTGATAAAATTAATGTTAAAAAATAATTGAAAACCATCTTTCGAAAAAATTAAGGAATAATAAAAAATCACACAACACATATAAAATTGTATGATATCTATATATTGATAAAAAATTGAAAATTTTTTTATTTGAAATATCATATTATTTTAAATAAAACAGTAAATAATCAGAAATAATGACAGAACATACAACTTTAAATAAATATCTTAATACAATAGCAACTGCTAATGATGTTAAAGAATATCGAATGATAAAATTTGATGAATTATTTAATGCCTGTATTGATGATGCCATAAAAATATTAAAAAACAACATTGAACAAAATTATGTTGTATTTTGTATCAAAGCATCATTTGACACGGATACTTTATTGATATTAAATGTAAAACTCAAACAAAAATTATTGATTCAAAAAGGATATGATTTTTGCTATATTCAAAATGGAAATTATATTAAATTTTATTTGTGTTTAAAAAATGATGATAAAAAAAATATTAATGGTATTGGATTTTATATTTATTTTACTATATTTATAATATTATACATATTATTTATAATAAATATATAATATTTATTATAAAAATAATTTATTTAATAAACAAGTTCCTAAATACAATGAAATAAAATAACTATTTAACATTTTATTATTGTTTATATTTGCATAACCATAAAAATTACCCATCCATATTGAAATCATTATTAAAACAGTTAATTTATCTTGTTTTTCTATAAAATAAAATGTATCATTTATATTTACATATTCTGAATTTATTGTAATATTGTTAGAAACAATGTCAATATTTAATGTTTCAACTAAATCAAATTTTCCATATCCATAAATACTCATTAAAAGTTTAGCATAATCATATTCTAAAATTCCATATAATTTTATTTTTCCAAATTGAGCTTTTGGATCAATAAATATGATATCATCATAATTTTTTTTTATAAGAATATTATTAAATTGGCAATCACCATGTATTAAAACAAAAAAATATTGTTTAAAATTATTTATTTCATTCAAACATAAATTTTTTATTTTATCCAATAAATCATCATATTTATATATTTCAAGTTGATTAACAAATTTAATATTTGCATATTCATCAAAAAAATTTTTAAATTTATTATATCTGAAAATATTTTTGTTATAAATTTCTTCAATAACATTTTCAATATATTTATTTTTATTCACTTGTTTTTTTTCAAAATTATGCAAATTATTTATATTATTAAGAATAACATTTATTATTAAATTTTTTTGTTCAAAATTTAATTTATAAAAAATTAAACTTAAATTTATATAATTATCATAATATTTAATTATATAACCATTATGACAACCATAATAAAAATTGGCTAAATTAAATTTAATTTGGTTTGAAAAAATATATTTATAAAATAAAATTTCATTTTGAATTTTATTCAGTCCTTCATCAATATTTTTTGATTTTTTAATAAAAATTTTTTTATTTTTATCTATAAAAATTTCATTAAATTTAGAACCATATCCAAAGGTTTTATATGGGATTAAAACCATTGTTAAAATTATAATTTTGATTTATAATTTTAATTTTATATAAAAATTTTTAATTAAACATATATATTGACTTTTCTAATATTATCTGTAATCAATACCCTTTTTACTTTTTTTACTTTTTTTATTTTACAATTGTTATTAAATACTGTAAATACAGGCATTGTTTTAATAGTTTTTTTTTTATCTCTAACATACATATAAATTAATTTTTGCAATTTACTAGATTTATCAAATAAAACAGTTGCAGTATTAGTTGAAATTTCTTCTTCTTTATTTATATTTGAAACAATTTGTATAATTCCAATTTGTTTAGTCATTTGTAAATCCGAATAAATTTTTCTAATTTTATTTTCATCATGTGGAATAAATCCACTTGGAGCTACATAATAAAAGCTTATTTTTTTCATTGTATTTATTTTATTATTTATATAAGATTTTATTTTCATCATGTGGAATAAATTCACTTGGAGCTACATAATAAAAGCTTATTTTTTCATTGTATTTATTTTATTATTTATATAATATTTTCTCACATTGAATTGTGTAAATAAACAATTGAAGATTTTAAATGCTATGCACTCGAAAATAAAAAAAGTTTATTTTCATGTGTGTCCAGAATTTCGCTGAAAAAAGGTAATATTTCAACTTTAAATATAGCAATTAAAAGATTAATTCAAAATAACTTTAAAATGTATAATTTAGATGAATTTAGAACATCAAAACTTCATTATATTACTGAAGAACCATGTGATAATTTATATATGATAGATAATAATAAAGATAAATCAAAAAGAAAAGAAAGGAAATTACATTCAGTTTTAACATTTAAGATGGAAAACAAAATGGATGTATAAACCGTGATGAAAATGCAGTGAATAATATGATAAAAATAGTTAATCCTCACATAAAATATAAAGAAAGACCTTTAAGGTATAAAAGGTCTTTTAACTTAACTGATATAAAATTAACTAAAAAAATGATTAACAATTGATAATTTATAGGGTCAAGTATTATCACGCTCTTATGAGTGCGATTACACTTTTTAGGTGTCCCAGATTTCACCTTTTTCGGTGAAATAATGTAAAACATTCATAATATCTTCAAGTGATATTTTTTTATTAAAATCAGTAATAAATGGATACATTATAGAATTTTGATTTGAACTATGAACTAAACCAAAAGCATGTCCCAATTCATGTTTTACTATTAATTCAAATAATCCATCAATTGTTGAATATTTTTCGTCTGAATCAATCAATATAAAAATTGTTTTATCTTGATAATAAGTATTTCCACAAACTCCATAATCTCCATCTATCGGAACAAAATTAAATTTGATATGTGGTTGTTGTATATATAAATTATTATATATAAATTCAATATTGAGTGATATTGATTTAAAATGTGTGTTCCATTCATCAATACATTTTATTATTTTATTATTAAAATCTGAATTGAATCCTTCAGTTTCGTAATAAATTTGTATAAAATTTGATGTTTTTGTTCCATCAATAAATATTTTTTTTAAAAAATCAATAGAATTCTCTGTTTGAATGGACTTTTTAATTAAAAGATCATTTGGTCTTAATTTAATAAGATCTTCAAATTTCATATTCCAATCTGTTTCAAATTTTTCAACAATATTCATAATCTCATTCCAATTACCTGCATCATCAACATGATATCCTAATTTATCAAGTTTATGAATAATTCCTTGAACAAATCTTGTATGAATATATTTATGTTCAAATTTAAATTCACGATTTGTTATTATATCATCTGAATCCATTATTAATAAATATTTTCCATCAGCTAAAATTTCTTCATGTTTATATACATTAAAACTTCCATCATGATTTGTTATAGATAATCCATCTGCTTCCAAAACCAAATTATAATTAGAAATATTTTTTTTATTGATATTATTTTCTAATAAATAATTACTAATATCGATTGTAATATTAGTGCGTGTTTTTTCACATCTATCACAATGAATTTTTTTCCTATTTATTCCAATCCAACAAGCCATACCTGCCAAGTATTCATCTTTTAATTTATTTGTCTTATTTGGTATGATATACAATTTGATATTGATTGATTCAGTAGGAATCGGTATATTTATTAAATCAAAATAATATGGTTTAAATGTTAATTTTTGTTTAAGTATAATTTGTTCATATGCATAATTATATTGTGATAAATCAATTACTTGAGATATTTTAATATATTTACTTGTGTCATTTGACCAACAAAATTGATGATTTGACCAATCATCAATACTCAATGTGTCTAAAGAAGTTTGATGAAATGGGCATAACCATAAATTTAATGTTTCAGGTAAAATTTCTGCGGGTGTTAATTTAATTGTAAAATTTTGTGTGATTTTTAACATCCAATTATAAAAATATCTATCTACATTGCAATGATGAAGCCAAAAAATAGGATCATGCGCTGCTGTTGTTATTGTTGAAACAGAACCTCCTGAACCACCTAATGATGTGTGAATTGTATTATGTGGTGTTTCTAAAGGAATAGTATTTGCGATTGTATGCCTATTTTTAGGGATGTCAGTTGAACTTAATGATTCATAATTTGTAATAAATAAAGTATTTTCAAATTGTGTTTGTGTTAATAACATTTGATTTTGTTGCATTTTATTTATAGGATTTAAATATCCATTTCTAACAGTTTTTTGTTCAATATTATTTTTTCTGATTTTACCTGCAACCAATGGATTAATAATTGTAATTGTTTTTGTATCAAATTGTATTGTTATGTATTGACTTGACATAAAACTATAATCATCTGTTTTGATATTTGGTACATCTAACCATGGCAATGAAATAAAATCTGATGAAATTTTTGATTGATTGTAACGATTTAAAATAAATTCAAATTCTAATAAATACAATGTATGCCATATCAAAAAATGTTTCACACCATGTGGACAATATTGTGGTTCTCCAATTCCTGTGATTTTTGATACAATGACAGGATTTGTTGGACATAATATTGTTTTATCCATTGGATTGAATGTTAACCCATGAATTCCACAAATGCGCTCCCAGTCATCTGATTTTATCATTGCATCTAAAGCCATTATAAATCTTCCAAATTCATCTGGATAATTATTTTTTAAATCATAAATATTTTTTCTTATTCTTTTGTTAGGTTTCAATTCCATAAATAAATTATATATGATAATTCATATATAATTAAAATGCGATGAATGATAAAATAATATTTTATCAACAATTATATTTTTAATGATCAAAATTTATTTTTTTAGTTAATGAACCGATATTAGTTATATATTTTATTTTATCATCAACTAGATTTTCAAAATAAATTATTTTTTCATCAATATATTTATACATAAGATATACTGATAACATACAAATGATTATAAATAAAAATAAACCATAATCATGTAAAAAAGTCCAATAAATGGTGTATATTAATAATATTATATAAATGTAAATATAAATTGTGTCCATTTAAAATGTATATATATATAAATTTATATATATAAAATTTTTGCTAATATTTATAATTATTTATATAATAGTGAAAAAAAGATGAATTTTATATTTAATGGAATATGTTTAAATACCTCTTTAAACATATATAAATAAAAAGATTAAAATGAATATGAATGTAATTGAAAAGCAAGTCATTAATGCTGTAAGTGTTGTATTGTGTACGGATGAATCTAAATATATTGATGACGATTCACATTATTTACATATACCAAAATCATTATTTGTTAGATATATTAATAATATTGATTTAAATAATGTATGTTTTGAATTATCAAATTTAACAGATCCAACCAAACCAAAAATATATTTAAAAAAAATAGAACCATCCTTGACTGATTTTGATAAAAATATCCTTTTACCAAATTGGGTTTGTAATAAATTATCAATTGATGTGTATGGGAATAAAATCTCTCTAGTCCCTATAATACAACCAAATAAAATAAAAAGATGTAAAATAAAAGCAAATAATAGTTCATATATCAAAATGAATATAAAACAATTATTAGAAGATAAATTAGTTCAATTTAAATGTATAAATATTGATACGACTTTTACAATCAATAAAGTTATATTTACAATTGTAGAATTAATTACTGTGAAAAATGATAATGTTAATTATGGTTTGATAAATGATGAATTGGAAATTGATTTTGATGTACCAGATGATATTAAATTTATTGAACGAAGAAAATTATTAACAGAAAAAATAACAAAAATAATAGAAGATAAAATAAATTCAAATAATGAATTTAAAACTAAATTTAATACAAAAAAAAAAGGAATATTTAAATTTAATGAATATATGGAAACACAGCAAAAACAATTGAATGAATTCAATCCAAATATGAATTGGGATGAAATACATAATGATTTATTATTGGAATTAGAAAAAAATTTTATTAATGAACCTGTTGAACTTGATGAAAATAAAAAAATATTGTGTGATTTAATTAATGATGGTAAAATGATGCAAACTAAATTTGTTGTTGATAATAAAAATTCAACCGGATATAAATTAAATTCATCCATTTCAACTAATTCTTCAGCTTTAACAAAAGATGATATTAGAAAAGCAAGATTAGAAAAAATAAATATGCTAAATACATCAAATACAACAAATATAAACAATAATATTTGAAAATGAATTAAAATTTTTTTAATTAAATATATTATATATAAATTAATTCACACCATGACAACACAATATTATAATATTTTTTTAAATAATTTTAATAATAAATTAAATTTACAAACTATCGATAAAAATATTTTAATACACAAAAACACACAACGATTCAGAGATTTTGATAAAATTTTGTTGAATGATGGTTTATATTATTTGAATAATGAATGGCAATATGTTCAAATTACTGATAATTTTATATCATTAAGAGTAAAATTTAATAATCAACATGATTTGTTATATCATACCATTTGGATTAATCATATTGATACACATAATTCAGCAATTAAACATTATTATTATAAACATGATGAAAAGCAAAAAAAATTAATTTGCACAATACCAATTGATACTACATCTAAAGTGTATGATTTTATTGATATATTATTTTATTCAGGTTATGGTATAACTGAACCATATAAATTTTCTATAGATCACAATAAAAATATTATTGTATTGAAAAAAGGTACAATTTTTAAATTAAGTGTATGATAATTTATTTAATTTTGAATTGTTTTTTTGATTTTGTAAAATAGTTAAAAAATCATCAGTTGTGTTTTGTGTGGGAATAGATGTTGTTGTGCTTGTTGTTTTGATATTTTTATTATATTCTTCAACAAGAAAATCATTTAACATATTTGCATTCGCAATTAAATTTAGATTTAATTTTAATATTTTAGATTTTTGATTTGTAAAATAACTTGAACCTGAATTTGAAATGGCATTTGGATTTGTATATGGATTTCTATTTGACATTGATATTTATGATTGTTTATATTATATAATTTATAATAAAATTATATAAGCACTGATTATAATTAAACATGTAAATTAATTTGAATCATCTAAATAGTTTAATAATTTTTTTAATTTATACATTTTTGTTTTTGTTGAAAATGAATTATTATTCAATTCGATGAATTTTTTTATATATGATGTTGAATTTTCAATTTTAAAAATTTTATTTAAATTCAATATTTTATTTAAATTTGGACCAAGCGGTTCAATAATTATATCAATGTAATTTTCTAATATACAAATTAAATATTCTCTTTTATGAAATATAGAGTCTTGTTTTGTATCCATGACAGATTTATCATAATTATTCATATTTGAAATATATAACATCATCATGCGTAAAATTACATTTGTAAATGTAAAAAATATTTTATGTAATTGATAAATATTTGGGTCTTTTATATTTATTTTTACTGTTTGTATATACTTTTTGTAATGATTATTTATAATATTTTTTTCCATGGCAGTTATTTTTTGGCTTAATTCGATTGTTGTCAATGGATGATCAAACATACTCATTGTTGTTAATTCTCTCAAATAACTTTCAGTGTAATCAATTAGAAGTAAATCTAAATCATCATTATTTTTTTCAATAAAAAAATTCATTGTTATTTATTGATTATTGTCTTATTAATATAATCATATTTTTATATTTAATTTTTATATTTAATTTTTAAATTATATTATATTATTTCATTTATATTATAAATGAAAATTCAATATGAATTTATAGCTTTTATTTATTTTTTTTGTGTAATTGTTATATCAATAATATTATTTAGTTTTGTTTTTAATATAATAACAAAAAGATTATTCGGAACAAATCCATATAAAACAAAAATATATTATTTAGAAATATTTGGTATTTGGTTGACAATGGCTTTCATAATGTTTAACATTAGAACAAATTTAAATAAATACAGTAAAAAACATTTTACTAAATATATGAAATCAAACGGGGAAAATGAAGAATATACAAATTTATATAATCAAATTGATGAACTAGAAAAATTTGATATGATTGTGATAATTGGATTTTTTATAATATTTGTTGGTTCAAATCAACATACATATAATGAAAAATTAACATTATTGAATGAAGATATTGGTTTAATTGGAGAAATTATTAAATAAATTTATTTAATGTCATTACAAATTCGTATGGCTACATTTTTAATCTCAGACAATAATAATAATTGTATTTTTGATGGGTTTGATTTTTGTGCATAATCATCACACAATTGAAATAATTCAGAAATATTTTTCATTTCGAACAAATTAAAACAATTTGATATAAATTTACATTCATCTGTATTGTGAAATGAACAAATATTTTTTGAATATTTTTCATAATATTTTTTTTCATTGATATTGTTGATTAAATTTATCAGTAATCCATTAAATATGAAATCAGTTAATAAACCCATGTTTGAATGTAAATAATCATCACTTGTATCAAGATATAATCTAAACAATTCATTCAAACTCATATTTATTTTTTTCATACAATATAATTCTTCAATTTTTATTATTGCAATTTTTTTAATATAAATATAATCATGATGTAATTTATTTTGTGTATTATTTGTTAGATTGAGACTAATTATCATTTTTTTTAAATTGTTTATTCCTATAATAATTTTGTTATAATTCAAATATGATTCTTCAAATTTATTATTTTCAAAATATATATCTCCTATCAATTTGATATTATTAAATGCTTGAATGAGGTGATTGTTCATTTGATACCAACAAACACATTGATTTAATTCTTCAATTGATTTAATATAATCGTTTTTTGAATTTAAATTAGCTATTTTTGATAATAAAACAATGTGTTTATAATGTCGTTTTGCTTTGGCATAATATTTACATGCTTTTTTTAAATGTTCAAGTGATAACATTGCATTTGTTTTATGACAAATATTACCTGCTTTTTCATATAATTCAGCTATTTTATTGTATCTTTCTAATGCCATAAAATCCACAATATATTCAAATATTGATTTTGAATTTTCTAACTCAAAAGCTTCATTGATACAATGTTCATAACTCATATTCATGATTTGTATAATAATAAAAAATAACAATTTTTAAAATTGTTATTTTTCTAATAGCAGTAATATTTTGATGGTTTATACAATTATGCTCCATAAAATATTTTTTTCAATTTTTATTCAAATTAATCATATATTTAATATAAATTTTATTATTTAATCAATTCATATAATTATATACTTTTTTTAGATATCCATTTATATCATCTAATTGATAACCACTTGATAATAATGCACTGTCATAAATAATATCTACCAATTTTTCAAATGATTCGGTTTGTGTTGAATCATCAATATAAGTTAATAATTTAATCATGATTGGATGCAATGGATTTATTTCTAATATTCTTTTGCTAAACATTGACATCATCATTGTATTTGAATTTGATAAAGCTTGCGCTTTAAGTATTCTTTCCATGTTTGCTGACATACCCATTGGATTTGTAATAATTGCCGGTTGTGATTCTATTTTTGTTGATACTTTTACTTGATCAACTTTTTCACCTAAAATCGATTTAATTTTATCACATAATTTTGTAATTTGTTCAGGATCTTGTTTTTCATTATTTTCGGTATTATTTTCATCAAGTGGAATTTCTAATTCATCTTTTGATATATTTATTAATTTTGTATCATGATATTTTGTTAAATGTTGCACTATATATTCATCAATTGGGTCAGCCATATAAATTACTTCCCAATTTCTTTTTTTTAATTTATCTACAAATGGTGAATTTTCTAAATTTTTAATAGTATCACCAGTAATAAAATAAATACCTGGCTGTTTTTCATCCATTCTTTCTTTATATTTAGATAAACTAACATTGTCACCTTTTGATGTATTAAATCTTAAAAACTCAATTAATTTTTCTCTTTGTGTTATTTCCTCATGAATACCTAATTTGATATTTTTATTGAAATTTTCATAAAAAGATTTATATTTTGTTTCATCTTGTGTTAATTCATCAATCATTTCAATGGATTTTTTAACCAATTGTTTGGAAATTTGTTTAATGATTTTTGATTGTTGTAATAATTCTCTTGATGCATTTAATGGTAAATCTGATGAATCAACAATCCCAGATACAAAATTTAACCAATCCGGACATAAATCTTTACAATCATCAGTTATTAATACCTTTTTTACATATAGTTTAATATTGTTACGTTGTTTCTTTTCAAATAAATCATGTGGTGCTCTTGATGGAATGAATAATATTGATGAAAATTCTATCGTTCCATCCATTTTAAAATGTTTATGTGTTGAAAATTTATCCCAATCACCTGATAAATTTTTATAAAATGTTTCATATTCTTCTTGTGATATTTCAGTTGTTTGTTTTGTCCAGATTGGTTCTGAATTTATTTTATCCCATGTTTCTTCTTCAATTGTTTTTTTTTCATTTGGTTCAGTTGTTTCATCTTGTTCATCTTGTTCATCTTGTTCATCTTGTTCATCTTGTTCATCTTGTTCATCTTGTTCATTCGTTTCTGTTGATTCATTTGGTTCGGTTAATTTATCATGTACTTCTTTTGTTTTTATTGTGTGTAATAAAATTGGATAAATGATATAACTTGAATGTTTTTTAACAATTTCTGTTATTTTGTTTGTATCAAGATATTCTTCAGAATCCGCATTAATATTTAAATAAATTCGTGTCCCTCTTACAATGTCAGATTGTGACAGATCTAATTTTTCCAAATTAAATGAACCATTCGCATTTGATTCCCATTTATACACTTCATTTGTTCCTGCTTTTCTTGTGATGACTTTTACTGTATTAGCCACTAAATATGCCGAATAAAAACCAACACCAAATTGACCAATTAAATTTGATGAATTTGTTTTGTCATCATTATTTGATATTTTTTTTATGAATTCTTTTGTTCCAGATTTTGCGATTGTTCCTAAATTATTGATTAATTCATCTCGATCCATGCCTATCCCTGTATCTTCAATCATCAATTGTTTCATTTCTTTGTCAACTTTAATTCTAATTAAAAAATCATGAAATTCTCCCAGTAATTCTTTATTTTGAAGACTTGAATGCTTTAATTTATTAATCGCATCAGACGCATTTGATATTAATTCTCTTAAAAAAATATCTTTATTTGAATAAAAATTATGGATTATCATATTCATTAATTCATTTATTTCAGCTTTAAATGTAAATTGTTCACAACTCATATTGATAAATAATAATAATATAAAAATCTTTAAATTAGTTTTTTTATAAAAAAAATATATACACATTTTATGTTGTTGGATATTTTTATTATTTCAATATGATTTATGTTTGTTTGAGTTCTTAACAATGAATGAAAAAATAAAAAAAATAAAAAATTTTATCTTTTATTAAATATATACATATTTAATGTTAACAGAATTTAAATTAAAAATTGAATCGAAAAAAAATGCCAAATTACATATAGAAGAATTAAATTTAAAAAAACTTTTTTTTAAAGTTAAAGGTATCACAAAAGATAATACAAAATTTTATGCAAATATTACTGTAAAATTTTGTAATGATTCAAATAAAATAATCGTTAAAAAAATAAATATAACACATTTAGAAGTGCTTGATTTGTCAGATGAATCTTCATATATTGCATGTAGAAATATTTATACTTTAAACAATATCACGTCTTCATCTTGTTCTTCAAGCAATGATACTACAAATGTATATAATCAATTGAAATTATTCACTAAAAATATTAAATTAATAACAAAAAATAATAGTGTAGAATATATTATTTTTTCACTTAACAACACTCATATAAAAAAAATGAAATTAAAAGGTAAATTAATTTAATGTTTATGAATATCTAAATTCATATGCAATTACACCCGTAAAATTTTAATCATTGCAATCAGTTATATTATTTGTTTTTTAATAAATAATAAATCAAATATTTTGTTCCAATAAAAATTGTAAAATATAATTTACAATGATAATATTATATTTATATTACAATTTTTTATCACAATATTTTGTTTGATATGGATGAGATAACATGTATGATATTGAATCCGCAAATTTATAACCTTCTGTTGGTTCCATATAACCTCTTGATTTATAATATTCATCAGATTCAGGATTCATTGTTGCATAACCATATGAATTTAATTCTTGCTTCATATTCAAGTTGTTTGGTTCAAAATCAGGTACTAATGTTTTTAATGGCTTTGTTTGTTTTTGTAATTTAAAATTCATATCATTGCCCATGTTGACATCCGGACCCATTGTATTGAAATTTTCTTTGGATTTATTTTTATTCAAATATTTATTTATAATATTTTTAGATTGTGCATATTGAGCAATTTGTACTGGTTGTGTAGGTTGTGTAGGTTGTGTAGATTGTGTAGGTTGTGTAGATTGTGTAGGTTGTGTAGGTTGTGTAGGTTGTGTAGGTTGTGTAGGTTGTGTAGGTTGTGTAGATTGCGTGGTGATTGTTTTTGAATTATTTTTTTTTGGTAGATAAAATATCAAAATAAGAACAATTAGAATTAAAAAAAATGTTTGATCATTCATTTATAATATAATAATATTACAATATATAAAAAAATGCTAATTAAAAAATTAATTATGTTTTTTTACAATAATTTTTTATAAATTGTGTTTAAAATTATAAAAAAAAAATATTATATATAAATTTCACCATTCAAAAAAAAAATATATAATATATTTAATATTATAATATTAAATGAACTTTGTATTAACAAAATTAACGAACATATTTAAATTTGATAATTTAATTTCAATTTTAAAAATTGGTTTTGATATTAAAAAAATAATAACGTTATTATTATTATTGACGGTTGCATACATTGTTATTGGACCAACATGTATTTTATTTAAACAATTATTTAAGAAAAATATAAAATCAAATAAATCAAACAAATCAACAAAAACAAATGAAACAACAAAATCATATGAAACAGATATAAATCAAAAAAAATTTCGAAAAATAACAACAGACACAACATGTTCCGCATGTAATTACAAACAATCAGAAACATCAAATTCAAATAAAACAAAAGCAATTAAAATAAAACCTGTAAATAAAAAAAAAATTTGTAATGTTTTAAGAAAATTTAAAATAACAGTTTAAATTATTTTCATCATGATATAAAATATTTTTTTCAAAAATTTTATATATAGAAAAATGACAAAATCAATAAATTTAAGAATAATGAAAATATTAAAAAGTAATAAATTTAATTCATTTATTGAATATATTTTTATATTACCATTAATGTATTTGATACAATATGATTATGAAAAATATAGTTTTATAACATTGTTTTTATCAGTATTCATTTTAATAAAAAACATTTTAATTATAAAAATAAGTTGTTTAATTGATAATTTCAAACAAAACAAAATAACATTTCAATTAATGTATAAAATAATTAAAATGTTTGTTGGTATTATTTTTTTCTTTCTTCAATATAAATATAAATTTTTAGTTGATTATAACATGTGGATTTCAAATTTATTTTATCTTAAATATTTTATAAAATTTTTATCATCTAAATATTCAATTAATTCCATCGTTAAATTAAATTAATGATGTGTTGTTCATATAAACTTCAACCATGATATTTTATAAAATCTTTATTTCTTTCATATTTTTCAATTAAAATTTGTGCTATTTGATCTCTTTTATCACCAGCAAAAATATAAACTTTATTTTTTTTATCATATTCTTCCATCATTTTATAACATCCACTTACTCCAATTTTTTTGACTAATTTAATGAATTCTTTAGATTCTTCATTTGTTTTAAAAAATAATCCTTGCACTATTACATCACATTTTCGTGTACCTCTTGAAACCCTATGTAAATGTATTTCATTTGAGTAATTATTATTTGTTTCTGTTTCAGGATTATAAAATTGTTCAAAATTGTCCATTTATATATATAATGTATAATAATATAATATTTATACTTTATATTATTTTGTTTTCAATTTTTATTTGATAAGTGTATTGATTTTATATATTGAAAAAATTGATTAAAATATTATATATTGAAAAAATTGATTAAAATATTATATATGTAATTCTGTATATTATAAAATTTAATTATGAATGAACTAATAGAAACAAATGATTATTGGATCATCAATGAATATTTGATATTTAAACCGGAATTTGATGATTTTTTAAATAAATATGCTAATTTATTAAACAAATATTCACATTTGATGTTTTCAAATTATGATGATTATAAAATTTGTATTGAAACAAATAATGAATATGTGAATGAGTATCATAATCAACATTTTAGTTCAAAATTTAATCAACCAATTGAGTTAAATCAAAATCTTACACATTTGACTATGGGGATTTGTTTTAATCGACCAATTGAATTAAATCAAAATCTTACTCATTTGACTATGGGATATTATTTTAATCAACCAATTGAATTAAATCAAAATCTTACACATTTGACTATGGGTAACCATTTTAATCAACCAATTGAATTAAATCAAAATCTTACACATTTGACTATGGGTTGGCATTTTAATCAACCAATCAAATTAAATCAAAATCTTACTCATTTGACCATCGGTTTTAAATTTAATCAACCAATTGAATTAAATCAAAATCTTACACATTTGAGTATGGGCAAAACATTTAATCAACCAATTGAATTAACAACTAAAATTAAGCATTTACGTTTGTTTTCAGAACAACAATATTTAATATATAATTTGCCACATGGCATTGAAGAATTAATATTATATGCTAATTTTAATTCACCAATGAATGATTTACCAACTTCTATAAAAATAATTAAATTGTATAGTATTAATTATGAACACGAACTTAATTGCTTGCCAAAATCGGTTGAATATTTAAGATTAAATGAATCATATGATAAAAAAATTACAAACATTCCAAAAGAATTAAAAAAAATTGTTTGTCCTAAAAATTATCCTTTTATTGATGATTTTAATATTTCTATTGTAGAAACATTTTAAAAATACACTTGTGAATATGTGTATTTTTAAAATTAATTTTTTTATTTATATAAGAATTTATATGCAAATAATTATAAAAAATTAGCATTTCAAATCTTCAATGGTATAAATGAATGACAAAAACATCTTCATCATACAATGTGTTTTTTTGTGTTTTTTCATAAGCACCTTTCAATACATTTCTATAGTTTACATTGATACTTTTTAAACATCAACAATTTTATATCGATAAAAAGGCATAATATATCAACTATCAATAATATTATTAAATAATGATGAAATACATACTATCATCCATATATATATATATTGATAAAAAATTGAAAAATAAAATTATTAAATGGTCTAAATTTAATTTTCAATTATATACAAATATACATAAACATTAAATAAAAAAGTCATTAATAATACATTTGATATGTTGTCCGAAATTGAAAAATCAACTATTGAACGTGTACATGTAATTGAACCTTTAAATGATTGTATTGAATCTAATGATGCAGCTCAATCAGGATGGATAAAATATTATAAATATCCAAAAAAAAAGCAAAACAAAATAAATAAACATGTTATTGATAAAAAAAAGCAAAACAAAATAAATAAAAAAGCATCATTACCAATAAAATCACATGAATATATCCATAATAAAAAAAATTCATTTGAACAAAATGTCACAACAACACACAAAAAAACTAAAAAAGCGAGGTCAAATGGACAAAAAATTAAATCAATCGACTATAATCAACCAATTTACAATGAAATGTCAAACATGCCAAAAGATTTCGACGACGCAATTAATAAAAAACAAAATTTGACACTTATGCAAATTTTGATTTTAATGAATTTGCATGCTATACCAAAAATGATAATGAATGATATTCATGATAAATTGCAAACTGAAATTAGAATTGTAAACAAAGTTAAAATATTTGAAAATTCAAAGGAATTTTATTCAAGTCAATATGGTTACAATGACTTGTTAAACATTAAAACAATGATTGAACAAATTATTTTCATGGATTAAAATTTTTTTAAAATTATAAAGTTTTGAAGAAATCACATTAAAACTGTTTTAAAATATAAAAATTTTTTTTAATCCATCCGGTTCATTTTTAATTGTTATACCTGCAGCCATTGGATGACCACCACCATTGAATTTAGTTGCTAAAACAGATAAATCAGGTGATCTAGAAGGAACTCCTCTAAAACTGATCCACCATTCATTTGATTTTGGATCAAATTGCCAACAAGCAGAAAAATCAGGCAATGACCCATCTTTAAAAGGTTTTGAACATAAAGCATTGCCCAAATCTGATTTTAAAATTGGATTAATATTACCGGCTAACCAAATTTTATATATATTATCATCAATTTTAAATTGAGTTTCTAAAGCATTAGCAATTCCAATATCAATTTGTTTTTTATTTGTATTTACAATTAATTCACCAATCATTTTAAGATTTGAAAATTTTGTATCAACATCATCTAACAATTCAGTCATTTTATCTAAATTATATGAATCAATATAACCTAATTCCCACAAAGCGGCATTAATTTCTTTAGAATTTGGTAATTTCCACGTCCATAAATCTCTATCACCCATATAATCAATAAAAAACGGTCGTGGTGCATCATCAAAAAAATAATCCCAAGCCATTTGGCAACCTGATTTTTCCATATCAAATTCTATTTTTAAATTTGTAATTGATTTTAATATATTATTATTATCATCTATCATTTGTTTTGAACTTTTATGATGATCTAATATCACAACATTTTTAGCAATTTTAACTAATTCAATTAAATAATCTATTTTTGGACAAATATCGATAAATATAACATTCATATCTGTATAATTTCCAATTGGATTAAAACCTGCTTTGCATGCATACCGTGTTTTTATTGGTTTATAATAGCAAGCACACCATAACCCACCTGTTCCATCAGAACATGGACCATGATATATAATAGCATCAAAATCTTTAATTTTATCTGTATTCATTTTATGTATAAATTATTGTATTTTAATCTATTTGTATTATATAAAAAATTCAATTTTTTTTAAATTTAAGTGAATGTAGAATTAATTAGAAAAATAATTTTTTATAATGTATATATTGCTACACAAATAACAAAATTAAAAACTAAATACTAAAATGATACATTTTTATTATAATGGTGTTGTTGATATTTGTATTTTGAAGATTAGCATTGTAAAAGCTAAAAATCAATTCAAATGGTTAGAAAAATATTACAATTTGAATTAAAACACAAAATATTTAGAAACAATAAGAACATGAAATGTACTAAATAAAAAACACTTCATTTTTAATATGATATGTAATGTTTGTAAATAGAACATTATGTAAGTTTTTTATTTTTTCATAATAATTTTTTATAAATATAATTTATTAAATGAAATATGAAAATATTTTTAAAATAAATAAAAATACGGAATATATTGAAAATGATGATGTACTTAAATTAATAAATAAAAATTGTGCAATTGAACCAAATATAAAAATAAAATTCGTAAAAAATCTGTGTATTGATTTAATCATTGGATTTTCGATGAATATTAATCATTTAACAATAAAATTAAATGAAAATGAAGTAGAATTAAATGAAATATCAAAAATCACATTATACGTAAATTTTGGAGATAAAATAGAAATTATTCCAAATAAAATAACAAAATATTATGAAATTTATTTAAATATAAAAAATATGAATGCAAATAAAACTAATATATCAAAAATTGAATCAATAAACTCTAACATAATTCAAAAGAATTCGATAAATCAAATTCTACAAACGAATTTTTGGTTAAATAACATTAAAAAAATAATTATAATCACAACAAAAATTATCAGTTCAATAAGTGAATATTTTAAAATCATTTTTGAACATAATGGATATTTATGTGAAATAAAATATGAATTAGAAATTAAACAATGTATGGAAATGGCATTTTGTCCAGATACTATATTCATAATATTATTTTATAATTCATCCCATTATTTACTTCCAACAAAATTTATATTTTATCAAATAGAACAAATAGGTTCAATATTTTTAACAGATGAGAAATTCAAATCAAAATTAAAATATTTATGTATAAAATCAGTACAAGTATGGGAATACACCAATATAACAGGATACATTTATTCAAAATATTGTAAAAATAAATTAAAATGTATTCCAATGCCATTTGTTTTAGACAAAAATATTTTAAAATTTGAAACATCTGAAATAGATTTGAATGAATTTGATTATGATATATTTTTTTATGGAACAAAAAATTTACGAAGAGAAAAAATATTGAATGAATTAACAAAATATTTTAAAATAAAAGTTGGATGGAACACATATGGAAATACAAAAATTAAATATATAAAAAAATCAAAAATTATATTAAATCTTCATTATTATGTGGATGCAGGATTAGAAACATGTAGATTCAATGAAATTTTGAATTATAATAAAATTATAATTTCTGAAAAATCACACAATGACTTGATTAACATGGAATTATATGAGAATTTAATAGTAATGGTTGAACCAAATAATGTTGATGAATTAATAAATTGTATAAAATTTTATTTAAATCCAAATAATTATTTAAATAAAATAAATGAAAATAAAATATTAATTAAAAAATTAGAACAAAAAATCATAGATAAAATAATACCTAATACTAAAAATGTATGATTTCGTATAATTTCATTAGATGATTTAGTAAACAATATGTAATTAAAAATGATCATTCATAATTAATTTTTTATTAGTGATTGAAAATACACCAAAATATTTTTTAATTATTTCCATTTTTTTTGGTCCAATACCTTTAATTTTATTTAATTCATTCAAATCATTATAAGGTCTGTTTAAAATTATGTATGATGACAATTTAGGTCCAAATCCATTTATTTTCATGATTTCATTTTGTGAACATGTATTTATGTTTAGTAATTCAACATGATGGTATTCATCAATATCATCAGTATCATCAATATCACATGTTTCATATATATCATTAACCATTTCTTTTATTTCATTTACAAGTCCAATTATATTTATTTTTTCAACAAAATGAAACCATTCAATTTCATTTGCGGTATTATTTTTATTTCTTCTAATTTCATGTGCAAAATTGAAAAATAAATGAATTAATTTTTCAAGTTTTCTATTAAAAATTGTTTTCAAACTAAATATTTGTTCTCCATCTTGTTCCTTTATTCTAATACTTGGATCTTTTCTAGAAGTACGACCCAATTTAATATAAAAGTCTGTTTTATTATTATTATCAGTTTTATTCATAAAACCATACACATAACCTTCACAATCATTTTTATATGGTTGAGCAAATATACATTCAATAATTTTTTTTTGTATATATATTGTATTTTTATTATAAAGTTGTGATAGATTAGAATATTTGTGTAAAATGTTCATTTTTAATTAAAATCAAATAATTTATATATAATTGTTGTAATTTTATAAATTCATGTATTTAAAAAATCAATTTTTTTACGATATATATATAGGCATTAAGAAATGTGTATATATATCAATAAACAATGTTTTATAATTTAGAGCATAATGCTCTTTAAATTGAACAATCAACTACTATACACCTCTTGAAGATTTAAAATGTCTTTCAAATTAAAGACAATAATTAATTCTATAAATTTGTTTTAATTTTGAAATGTTTTTCATAAAATTCCTTTAAAATTTTAGCTTCTTTTCATGCTAATCACTTTGTCAAATGTTTCAATAAAAAAGTTAATTTATTATTAAATAGTTGTTTATATATTTTTCACCAATTTTTCTAATCCATCTAAAAAATCAATTTTTATTTCCCAACCCAATTGTTTTAATTTGTTATTTGATATATAATATCTAGCATCATTAAAAGGTCGATCTTCAATATATTCAAGCCAATCATGATGATTTGTGTCAGTTCCTTTAATCATTTTAATAAGAATTTTAGCTACTTCAATAACTGAATATTCCATACCTTCATCACATCCAATATTATATATTTCACCCAATACACCTTTTTCTAAAATTAATTCAAATGCACTTGCTGTATCATTTGCATGTAAAAATGCTCTTAAATTTGAGCCATCGCCTTGAATTGTTACTTTTTTATTTTCTTTTAATAATTTAATAAATTTTGGGATAAGTTTTTCAGGATATTGATTTGGTCCATATACATTATTACCTCTTGTAATAATGATAGGCATTCTATAAGAATGATAATATGATTGTGCTATTAATTCTGCTCCTGCTTTTGTTGCGGCATATGGATTTGAAGGGCATAATACTGAATGTTCAGTTTTATGTAATTCATTTTCTTTTATCATTGATTCACCATAAACTTCATCAGTTGATACATGAATAAACCGTTCAATTTTTCCATATAAACGTGCTGTTTCTAATAACGTATGTGTTCCAACTATATTATCTTGTGTAAATTGCAATGAATCATTGAAAGAGTTTTGAACATGTGATTGTGCTGCAAAATGTACTATATGTGTTATTTTATGTGAATTTAAAATTTCTTTAAGCAAATCCATATTTGTTAAATTACCTTTTATTAAACAATAATTTGAACTTGATCTTATTTTTTCATCAATATTTGTTTCATTTGCACAATAATACATTGCATCAAAATTAATTATATTATATTTATTTGTTTTCCATATTAAATTAATAAAATTTGAACCTATAAACCCACAACCACCTGTTACCAATAAATTAATCATATTTATATAATTTAAAATATATAAAAATTTCATTTTTTCATTTTTTCATTTTTTCTAAGCATTTTTTAACACTTGCTTTTATATTTAATACATTTGGATATAATTCTTCTAATCTTGATGTGTCCAAATAATTATTTGATCTTCCGGCTGCTAAAATCATATTTTGTTCTTCAATTGTAAAATTTTTCCATTCGAATGTGGGGTCAACTATTTCTCTATACATTTCTAATATCTCATTATGTGTGATCAATCCAGGATTTGTTAAATTTATTGTTCCAGTAATTTTATTTATACTCATATCAATCATCAAAGGCAATAATTCATCCAATACCGTCATTGAATTTGGTACAGAACAAATTTTATCATATGTTGTAATTTTTTTAATAAAATTTCTAGAAGTAAAATCAGATGTAATTGGCATACGTATTCTTACATTTAATACATTTGGAAATAAATGCATTAATCTATCTGTATAACCTTTTACTATTGAATAAGATGAACCAAAAAAATTAGGTTTAGCGTCTTCATTAAATCCATTAATTTCTTCACCAAATAAATGTGTAGAATCATATTCAAAAATACAACCTGTACCTAAATATGTATAATGATAATTATATTTATTAGATAAAATAGCTAATGTAATAGGCGAATACAAATTATCTCTAATATTTTCTTTTATTTTACCAGGTTGTTCTAAATAATCAATGGTAGTATATTCAATCTCATTGATTTTGCCGTGTGTTCTTCCAATAAATGACATTACATGTGTAGGCTTAATTTTAATAATTTCTTTTTCTAATTCTTCTATATCTTCAGCACGGATTTGTCCTTTAATATAATTGATATTCATTTTATTTAATAATTCAATAACTTGTTTTCCAATCCATCCATTTGCACCATAAATTAATACTTTCATTATAAATATTGATTTGAAAAAAATTTTTTCAAACTAAATAAAAATATCATTCAATATGATGAACAGTCCATTTTAAAATAATATAATTTTTAAGTTTAAATAAAAAATTATAAATATTTTTGTTATATTAAACTAGTCATTATAGTAAATCCAGTTTAAAATTGTGGTATTTTACAATAAAAATTTTTATTATATATATATATATATATATGTATTCAATTGCAATTATTAAATCATCAATTAATTTATATTTTAAATTAAAAAAAGATAATATCATTGGTAAAAATAGAATTAAATATATTCAACATACATTTAATATACATATAAACACTTTAT
>JACCDN010482411.1_pt1 | contig 22524 bp, 25 predicted proteins | sample 7441691 | NCBI WGS metagenome assembly JACCDN01 (sample SAMN15323439, study PRJNA562643) | freshwater metagenome | isolation source: river surface water | place: USA:Blue River Watershed | collected 2017-08-16 | reverse complement strand
GTGCGCAGGCTGAGCCGCCCGCATAATCATTTTCGAATCTGGCCTCTAGAGCGCCAACCTGTGTGCCTTGTGCAATCCAGCCGGATGCCAAAGTAGCCTCCACAGCAAGCCTGTCAGAAGCTGTAATCAGTGGGCGGTTATGTGCTATGTAGGCCATCAGAAAACGTGATCCGCAAATCTTCTGGAATGCTTCTCGCACCATCGGTTGCGACGGTCAGGTAATAGCGGCACCCTTGCCAATCAAAAAATGCAGGATGACCACTCCCGCATGCTCTCAAGTGCGGGAGTATTTCAAGCAAGGATTTCTGCGGGTCAACTTCGCTATCAGCTGGTGTTCGTCGCAAATAATAAGTGGGCTCCCCTATTTGCGGCACTCCAACAATATCCCGCCCAGAGAATTTTTCAAGAATTTTCCTCACCATAAGCACGCAAATTTCTTCGTCTATTTCACGCAATATCTCGGCTGTGTGGCACGGCAGGACGCGAAAACGAGCTTTCGCAATCACATCGCCACCATCCACTTTCGCCGCCGCAAAAATCGCGGAAATAACGTGCTCTTCCAAACCATCCGCGAGCGTATGGTAGATGGGTGCCCATCCCCTTCCCACGGGTAGATCACTGCTATGAAATACAACGACGTTTGTATTAGGGGGCAAATCTTTTATTACCCGACGTAGGTTCCAAAGCACGATCAACCTGAAATTGTTGGGCTGTTCAGGAAAAACGTCGCCTATGGTTACCGAATATTCCTGAAGATGACGATCAATATATGGACTGATGTTTGTGACATTGACATCCTCAACTAGGAAAAATACTTCCTCTTTCATATTTCTACCGGTGCACCCGCCTGAAAATCTCGCGACGCCGGCCGGCCGAGAAAATATTCCAGTAGACTGGGAGGTAGCCCCCTCCCTCCGGATACTCTCCGGGACGTCAGCATTGCGGCATCAAAAATTTCCCCAGCCTGAATATCCCGAGCGGCGACAATTCGCCGCTGAAATTCTTTTTTATTTTCACGTTCCACCAAGGTCGGACGAACCAATGGGCTTCCTAACATCTGATGCGCAGTTCGAATGCCGTCAACCCATTGGGCCAAGCCGTCTGGATTTTCAGAAAACCAGTGGTCTGGCCCGGGCAACTCATGGTCCAGTGTGAAATGTTTTTCGAAGAGGCACGCGCCTAGCCCGACAGCGACAGAAGAAGCAATTGGGCCACTCGTGTGGTCCGAGAAGCCGATTGGTATCATCGGGAAGGCTGCACGTAGACTGAGGATCCTTCGCAGATTCGCATCCTCCGCGGGCGTTGGATATTGTGATGTACAAACGAGCAAAATCAATGGGTAGCCATCAAACGCGCCCACTGCATTCAATGCCTGATATGCTTCCGCCATATCCGACATGCCAGTTGACAATATCAATGGCATGCCGCTCTCCGCGTAGCTCTTGAGCAAAGGCAGATTCGTGAAATCATCAGAGCCGACTTTAACTGCCGGGACACCAACTTTCTCCAAAATTTTGAGGTCAGACCTATTTTGCGGCGTCGATAAAAAAAGAATGCCCGCCTTTTCACACTCGGACTTGATCACCGGCCACGCGAGCTCAGGCAATTCGTAGCGCTCGAACATAGCCAACATAGATTCAGTGACTTCACGCCCTTGCGATCGATACGTAAACATCTGCGTTGGATCATTGACAAATTCAGACGCCTTGAATGTCTGAAACTTCACTGCGTCGCACCCCGACTTCGCAGCCACATGAATCATTTGCAATGCGCGCTCGAGATCACCATTGTGGTTCAGCCCAACTTCCGCCATGATAAAAGGCTCATGGGCGGGACCGACACTGCGTCCACCGATGTTGACTTGCGGTTCCATCACAGTTTCTCCAACACAAGATCAAACATATAAAAATGCTGCCAGATACGCTCACTGATCTGGCACGCCTTTGCGCGAAAGCCGGCCTCGGCTGCCAACTCACACAATCGATCAGGATCTATCCAAGTCAAAGTTTTTTGCAATTCCAATTCTCGGCTAGCCGCTTCTTGATCTGGTCGTGCCTTAATCACTTGTTCCAAGGCCAATCGTTTCGCCGGATCTGGATTTGCAGCAAGCAATGCACGTCCACCAGTGCGAAGAACATGGAATATTTCTTTAAAGGCTGAAATGACTTCATCCTCGCTGGAGAGGTATTGCAACACACTGTAAGCCAGCAGGCGATCGCAACTCAAACTAGGCAATCCCATTTGCGTAATCGACCCAACGGTCACATCAGCATTGCCAACGTGACTCAAGTTTTGCTTCGCACGGGACACCATATTTGCACTTAGGTCAATGGCATGTACGTGACCAACCCACGGTGCGATTGCAAGTGTTACGAGGCCGGTACCACACCCAACATCAACCAACACACTGTCGGAATCTGGTGCCAGCAAGCCAACGATTTCGTGCACCGTATAGAGGAATCCAACCACATCCATCAATCCGCGACCGGTTGCCTGGAAATCAGTATTGGCGGTCGCTTTGGCATCCCAAAACGCTGCCCAGTCTGGTGCAGCGTACGTCATGATTTCTCCGCAACCATAACAAAGAACGTACCTCGATTGGCTGGCTCACGAAACGCATTTATCAATCGCAAGAGAGGCCTCTTCACGGCATACCCTTTGTGTCGGCTGAAGATCTGGCGCAACAAGGGAAATTGCGCCAACACTGGTATGTCGTGTCGGGTCGTCCAATACCGCGGCCGTTCAAATCCAGCGATACGCAGATCACGAACCATTTCAACGGGGTCGATCGGGTACTCATTGGGAGTCAATTTGCCTCGCAAGTCTGCAACGCCCCACTCGATCAGCTCTAGAAAATCTCGTCGGTTAGGCTCTATAGCCACCAACTTTCCACCCGGCTTCAGGACTCTCTTGGCCTCAGCGTAAACCGCATCAAGCTGCGGAATATGGTGTAAGACCCCTCCAAAAAATACCGCGTCCAAACTTTCATCTGCCAGCTCAAGGTGCTCGGCGTCGCCCACCTGGAAATCTATTCGGTCCGCATAGTCACTCCAGAGTTGCCTCGCTTGCGAAACGAGCTCCGGCGCGATTTCGATGCCAATTACTTTCGCCCCACGTGAAGCAAATAACGCTGCTGACACGCCTGAAGCGCTTCCGATATCGGCCAGCACGAGCCCACTCATGTCGCGCCCCCATACCGCCTCGATCAGCTCCTCATATTCTTCCTTGTCAAATGCCGCGTATACCCTCTGTCGCGCGATCTGATCCCAGAATGCCGTCTCAGCGTACTTGTCCTGCTGGCTCATCGAATTGCCTCCATCAAAATTTCCACGACTCTGCTTGCACCTTTTCCATCTATCAATCTGCGGCCGCAGCTTGATGCCGCGCTATTTGCTCTTTCGTCCTCAAGGAATTCAAACGCAAAACGTGCCGCTTCGATTGCCGGCGATTCGCACGGCAGCACAGCGCGCGCAGTCCCGAGTTGCATTAACGCCTGCGCCCCCGGCAATTGATTTTCCGCCAGAACCACAATAACCGCCGGCACACCTAGACTAGCTGCCTCAACCGCGGTTACCCCTCCTCCGCAGATTACGACCGCAGCCCGGGTCATTAGGCAGGGCAGGTCGGCTGGAGCTCGGTATAAGTTGAAACGACCGGGGTATCTGGCAGACAAATCGCGCGACTGCACGAATCCCGCCTCCGGCGCGCTGCAAACCACGTCTGCACAAAAATTACCGCCTTGGCGCACTAGTTCGTGCATCAGCAAAAGCGCCGTATTGGCTCTGTCATCGCCCCCCAACGTGATTAGGATTTGACGAGGGCTAGGTTCGGGCACTGTCGCACGCCAAGCGCGGCGCAATAAAAACCATTCCAAGCCCAGCAATGTGCGGCCGACTTGCGAATATGAATCGCCGTAGCGAAATTCCGCTCCGGCATTCTGGTTCAAGACAATTGCGGCTTTTGCATTTTTATTACCAAGATCGTCCAAGTATAAAAGACGGTGCTGTGATGCCAATGCATCTAGCCAATTTTTGTCGAAAGCATAGCCGTCGATCACAATCCAATCTACCCGCAATTCGCGCGCAGATTGGATCGTATTAACTAGGTCATCAGCACCGCCAATCTCTAGGCCATGTGTCGAAATCGTGGCATTTATCATGGGCCACAATTTGTGGAGCGATGATTTTTTTGACGTCAATAAATGCGGACGGCCGCCTGCATCAACCACGGCTTCCGCCAAGGCCAAACAACGCATCAAATGTCCAGCGCCAATGCCTGGCCCATCATCGACGCGAAATAAGACGTCAATCATCCAACCACTCTGGATGGCGTTCGGCCAAAAATTCCGCAAAAGAGAATTCGAGATCAGTATCGATATCTAAGCTTCGCTCTATTGGCATCTCGTATGCCCCAAGGGGATAGGCATAATAATTCTTTTCGACGCGGAATTTTTCTACGTTGACGATAGTCACAGCACCGTTACAGCGCACCAGATTCGGCAGTTCAGCCGTAGCTCGAGCTCCTGTGCGATTCAACCATTCAGGATGCAATGGAAGCAACCGACCTGCCTCTTGCACAAGACTTGATAGCGGCGAGTGAACTTCGCGAACAACGCTCATCAAGAAATTTAGTTTTAGCTGAACAAACGTTTCCATGGCTCCGACCAAATCCGCCGCCTGCCTGAACGGACTTGTGGGCAAGACAATCATCAAGGTGTCGAAATGCTCGCCGCGCGCTTCCCACTCGTCCAGCGCGTGCAAACACACCTCAACCACACCGGCAGGATCTTTTGCCAAATGAGGCGGCCGCATGAAAGGCACCTCTATCTCGCAAGATTGCGCTATACGTGCAACCTCTGCGTCTTCGGTACTGACTGAAATGCGATCACACAGGCCGGATTTACGTGTCGAGAGAATGGCCCGCTCGAGCAAAGACATACCCGCCAATTGCCGGATATTCTTTCTTGGCAGTCTGATGGAACCTGCCTTTGCCGGGATAAGTCCCAAGACCCGGCCCAATTGCGATTTGGCCGTCATGAAAACAACCCTTTCAAGGTTTCTACGACATAGTCCTGCTCGTCTTCTCGAAGCAGCGCATGCAACGGCAATGTCATTGCTCCTGCGTAGTATGACTCTGCTACCGGGAACATACCCTTCACAAAGCCTAATTGACGATAGTAAGGCTGCAGGTGGACTGGAATATAGTGAACGTTTACGCCGATGCCCTTGTCGCGCATGCCATCGAATATGCTTCGACGGCGCTCAATATCATCAAGGCTTATTACATATAGGTGCCAGGCGGACTCGGCATTTGGCTCCGGTCGCATGAGCGGGAGTCCCTCCAGAATGTTTGCGTACCGAGTTGCGAGAAAGCGGCGCCTCTTGAGAAATTCACTCAGCCGTTCAAGCTGGGAAATTCCAAGCGCGGCCTGGATATCGGTCATGCGGTAATTGTGTCCTAGCTCGAGTTGCTCGTAATACCACGCCCCCTCACTCACTGCCGTCATCTCCATAGGCTCTCTAGTGATCCCATGAGACCGGAGCCGCCCAATTCGATTGAGCATCTCCGCGTCGTTACCGACCACCATCCCGCCCTCTCCCGTCGTCATGATTTTTACAGGATGGAAGCTGAATACCGTCAAATCTGAATAAGCGCAATTCCCGACTGGTTGACCGGCATAATTCGCCCCCACAGCATGAGATGCATCTTCAATCACGTGGAAGCCATATTCGTCCGCAAGCTTGCGTATTGTTTTCATGTCACACGACCTGCCTGCAAAATGCACAGGTATAAGAACTTTGGGAAGTTTGCCCTCACGACGTGCCGCGCGTAGGCGCTCTTCCAATGCCCCTAAGTCAATGTTAAGCGTAGATTTTTCGATGTCGACGAAATCTACGCTTGCGCCGCAGTAGCGCAAACAATTTGCACTCGCGACGAATGTATTAGGTACTGTCCATCCGATATCCCCGGGCCCCACTTCCAAGGCTAAGCAAGCAAGGTGCAACGCCGAAGTCGCACTACTCACTGCAACCGCGTACTTTGCCCCACAATAGCTAGCGAGTGACCGCTCGAACTGTGGCACAACCGGGCCTTGAGTCAGCCAATCGGAGCGAAGCACACCAATTACTGCTTCAATGTCTGCTTGGGAAATATCCTGGCGACCATACGGGATCATCATCAGATGGCACCGATATATTCTCTGTTGGCGTCAATCCACTCCCTCAGACTATCGACGCTCATCCAATCCAAATTGTTATCAGAGGTGTAACTGAAATCCGGAGGAACAGGCTGGCCGTTTTTGATCCGCAAAGAATCTTGACTCCAGCTATGAATCGCTGGCAAAACTTTGTAGTGCCTGTCATATTCAAACGTATGCACAGCGTCTTCCGGACTGATCATCTGCTCATGCAACTTTTCGCCTGGCCGGATGCCAATGATTTCAAGTCTGGCCTCCGGATCAATCGCAGCAGCGATATCGATGACTCTCATTGATGGGATCTTTTTTACATAAATCTCCCCTCCAACCATGTCATCAAACGCATGCCAGACAAGCTCTACGCCCTGACCTAGCGTGATCATGAAACGCGTCATCCGCTCATCAGTAATTGGCAGCACCCCCTTGCTTTTCTCTGCGAGGAAAAAAGGGATGACCGACCCACGCGAACCCATTACATTTCCGTAACGCACAACAGCAAAACGTGTGCCGTTAGTACCACTATAGGAGTTGCCTGCGATGAATAATTTGTCGGCAGCCAATTTGGTTGCGCCATACAAATTAGCCGGGCTACTAGCTTTGTCGGTCGACAAGGCAACCACTCGCTTTACCCCCTGATCAATGCACACATCAATCAGGTTCATCGCGCCATTCACGTTGGTCTTCACACACTCGAAAGGGTTGTATTCCGCTGTCGGCACTATCTTGGTAGCTGCCGCATGCACGACATAGTCGATGCCATTGAGTGCCCTATGCAGCCGATTTTTGTCCCTGACATCTCCTATAAAAAAGCGTACACGTGGATCGCTACGGTAGAGCTTTGCCATCTCCCATTGCTTCATTTCGTCTCGCGAAAAGATGACCAATTTTTTCAGGTTGTACTTTGCAAGTGTCATCGGGACAAACGTATGCCCAAACGACCCAGTGCCACCGGTAATCAGGAGGGATGCATTAGTTAGCATTTCATTCTCTTATCTAATCGCAGCACTAACCCGCTGCATTCACAATCTGGTCATAGGTGCCGCGCCGCCTTACCTCGCCAGTCACCAATTCAATTACTTCGTTGCAGTTTTTTAATGTCGTAAGCCGATGCGCCACGATCAGTATGGTAAGCCCTTCGCCTAACGCATCAATAGCCCGCATTACAGCGGCTTCAGTTTCGTTATCTAGGGCACTTGTAGCTTCGTCAAAAATAATGACGGAAGCCTGCTTGTAAAGTGCCCTTGCTATGCCAATTCGCTGCCGCTGGCCACCAGACAGCCGTACGCCACGCTCGCCCACTGGCGTTTCATATTGCCGATCCCAGGTAGCGATCGTATCGGCGATTTGCGCCTTTTCCGCTGCAATTCGAACCCGCTCATGGTCAATTTTTTCGGGTGGCACCCCAAATGCGATGTTCTCGGCAATCGTCGCATCCGCGAGAAATATCGCCTGCGGCACATGTGCGACGTGTGCTTGCCACGCACGTTGGTTCATTTCCGTTACCGGGACCCCATCGATTTTGAGCTTCCCCTTGGTTGGCTGAAGTAAGCCCATGATTATGTCGAGCAGGGTGCTTTTCCCGCTACCCGTACTGCCAATGAAGCCAACCTTACTGCCTTTCGGTATGCTGAGGCTCAGATTGTTGATAACCGTCCCCGAGGATGCACCCTGATATTGGAACGAGACGTCATCTAGCTCGATAGCCCTGTCAAATTCCATGCATTGTTGCACCGGCATTTCCGTAATCGTGGGTAAAGGCTGCTCCAAAATCACCAAAGCATCAAAAAGCACAACTTGACTGCCTCGGATCTGAGACCAGGCGGCAAAAGCTTGCTGCAAAGCTGGCAGCAAGCGTTGCGCGCCTAGAGCAAATACGCCCAGAACCGGGATAGCATTGGTCAGCCCATCTGCCCGCACTGCTAGTGAATATGCAAACCCTGCAATTAGCACCATACCCAGGGCTTCGATTCCATAGCGCGGACCAAATCCGATAAGCTGTATGCTCGCCATGGCTTTGCGCAATGGCAAATCAGCATTGCGGTAAATGGCGCAGTAGGATGCTTGAGTGCCGTCGATCAAAACATCGCGGATGCCACCCAACCCTTCCTGCAATACCTTGATAACCTGATTTTGTTCTTGGCTAACTCGCCGGCTGTCTCGAACCAATCGCCCTCGCGTGAGCATCATCACTACTAAATATATTGATCCAAATCCCAGGAATGCAAAGACTGCGATTTTGGGCTCTATTGCCAACAGCATGCAAAGAATGGCTAATGCCACCAAGAGAGAACTTGATATCGTAACGATTGGGAACAGCGTTTGGCGCGTAACTTGACTAGCCTTTACGGATATGGCAGCAATGACCTCACTGCTATTGCGGGCCACATGGACTGAATAAGGCTGGTATAGCGTGCGCCTGTACATGCTGATACTGAGATCTGCGCCAACAGAATGACTCAGCGCAATTTGAGCCCAAAGCATCAGAAAACGACCACCTCCGGCAATCAACGCTGCTGCTGCGAAGCAGAGGGTGATCGGTAGCAATAACTGTTGTGGCTCGACCACCCCCAACAGGTCGATAAAAGGGCGGGCAAATTTGTGCCTAAACACTTGCTCGGGTCGTGTCAATGCTCCGAGAAATGGCAAAATAGTCCCGATACTGACTAACTCGAGTAGTGAAGCGATCACGCTCAGAAAAAAAAGCATACCTAACTGAATGCGTCTACGTGCGCCGACATGCACCCACAATCGCTTCAGACTTGATGCCAGCGTAGCGGGCGGCAAAGAAGTCATGCTTTTAAATCCAAAAATGTACAAGGCCTTGGGGCAGATGCATCTTCAATATCCGATGTCTTCACGTATTCAGTCATGACCGAATAAATCCCTTGAGTACACTTTTTCCTTCACATCGGCCAAATCTTCCGAGCGGCGATTGGCGATGATTAAGTCGGCCTCACGCTTGAATTCTTTCAAGTCGCCAACGACTCGAGAATGGAAAAAATCGTGACTGCTTAATGTCGGCTCATACACGATGACAGAAATTCCTTTGGCTTTGATGCGTTTCATGACGCCCTGAATGGCTGACGCTCGAAAATTGTCGCTACCTTCCTTCATTACCAATCGATAAATTCCAATCACGGGCACACGACCTAAAGTTCTCATCTGACTCAGTCGCACCACATCGTCAGCAACGAAATCTTTCCGCGTTGTGTTAGCCTCGACGATCGCATGAATGAGGTTCTGCGGTACATCGCGGTAATTGGCCAGCAGTTGCTTGGTATCCTTGGGCAGGCAGTAGCCACCGTAACCGAAGCTAGGGTTGTTGTAATGCGCACCAATGCGTGGATCAAGGCAGACGCCATCGATGATCTGGCGCGTATCCAGCCCGTGCGTGGCAGCATACGTATCGAGTTCGTTGAAATACGCGACTCGCATTGCGAGGTAGGTGTTGGCGAAGAGCTTGATCGCCTCGGCCTCTGTGCTATCAGTAAGCAGGGTGGGGATATCTTGCTTGATAGCACCTTGCTTCAATAAATTTGCGAACGCTTCGGCTCGCGCCGATCGCTCGCCGACGACGATGCGCGACGGGTGGAGATTGTCGTAGAGTGCGCGCCCCTCGCGCAAGAACTCCGGCGAGAAGATGAGGTTGTCGCAATCCAGTTCGGCCTTGAGCTTGGCCGTGTAGCCCACCGGCACGGTGGACTTGATCACCATGACTGCCCTGGGATTGATCGCATGCGCCTCGCGCACTACGGCTTCGACAGATTTCGTGTTGAAAGTGTTCGTCTCGGAGTCGTAGTCAGTCGGCGTGGCAATGATAATGAACTCTGCACCGTCATAGGCTTCGCGCTTGTCCAGCGTGGCTTTCAGGTTGAGCGGCTGTTGCTTGAGATACGCCTCGATTTCGAGATCGGCGATCGGCGACTCCTTGCTATTGAGCTTGGCCACCCTCTCATGAACAATGTCGAGCGCCACGACCTCATGGTGCTGCGCAAGCAGTACCGCATTGGACAAGCCGACGTAGCCAGTTCCAGCGACAGCAATCTTCATCCGCTGAATGTCTTTCTGGAGAAGTCCACGCGTACCCAAACGCCGCACTCGCTCCGCGAATTGGCAATTTGTCGAACCGGGAAAATTTGACTCAAAGTGTGTCAGGTACGCTACCGCCCTGCCGTCTCACGATCGGCAAGCGCGACTAGCTGAGTAAGGACATTGTGAAAGGATCACGCGGCGATACAACCGGCCGCTCACTGACAGGACACTGACAGGCGACTGACATTGTGACACACGCCCACCTCCTTGAGATAGCCCCTTATAAAACAGGCAACTCCACTAGGCTGGCTCGACGAAGATCGGGCGGGGAGGCATTGACTGGCTCAATTATTTGCCGGCATAGCGACGGTACCAAGCCACCCAGTCGGTGATTCAGCTGGCAAGCGATGTGTGCGGCTCGAATCCCACATCACGGGCCAGCGTTTCGACATCTGCATACGTCGCCACGACATCCCCGGCCTGCATCGGAAGGAAGTTCTTCTTCGCTTGCATGCCCAAGGCGGACTCGATCGTCATCAGCGCCACGGGCTGGTGATTGCCGATGTTATAAATCCGATAGGGCGCATGACTCGAATCCGGGTCAGGCACAGCGGCATCAAAGTCGGGATACGGCGCGGCAATCCTGTCCAGCACCCGCACAGTCCCTTCGGCGATGTCGTCGATGTACGTGAAGTCGCGTCTCATCTTCCCATGATTGAAGACATCGATCGACCGCCCCTCAAGGATGGCCGAGGTAAACAGCCATGGGGACATGTCCGGCCGCCCCCAGGGACCGTAAACCGTGAAATAGCGCAGGCCTGTGGTCGGCAGGCGATACAAGCGGCTATAGCTATGCGCCATCAGCTCGTTGGCCTTCTTGCTCGCGACGTACAGGCTCAACGGATGGTCGACATTATCATGCACCTAGAAAGGCATGCGCGCATTGGCGCCATAGACGCTGGAGCTCGATGCATAGTCCAGATGCTTGACGCCGTATTGGGACAGCCTTCGAGTAGGTTGCCGAAGCCGACCAGGTTGCTTTGAATGTAAGCGTGGTGATTTTTAATCGAGTAACGCACACCCGCTTGGGCGGCGAGATTCACCACGCGATCAAAACCCTCGCTGGCGAACAGGCGCTTCATCGCGTTGCGATCGGAAATGTCTGCCTTGATGAAATGAACATTCGGAAAGGGCTTGAGCTGTTCCATGCGAGCCAGCTTCAAGTTCGGATCATTGTAATCCTTAAGGTTATCAACCCCCGACTACCGCGTCCCAACGCTCTGGCAGCAACCTGGAGACATGCATCCCGATAATGCCAGCCGCCCCAGTCACCAAAATTTTCATCAGCTATCTCTGCACAAGTCGCGTGTATCCACTTTTCTGCGAAGTGCTGCTCCAAACGGGTACGCCCGCTCAGGAGACTTTGCGCAAACCCGCCGGAGAGACCCGCACGGACACGGGCCGGCTCAGTATTTCGATCAACGCCATCACCCGGCGCTCGCCATCTGCCATTTGGTAGATGCCTTCGATATCTGCAAATGGTGCCTCGGTCAGCCGCACGCGCTCGCCGGCACGGAACAGGCGCTCGGGCTGCGCCTGAAACGACGCCTCCTGCTCGCGCAGCAAGTCGATCAAAAGATTGTCGACCTTTGCGGGAACGGTACCGAAGCAAACCAGGCGACTGACGCCTTTGGTGGAGCGGATCGGCGACCAACTCTTCGACGAATCGCCCACGCCTAACCGGATGAAGAGATAGCGCGAAAACAAGGGCTCGCCTTCCACGGCCAGTCCGCCTTGGCGCAACTTTTCCGCCGGAAGCGTCGGAAGGTAGCACTCAAAACCCTGCCGCTCGAGATTTTGCAGCGCACACCACTCCTGCCGTGGCTTGGTATGGACGAGGTACCAGTGCATCGCAACCTCCAAACGTTCTTATTGTCTGAACGATTTTACTCTGCACATTCCCGCCTTACAATTTTTTGCGCCGTCTGGGACGGGGCGTGGCCTCGGTGCAGCGAACGCACGCCAAAGCCGCATCCAGAATTCGACCCGCTCGCCCAAACCCGCAAAAACAAAAAGCCCCGGCAACGATGCCAGGGCTTTTTGCGATTACTTGGTGGTGGAGTATTGCAGTTCGGCAAACACTCATCCCGTAGGTGTGAGATGTGCCGTCCCGGGTTTGCCCCCCAATGAGGAGTACGGGGTGCATCCAAGGATCTGCTCTAACCACCTCACTGGTTCGGGAAATTCCCTTCCGGTGTGAGTGTCGGTTGCTTGCCCCAACTTAATGGAACTTGCTTACGACTGATTTTATCCGCATCTAGCGCTTCTTGCCACCGCCAATGGCCCCGCCGGAGAAGGTGGCTGTGTGATGCTGATCGCGAACATCTCGAACTCGTTCGGTTGCCGAAACCATGTTGACGGAGCGCGTGACTCGCCTCAGATCCACAGTTGAAGGATCAGAACTTATTTTCTGTTCCAGGGCCTTTTTGAAGTCTGCTGCGCTGACATCGGGGTGGGACTTCTTGGCATGCGCCATCAGTCGGTTAAGCCTAGTCTGGGCGTTGCACAAAGGGCAATGAACGTCGACTTCGTAATCACGCATCTGGCGACTCTTTGTTCTTTCGAAGCATCGCAGCCAAGCCAAGACCAATCCCGAACTCAATCGCACTGATGAGGGCGTAAGAGATACCAAAGGACGCCCCGATCAAGGCAGCGACACCCAGCCCAACCAAGCTGGCGGTTCTGTCTCCCTTTGAAAACCAGCCCGTGGCAGCACCAGCTCCGACGTACAGAATGACGTATTTCATGCTGATGTACATGCGAGATTCCTTGTAGTTAGAGGATGAGAGGTTATTTTTCCCAACCCTCTGGGGGCAAGACCATCAAAAAAACAGCGACCATGGGAAGGGCTCCGTATTTATCCGCCCACTCAATATGTTCACGGAATCGAATCATCTTCGCCATCTTAGGAACACCCAATGCACCTAGAACCATGGGCAATGGGGGCTTACTTCCGTCCGGCGCATCCGGCAACATTTCATAAAGAACCATCCACTCTGAGGGAGCGGGGAAGTCCCCCGGCAAGTTATTCAGGTACTCATTTAATTCCTCATTTGTCATCATGACCAGCCCGCCTGCTTCTCTGTTTATGTATCAAGCGTCCATCGTAGCCAAAAATTCACGAAAATAGATCTGAGAAAGTCCCACCTTCAATTCCATGGAACACACCGACAAACAGACCAACAGATCAAGCAGTCACCTTGACGCTGCCGAGGACAACAACATCATGGTCGAAGATGCTGTTTCTAAGTTCACGTGGGAACTGAGCCGTAGCGGCGAAGTACAGCAAGTCAATGGGGCCGCACTCGCCGTTCTCGTTTCCGTTGCACTACAGAGTGGCTGGAAGTTCCCTACCGGGATTCAGCCATCAAGCAACCTAATTGATCAGCAACTTCTGGATCAACTGCCTGAACATTTTGACGAACAGCAAGCCAAGAAGTTTTCCCGGGAGGCCCTGAGGGCTCTAGGGAAAAGTGGGGTAGCAACTCTAGGGGCAGAAGGCGAAGCCTTTTCGGAGTTGATCGACTTCATTTACAGGGGCGCGTTTGACCTGAAAAGGCTGGAGTCTCCTGCCGATACGGCACCACGACGCCCAATGTGCCGGATATTGAACATTCCAGATGATGTCCCAACGCCCGCTGCAAAGATGAGAGTCATGTCCTTGGATGGAGAAGGGATCATCACAGTCCAAGTGACCGACACGATTCTTGATCATTGGGCCAATTTTGAGAGTGGCGACCCAGATCTGTACCTCCACGCGATCATCCCTGATCAGACAAAGCACAGGGAGGTCGTTCTCATGAAAAAGACCGCGTGGGACAAAGCAAGTCAAGTATTAAGGTACTTCGCCGATAGCAGCGAAGAGGTCTACGCCGACCAGTTCCAAAAAGTCCTAAATCAGATTTTGGCTGCAGAGGAATTCAAAAAACTATCGCTGGATGACTAACCTCGCAACCAGATCACTGCGACAACTGCCTCATTCTCCGGACCGCGTCATTCAAAGATGCAGAGACTGGAGTTCCCCGTTCCAAAAAAATATTTGCTAGAGATTCGTAGTACCAGAGGGTCTGCTCTTTAGTTGCCGTGAAACGGTCGTAGACAGCAGTTCCGATACGCAGCAAGTCTTCAACAATAGCGCGAGCGTTATGCAGTTTGTCAGAACCACTTACCAGAAGCACATCGTCTGATGCATTCTTTAAGTGCGCGAGGTATTGCTCCTTGCGAATCTTCCAAGGCGCTTTTTTTCCGGTGTCATCAGGAATGCCATCTGTGCACCCCTCGACAATATCGGCCACGCGATCACCAAATTTGTCACGGATCAACTGCGCATATTTAGCACCACCATCCTCGATAGCATCATGAAGCAGCGCCGCCATCGCCTGCTCCTCATCAGCCCCATGGTCGAGAGCGATAGATGCCACCCCCATGGGGTGGGCGACATAGGGAATATCAGTCCCTTTTCTCTTTTGTCCAGTGTGTGCCTCAACAGCGAGTGCTAGAGCTTGTGAGATTCGTTCTGTAAGCATTTTCTATCCTTGTCATTTCCAAAGGCTACGCCTTACCTTTGCGGCATCGTTGATGCAAAGGGAGCCCATTCAGTTGTCATATGGCTCCTCGTTAAAGTCCGGATCCACTTCCCCAACCTCAACGTCATACTCGCCACCCGCTAACTCAATGGATGGATCCAGATCATCGATTGCCGAGTGTTCAAGATCTCCGCGCAAGGTAATGAACACATCCACTTCAATTTCATGGCCACGTGATACTTCTATAGAGCCAAAATTAAGCTCTTCATGGTCGATGGTGTCATACATGAAAAATTCAACATTCACGTCCACGGATACCTGAACTGTTGCTCTGACCTCGATTATGCAAACGGTAGGGTCATGTTCCACCAACCATGTACCGATTCCAGTCAAGTCCACCGCGTGGCCGAGGTAGTGCGCATGATCCACTTCTGCCTCAACACGGTGACAGAACCCCGTCCAAACATCACCTGCATTCCAATATGCGCCAGCGACATGGTTTTCAACTGCAGCCTGCACCAATGTAGAAAGACTGCTGGTGTTATTGGCAAGCTCCGTACTGACTTTCGCAGTCACGTTCGTTGCCACGGAGTTGGCGGACTTGAACAGCGCGACAAATTCATCCAAAGATTTCACACAGTAGAGCCAGTCACTCTCCTTCGCGAAATCGGCCCAACCACCATCCTTTGAGATGACGATCCCGTGCTTTTGGATAGTCTTGGCATGGTTTTCCAGCGTCAACAGCGCAGCTGCATCGGGGAATTCGGACTTTTTCCTGGCTTCAAATGGCGCTGCTTCTTGAAAATAACGATCAAACATCTGCCGCGCCAAATCTGGTCCATCGATGGGTAGAACGCTTCCACCAAGACCTGCGACAAAGGCCTTGAACTCATTGGAGAAATTTCGAGCGACTAAAGCTTCGGGAGTCATGGACTCTATTTGAGCGTTGACAGAAGTGAAGTCCTGCCTTGTGAGCCGCTGCAAACTTGAAACCGCTGAGGTCAGCTCCTTAACCACCTTGGTCACAGGATCCATGCGATGTGCGTGAACTTCCCGCTCGACAATTTCAGTCTGCTGGATAGTCAGCCAGGAGGGCCTCTGAAAAGGCAATGCTCGCAACGCTCCTTCAGAAAACTTGAAGCCCAAGCCTTGAATGATGTCCGTGTCAATCGAAAAAAAAGCTACTGCCTTCTCTTCTAGCAATGCTTGTGCGCTTGGCAAACCACTTGGCATATGACTTATCTCCTCCGTTGAATTTATGAATCACGCAGAATTGCAGCAGCCATATTTTTCCCAGTTGTATAAACGTCTTTGCACTGATCGGCGAATATGAGCTCAAACTCACTGTCAGACATATGATCAAACTTCGATCCCGAGGGGCCATTTCTGCTCATCAGAACATCAAGAATCGGGACAAATACGTTCTCCTTGCCGGACAACTCTCGTTCCAGAGAAGCCTCAATCGCCACTGAAAGCCGATCGACGAACACTTTGTTCGAGTCATTGAACATACGATCCATGTCGATCCCCAACAACTTATTGATTTCAGCAAGCCCAGGCCCAGAGCCACCTGCTTTGTCTTTCAGGCTGTTATTGACTACTCCCATAGTCAGGTTGTTGTTCACCGCCAGCACTTTATTTAGACCGTCAACAGTGATTGCTTTAAGCCGTTGGTCATTGCACCCCGCTTTTCGAAGTGCAAGCCAAAGGATGCTCCAAGCGAAGAACGGACCGGGGTTGGCAAAAAGTTGGCCAAAGCCGTTCTTTGAGCAATAGCTATCGAAGCGATTTCCAGCATTTCGAACGAACGACGAAGCACGAAATAGTGGGTCTTGATGCGTCGGCTTCTGAACCTGAGGTGCTGGAGCTGGCGCTGGAGCTTGGGATCTCTTTTTTGATGTCAGAAAAGAATCAAATGCTGCCGAACGTTTTTTCGCATCCTGTTTAGTAAAAAACCAACCCAAGCCCAACAGAGTTCCACCGACCCCAAGCGCCCCAATTACTGCACCCGTCAGTAGAAATGTGCGATCAGTCAACTCTCCACCGACAAAGCCACCAATGATGGCGGACACGATGATGACAATGATGAATGCTTTCATTTCTCTCCCCTTGTTCGTTCAGGGTGCCTAAATTCCCATGGTGGAATTTGATTCGGAACGCCCCATAACCCCACTTTCCCCTGCCGTGCCTGCTGCTCTGCATTTGCATAGGACAGCCTGAGCTCCTCTGGCTGTTCATTCGCGTATTGCTTGTAGTGCCAGGCCAATCCAGCTCGAATCTGCTCAAGACATACATCAGTCCCATTGATGAGCACCCTACCTAGAACTCGCCCATATCGATCTTTCTTGGTTGTCTCTACGGTCACAGACTTTCCGTAGACATGGTCGGAAAGATTTCTCTTCGAAACCGCCCCAAATGGCTGGGCTTTTTCTGGGGCATCAATTCCTACAAGCCGGACCTTGACGCTCTCATGCCCGCCGACAAGAACGGTGATGGTGTCTCCATCGGAAACACCGACGACACGACCAGTGATCTCTGCGCTCATCACTGTCAATGAAGCCCATATCAGCGCTACGCCGATCAGGGCCTGTCGAATTGAGCGCAAATGATTCATTACGTCCTATTTCTCGTCGTCTTTTTCAACAGGAATCCGAGCAGTCAAGATGTATGCCTCAGGTGTTCCCTCACGCACGATGGCGTAGCCGCTACGGATTTCTTTTCTCCCCCAGTTTCCGTCCCACGTAGTCTTGAATGACCAAAACTCATCACCCGGTAGCAACTGAGAAGTCAAATCCACCCAGCACTTATTCAAATGGCCAAACGGAAGCGGAGGAACTGCCGAAAGCGGATCTAAAACGATTTCCGACGACTCGATCTGATCAATCGATTTCTTCGCAAGCAAATCAGCTTTGACTACCTTGAAAACCTTCTCCTCGTAGCCACCACCTGATCCCTTTTCACGCATGTCTTTTATCTTCATGTAAATGGCAATTGGCCATACAAAAAGAACCAGCACAGCGGCCAAAACGGGCACGAGACAGTTGTTGATGATTCGATATGAGAGCTTCTTCCGTTCTGGATTCATTGCATCCAGGATGTCCTTAAGGCCATCTGATTCAGCCCTGGAATTCCATTTGTGTGTGACGTACATGACCACAAGAGTCACAGCTCCGACGCCAAGATACCAGTAGAGGTAGATCATGACTGATCTCCTTTCTCACGATCTTCGCGAGAGAAGACCGTCATGGCTCCAATGCTGTAGCCCTCTTTGGCATCTTTATCTTCGGCGACCCCATTGACTTTCACATGACGAGAAATCAGCACACCCTTTTCGAATTCAAGCAACAGATCACGCTCATACGTACTGCCATAGCCCATATGGATGTACTCGAGCATTTTTCCCTGGGGCAACCGGATGACTCCTGAATACCAATGAGCGAATACACGTTGCCCGTACCCCGGAAAAACCGTCTCGAGGTCAGCATCCTGACCAGACTCCAGCTCTCCGTTAAGCTCAATCAGGTACAGCCTATCGTTGATGATTTCCCAGGTGCCTACATAACCACGCCAAAGTGCTGTGCAGTTTGACGCAAATCGTGGCAACTCACCGCCCAGTGCAGAGTAGTCCCCCAAAGGATTCGTACACATTGCATGTTTTTCGCCTTCAAAGAGAAGCTTTTCTGAAATTTGGGCTGTCATTTTTATTAGCTCCTCACAAAATAATAGACTGGCTGCAATGCGGACATCGCACGCCAAAGCCGGTGTACTCGATCACTTCGTCTGGTTCGAATCGCTTGGTACAACGCGGACAGGTCGTTGTCCCTGTGGGAACCTTCTTCGGAGGAGGTGGTTGCTCAATTTCCTCCTCATCTGGCTCGGCAGATTCCAGATCGGCCTCTATGTCGGATAGATCTTCGTCTGGATCGTCCTCAGATACATAGTCCGGATCCCAGGTAAAGATCTTTCCTCGTTGCTCCAAGAGCCATTTCCGCGTCTGACCATATGAAGGCAACTCTGCTGCCCATTCAGCAAGCACTAGGGCAGTGGGGACAGCCTTGTGACGATTGATCGCATTGATAGCGCAAGCGATGACTTCATCGGCAAAACTATTCGCTACCGCCTGAAAGCTAGGGTCGCTCTCACCTAACGAGTCCCTGAGCTCATAAATGATGTGCTCGACTTTAGACAGCCCATTTTTTCGACGTAAATCATCTATCGTCGTGCCCTCATCGCGTTTCAGCTTGCTGCGATTTACAGCATCTTGAATCGCATTTGTCAGTGGCTTAGTAATTTTTGTAGCGATGTATTCCAGTGTTTGTTCATGAAAATACAAGCAGTGCTCAGTCATCCGAATGGCATTGGGGCCATAGACCAGTTCACTTGATCTGACAGCAATCTCAATCAATGCATCAGCAATCAGCTCTCGAACTCTTTGAGGCGACACCTGCGATGCGCCTGGTATGGACGCAGTGGCCTCGTCATAAAGATCTTCTGAAGCAAAAGCGATGTCTTGTAATGCCTGCTCGAAGTAAACCGTACCGGAGTCCTCTAAATCGCCCGCCATCCAGATGGAAAACGCTCCACGATTTATTCTCCAAGACACTTTCCCGATTCCCGAGTGCTTCTCGAACTGTTTACTCCATACACCGTCTGTCTCAAGCAACTCGAAATTAGTCAGACACTCAAAGGCAAGCTCATCGACAGTATCACCGTCGCGAAACCAGAAGAATGAATAAAAGACCCTCATTTCTGGCAACTCAATGCGACGCGCTGCATCCTTGATCGCCTCCATGGAGCGATCAATCTCACCTAGATCAGGGAAGTCGTTGGGGTAGGTCTTGTCTTTGCCCAACTCGGCAAACATCTCAAGATCCGAGACACGCTTGGCTATTTCACGGCTACTTGCCGTGACAGGAAGTCCAAGTACGCGAAAAGGATTTCTCAGCACCAAGTCCATGCAGCCTCACCTTAATCTTCCGATGAGAAGGTGCGTTTGTCCCGGAATTTCTCGTATGAACGAACCTGCTCACGAGAGATCGAGGGTTGGTGCTGTTTGAGTACAGCCTCGAACTGTGCGTTCGAGATTTTGAGCCGATCCTTAAGCGCCAGACGTGATGCCTCATTGACCAGAAACTTGATATCGCTCGAGACATATCCATCCATCAATCCGGCCAAATTGGTGAGATCAATATCATCCGATACAGGTCTGTTTCTTAGGTAGAGCCGAAGCATCTCCTGCCGTGCAAAAACATCCGGCGGGGAGAGGTAAACAACCTTATCGATACGCCCAGTCCTCATGATCGCTGGATCGATGTTCTCAGGGCGATTAGTCGCAGCCACTATGAAAATCCCCTTATCCGCACAATTGGTCATCTGTGCAAGGAATTCATTCACTTCGGACGATACGTGTTGATCAATTCGGCCATCTCGGCTTGGCAACACCGCATCCACCTCATCGATGAAGATGAGCGTCGGGGCTTTCTCTGCAGCCTCTTTGAACATCTTGCCGATTTTTTCCTGTGTCCCGTGGATATAGGTGCTGGCCAAGTCAGAAGGCTTGACTTCGATGTAGTGATATCCAATTTCCTCGGCCAGCTTCTGAGCGATGTAGGTCTTGCCACATCCCGGAGGACCATAGAGCAGCATTCCGTTAGGTGGAGAAACCCCATACTCTTTGTAAAGTTCTGGCTCTGACAGCGGTCGAATGATGTCTTGGTACAAGGTCTCTTTGAGCTCATGCATGCCTGCAATGAGGTCGAAGCCTTTACCTTGATTCTTCGCGGAGTAGTCTTTATTCGGAAGCTCCGAACTTGAGGTGTCTCGCAATCTCTTAGGCAGATCTTCAACAACACCATCACGCCAATTCTTCAATGCCCCCAAGAACTCACCGGCATTGCGATATCGTTTCTCTAAGTCGCGCTCAATCGCTTTGAACAAGATTTCATCGAGTCGATCATCTTCGTCTTCCAGATGGAAGGATGCAGCGCGAGGGGCTTGCTTGCGAGCTCTAGATATTTCTGTAACGACATCTTCGGGATCCGTATCCTCCCACTCAATCTCGTACTGCCACGGATGAATTCCTGTGACGGCACGATACAAGGTCACGCCTGCAGAAAACACATCGCTTGAAAGGATGTACGTACCCCAGAAACATTCGGGAGCCAAGTAGGGGTAACGACCTGCAGCGCCAGGCAAATGCTCGTCAGTGTCGAGAGGTTGGGCCAAACCAAAATCTGACAGCAGGCCACGAGGCGTCACGCCGTCATAAGACAACAGAATGTTGTCTGGGTTGATGTCTCGGTGAATGATTGGAGGATTCATCGAGTGGACGTGATTCAGTCCCTCGAGAACATCAATCATGATGTTGACTGCCTCGGCTCGCGACAGGTTGATTCGTCGGGCCAGAAGTTGCGTTAGCGTCTCACCAGAGACAAAACCCATCGTGAGGTAATGCCTGGTCTTGGCATCGATCTGGAACGAGTTGCACTCGAAGACCCGGACAACGTTGGGATGTGTGACCTTTGAAAGAACTCTCGCTTCGCGAGATATCTCCTCGATATCGACTGTTTTCTCGAAGTCCTCTTTAAACAGCTTGAAGACCTGAACACCCAAGTATTTGTGTTGAACGCGGTACACCTCCCCAAAAGCCCCTTCGCCAATGTAGAAGAGGACTTCGTAGGTTCCGTCGATGACTTGTCCTCTGGCGAGGGTGCCGCGCTTTTTCATTTATGCCTCATTGGCGCAAGATGTCATCGCTTGCACGCTGAGCAGCTTCACGCTTCTCTTTGGGCATCAAAGACCAAAGGGATCGAACCGCTTCTTCAACCTTTGACTTCGAAGGATTGGTGGCGATCATGGACTTCGCATCATTGAGTACTCGGCGAGCCTCGCGCTTATCGGTCCATTCAGTGGTCTCGAAATCTTGGTCGTACTCCTTGATCCAACTCATCCACAAGCCGATGTCTTGACCAATCAAGGCAAAGGAGAACGCGTGAATCTCGTCGAGCAGCTGTTTTCCAGCGTTGTAGTTTTTCTCGGATTTAGCGTGACGGACACGTTTTTGATAGTCGGCAACGAGCTGTTGAGATTTTTCGTTTCCATAGCGTTGATCATTAACCAGCAGATAGTCCATTGCCGAGTCCAAGTCAGCCTCCAACTCCGGCCATCTGTTGGTGGACTCGATCTTGTCCAAAGCAATGAATGTTCTTTGTAGCTTCTGACGCGCCTGTCCTTTGACGTCTACGTCGTTGCCACGGTTGCTGAGCAGACGCTCTACCTCATTCAACTCGCTCTTGAATTCGGAGACATCAGCAGGTGTCTCGCCAGACTCCAACTTTTCTGCGACCTCGCGAGCCTGCTCAATGTCTGCCATCAGGTCAGCGACGTCTTCCGACTTTTGCGTACTGCTTTCAAATTGAAGATCAATTGTCTCGTCCAAGGTTGGGATGTAGATGGACAAGGATGCGCGGCGAGAGGCATCGATGCTCAAGGTCAGTTCGACCTCGCTTTGCGCAGGGAGCATGGCTGGCAATTGCTCGCCTGTCACGGTTGCACCACCGAAAAGATCATTCAAAATCGCCCGCGAGCCTTCATCGCCATACGAGAACTCATAGAACTGCACAGTAAATTTATCTGCGCGGTTGCCTGGTCGAATATCTTTAGCCGTCTTGTACGAGCCTTTACCTTTGGCGGGAAGAGTCTTGTTCTTCT
>JACCDN011223102.1_pt1 | contig 22525 bp, 22 predicted proteins | sample 7441691 | NCBI WGS metagenome assembly JACCDN01 (sample SAMN15323439, study PRJNA562643) | freshwater metagenome | isolation source: river surface water | place: USA:Blue River Watershed | collected 2017-08-16 | reverse complement strand
GGACCGTTGTCACACCGAATCACTTCTGGCTTACCCCGCCACGAAATGATTTGCTTGAGCTCCCGAATCACCCGCTCAGACGGCAAGGAGACGTCAATCTCCATGCCGATGGCCTCACGGTTGAAGTCATCAATCACATTGAGCAATCGAAATGTTCTGCCATCTTCCAGTTGGTCGTGCATGAAATCCATCGACCACACTTGGTTGATGCCTTGCGGCACCGTCAGCGCTTCAGGCTTCTCGCGCACAAGCCGTTTACGAGGCTTGATCCGCAAATTGAGCTCCAGCTCCTTGTAAATCCGATACACCCGTTTGTGGTTTCATTTGAAGCCCTTCACATTGCGCGGGTACAAATAACAAAGGCCAAAGTCCAAATTGCGATGGTTATCCATTAATCGAATCAACCAATTGCCCACTGTGTCGTTTTCAGCATCTAGCTTGCGCTCGTAGCGATAGCAGGATTCGCTGATGCGAAACGCCTCGCAGGCAACCCGAATACACGCACCTCGCTCTGTGACCGCCTTCTTGGCTATCTCCCTTCTGCGAGATGGCCTCACCATTTTTTTCGAGCGCCTCCGTCACAATCTCAGCCTTGAGCTTTTCCTCAAGGTACATCTTCTTCAGGCGTCGGTTTTCTTCTTCGAGCTCTTTCATGCGCGACATCATGGAAACATCCATGCCGCCGAACTTAGCCCGCCATTTGTAAAAGGTCGCGCTGCTGATGCCCAACTCACGACAAATGTCTGGAACGCCGATGCCAGCCTCAACGCGCTTGACCGCGTCCACAATTTGGCTGTCACTGAATTTCGATCTCTTCATATAGAACATCTTCCATTGGAAAAAATTCTACTTCTCACACCTTTAGTTCTAGGGGACGATTACCCAGACCCCCAAACGGTGGCGGAATTTTTGATGCGAACCGTTCCGCAAGGCATCAAGTCATCCACCATCCGCAGAAAAGTTTCATCCATCAGCGCAATCCATCGCTTGTCCTCTTTGGAAGATCCGACCAAGCATTCTGAGGTCATGATCACTCAGAGAAAAATTTACTGACAACTGGACGTTCGGCTCTATCAAGCATACCTGTTCAACAAAACACTGCTTACCAAAAAAACCAGACCCCAACCTACAGCCAAATTATTTACTAACCTTATTTCTAGGATAGAGATAAGTTATTTACTTGAACTTTTTGAAATAGAAGAAATTGCTCTTGAAATAACCATTGGATCGAAACAAGTTTTTTTATCTAAAAAATCACGCAACAAATTAATTTGCTTTTCGAAATCACCTTCATCAAGGGATTTTCTCCAGTCTCGACTTAAAATAACAGAACTGGAACCTAGCCTAATATGTTCCGACAATACCTGTTCAGCCGCCAGAGGGGAGCCCCCTTGCAGGCGAGAAACTCCACCGAAACCAAATTTTCGATCAGCACGATTACAAAGCTGTGAGATGTATTCAACGATACCATCTTTAAGCAACAGCTCAAACATGAAATTTAACCTCATTTCAAGATGAAGGTCGTTTAATCCAACGTAAATATCATAATTTCCAGGAAGTCTCAAAATATCTGGTAAACGTGCAACTGCTGCAGCAGTCTCAACAAGTAAAGTAACAGGTACCCTATCATCTACCATTGACAGAAATGTTTCAACTTCGCCAGCGGTCCTGAACATAGGCAGCATTAACTTTGAGGCACCGAGAGAGATTGCTTTATCAATTTCCCGCCTGGTATTTTCATAAAGTGGATTAAGACGAACAAGGACTCTAGCATTTGAACCCTTGACTGCATCCGAGATCAACCCAATAGATTCGACATTATGTCTTGATATAACAGTATTTAGATGCCCCTGCCGCTCCTGTTTACCGTTTATCTCCAAATCCACCATTATGTAATTAACGCCCGCAACAGAAAGATCTTTTGCATGACAAGGATTTTCCGTTATAAAAATAAGATCCATATAATTTATGACTTTCTAAAATCACTTTTTTTGCATATATTTTTCTGCAGCAAAACGCGCTTTACGACTAATTGGGCCCTCATCTTTTGAAGCCGACTCAATTGTATTACCCCCCACAAGAACTACAGCCAAAGTTTTTAATAAAATTTTCAAATCAATAAAAACCCCCTTTTTTAGCCATAAGTCTACATATTGATTATCAAATTTTATTTTTAAATCCCAATCATTTTCATTACGACCAGAAATTTGCGCCAGTCCTGTTATCCCTGGATTTACAGTAAATCTTTTCAACATCTCAGAGGTATACTCGTCCCAAGGACCAAGCTCATATGTTACTGGAGGTCTTGGGCCGACTATTGACATTTCACCTCGTATTACGTTAAATACTTGAGGCAATTCATCGAGGCTTGTTTTTCTAATAAACTGACCAACCTTAGTTATTCTTGAATCCCCTTGATAACTATACAATCCGGTTCCCGCAGTCTCCGCACCAGACACCATGCTTCTAAATTTTATTAAATTAAATACAGCCCCATTTTTTCCAATTCGTTTTTGGAAAAAAAATATATCTCCCCTATCTTCAATATATATCATGCATGCAACAATAAAGCAAATTGGTAATGCAATCACCAATACAATCAAAGACACTACGAGATCGAATATTCTTTTTTTCACTTTATTGAAATTTTTTAATAAGGATTAAATATATTTTTATTATATAATCTCATTCAAAACTTATAAGTCGCAAAAATATCATCAAAATTCTCACGTCGTTTGATTACCCTGTACTCGTCACCTTCATCGAAGGGTTCAAGAATTGCAACGTTAGGGAGGATGAATGGAGGTTTCATAACAACTGAATAGGAACCAACATTATCAAAGGCTATAAAGTCTCCGACCGCCAGAGCTCCATTGAATCCTTTGTAAAGATAGTCGCCCTCAATACATGTATAACCAGCCAGGTAAGCCTCTGTCAAGTCCGTGCGTTCAGTCACTCTCGGATCCAGAAAGCACTCGATCGGCACGTTTTTTCGGTTTGGATTTGGGTTAATGTTGTATGAGCTTCCAGTCAGGGAAACAACTGTTCGTCCACAGACTTGCTTGATGCTGTTTACCTGGCAAACATACTTCATTGCATCATTTACTAACGCCGTACCTGGCTCAATAATTAGCGTAGGTCGGTGACCAGAACCAAACTTCTCGAAGTAGGTAGCGAATGGCAAAGCAGCCACGGAAGCGTAGTCATCAAATTCTGGGACTTTGCCCGGAAACTGGGCCTTAAGCTCGTTGGTCATATGCCCAAACAGTCCTCCGCCAAGACTGACATGCGCGAGATCGGTTAGGCGGCCGCGGAAATACTTGTCGATTACAGCAATCATGCTGTTTGTACGGTTTGTCCAACAATCAAGGCTCCTCGTAGCAAAGTGGCAGTGCAGTCCCGTCAATTTCAGCTTTGGATGCCTATCAATCAGGGCCACAGCATCAAGAAAGATCGGACTACTCGTATCGAAACCGAAGCGCGAAACCACGTCATCTTTAACGTCGAAATTGCAGCGCAATCCTAGTTTGAAGGATTCGCCCTCATGCAGGTTAGCCGAGTGTGCTATCCGCTGCAACTCCTCCCAAGAATCAACGTTCACAGTGCCGCCAGCCTGCAGCAGCACCAGCACATGCTCGTGCTCCTTATATGGACCATTGAAGAAGATCATCGAAGCTGGCACGCCCAGCCTGAGCGCCAGCATCATCTCCATGCTTGAGACCACCTCTGCGTAGCCCCCCAACTGGGACACCAACTCGCAGTACCGGGGCACATAGTTAGTCTTGTACGAGTAAGCGATCGTCGTCTGCGGATAGTGCGCGCGGAATGCGTCTGTTAGGCGCATAAAGTTTTCCTGAAAGCGGGGGGCGTCTAGTAAATAGAAACTTGGACCATGGCTGTTGGCTACATAGTCAAGGAAGGAGCGCGAGAGCTTCATGGGTTTTGAATGAAGAGATTGGCTACAGTAATTGAAATATCCAGAAGGGACGATGTAGAAGTCAGGTGCGACTGCTGACCAAAGTTCGCCATTCTGAATGGTCAGGGTTATCGCCGGAAGCAACGGCAAGGTAAGCTTTGAGCAGATTGACTGTGACCGTACCAGGAAGACCATTGCCCAGCACAAACCCGTCCACCGAAACGATTGGGGAAACCTCTGCCGCGCTCCCGCATAAAAACACCTCGTCAGCCAGGTACAGCTCGGTACGGTCCACGGGCCGCTCGGTCACCGTCATACCTGCCTTGCGGGCGAGGGCGATGAGGGTGTCACGCGTGATGCTCTCCAAGACCGAGGAGGTGACGAGAGGGGTCACCAGCTGCCCGTTCCGCACCAGAAACAGACAAGCCCCCGCCCCTTCGGCGACCTTGCCGTCCCTGCCCAAGAAGATGGGCAAGTCATAACCATCGTATCGGGCTTGCAGGTGGGCGTAGCGGCCATTGATGTAATTCGCACCCACTTTAGCTCGGGGAGGAAGTGCGTTGTCGTTTATACGTTCCCAGGAAGAAATGCAAGCCTTATATGAAGGTACCTCGTCCAGCTTTGTGCGAGATTTGGCCATCGACGCGATAAACAAGGAAACTGGTTCGCAGGTATTCCATGTCCCTTGACCATCCGCAAAAAGTGTCATGCGGACTGCTGTATCAGTCTGAAATTCGTTGGCTTGAATGGCCAACTTCATAAAAGATTCGATCTGCACTGGGGTGTATGGCGAGGGCAGACGCATCAAACGAGAGGACAACATTAGGCGATCTAGATGCTCCCGCAAACGGAAGGCATATAGCTCGCCCTTATCCTCGTTCCAGTAGCAACGGATACCCTCGAAAACATTCACTCCAAACTGGGCCATAGGTGAGAGCACGTTCACGGTGGCTTGACTTTGCCGAATAATCTCACCTCGAATCCACATAAAATTGTCGATCAAGAAGTTTCCTTTCTTGTGCGCCATACACAGGCAAGCAGGCGCTTTATGTAATGATTGTAAATGCCCCTCAGCACATAACTGGAGAGCACTCGGGCACGAAGCAGCCAAGTCACATCATTGATGCGCAGTACCTTCTGCAAGTATTGCAGCTGTACCCACTTATTCTTCGTCGACCCTCCTGTACTGTACTGAACAAAGCAGGCATCCACCGCAGCATAACGAAAGTGTTGACTAGAAGCCAGTACATACCAGAAGTCGATGTCTTGAGCAAAGCGAAGATCTTTGAAACGAAGCTCGGCAAGCAAAGTACGTGTAATAACTACAGTCGACGTCCCAATACCCCGACAGAGAAAAACATCTACTGGTTTCTTTATTGCTTGTGGCGGCTGGACGACAGCCGCTCCAGCATCGAATCGATAGGCTGTTGCAACAAAAGTTGCTCCATGAGAAATTTTCAAGCGCTGTTCATTAATTTTACCTGGAAGCCAAAAATCATCCGCATCAAGGAAAGCGATCAAGTCTCCCGTGCACACATCTAAACCAGAATTACGAGCACCGCCAGGCCCCCTCGGTAAGCGATTTTTTATAATTTGAATTGCAAAGTGAAATTCAATACTAATACGAGCCAATATTTCACACTCCGAAAGCACACCATCATTGCAAATAATGATCTCGACGTAACTCGATTCCAGATTTTGTGAAAAAATAGAATTGATAGCCCTTTCAATGAATTCAATCTCGTTAAAGAATGGAATTATTACACTTAATTTCATTGAAGAATGACTATAAAATTGTTAATAAAAATTGAAGGTCGATTAAACCGACAGAGGCACTAAATACTTATCAATAGGCAGATACAGGCATAGTAACCGGATAATCACTGGAAAGAATTTTTTCCAAGCGTTGCCAGACAAGACGCGCACCCGCACTCGAGAGATGATTACTATCATAGTACAAAACCTCACCATTCTTGAAAGCATGAAATTTATCTTCATGAGTGGAAAATAAATCGTAAAGATAGACCCCCTCAACCTTAGGAATAGCCGACATATTCTGAAAGATTTCAAGCGAAGCATTTCTCACAAATTTTCGGATCGGTAGATCAATATTCGTTTCATTTCCTGAACGATAGCTTTTTATGAGTGCCACCACATTTGGAATCACATCCTCATGTTCAGGCGTTGGAGATATGAGCACGACCCGTGGAGCTAGCGTGCTTAGACTTGACACAGATGCATAATATTCCTTGATCATATTTTGATCAAAACCGAATTGCAATGCATCTGTAGAACAATTGTAACTTAAACAATATATATATCCACGCGCCCCTTTTGTGTTATAGTCACTCTTTCGATATGAATAGGACCACCACCTATAATTAACTACAATAATATCAGGCCTTATTGCTTGAATATTATCGAGAAGCGATTCATTAAAATCGACACATAAACGATCTGGCATGGTGTAAATTTTTGTAGAAAATGGACACCCATTTTTTGTAAATTGATAGATTTTATATTTTTCTCCATACAATTTATCATCGAAACCAGACATCAGGGCGGCGCCGAAGCTATCGCCAATCAATGCAACTCTAATACGTCCTCGTCCATAAGTACACCCCAAAATTTTAGCACTTGAATCTACCGTATTACAAACACCATCAAGGCGTCCGTCTTCTCCAGCTTTAGTGATTGCGCCTGGATCGAAATTATCGAAAGCAAGCCACGGACGCGTATGAGGTTTAAACCAAAAAAATAAACCCAGTACAAAAAGAGCACTTGTACAATATACAGGAGCCTGGCTCCAGTGTTTTCGAAGCCATTCACCACCAACCAAGGTCAATAATAGTATGAGTGCAAAAAATAAGAGAAATGTGATTGCAAAATTCAACTCAAAAATTAACGATATTGTTGCTCCAAATACAATGGCAGGATAGTGCGCCAAATATATTGAATAAGTCTCATAACCTAGACGCCTCAAAACATCGGAACCCACCTTACCTGATGAAAATAAGGGGGTAGATAAATATAGTGCAGCACCAACAGTCGCAGCGGTCAAACATTGCACCAAGTATTTTTCATACAGCCCAAAATTAGAAAACCCAATAAAGATGATAGACAACGTTGCAAAAAAATAAACTGGTACATATCTATGTAACTGAACAGGATAATTGACAATAGCTACAGCGGCCAAAACGCCAATCAGAAACTCCCATAATCTAGCTGTCAATAGATAATAAGTTCCTTGCGAATTTAGCAGAGTTAAAGAAAATGATCCTATCAGAATACATATCGTCAGAACCACCTTCCACAATGCAGGACTTTTGAGAAATCTAACAAGAAAGGGAGCTATTAAATAGAATTGCATCTCCAATCCGAGACTCCAGAGATGCAACAACGGATTTGCCGCTGAATCTGCTTGACCATACCTATAATCACTCTTAATTGAAAAAAGTATATTTGATAATGAGAATATCGAAGCAACAACAGTGCTACTGACATCTTTCAGGCGCTGATTACTTAACAATAATAGCGACAATAAAATACAAATTATTAACAACACTAGCAACTCTGGATATACCCTGAGAGCTCTATCTCTGATATAAGGTCTCCATCTGCCAGTCTTATTATAAGTCTGAACAGTTAGAAAGCCCGCTATAACTATAAATACATCAACACCAATATAAGCATTCGGAAAATCCACTGGAAATAGATGGTGAATTATCACAAAACTAACAGCAATAATTCGCCACACATCTAATCGATAATCATGCATTATCAAGTTATTCATTCGATGAATCTATCATTAATTTCTTGAACTGTGCGTAATAGGAAAGTTATTTCAACATCATCCGGCTATAGCAAGACATCGCATACTACATTTAATTGGTTTATAGTAAAAATATTGCTAAAATATTTTTGTATTGAAATTAATAACCAATGCTAGCATAGTAAGTACTACCCTATTACAATAGTCAATGTAGTACTACTCATCCACCTGAGTATTGTCAAGATGATGAAATCTGCTATTAAATAGCTCCCAACCTAAATCACCAACAATTACATAAAATCGATTTGAATTACATATTTTATATATCCCACGCTCGTCTATACCACTCCTTAAGCATTATTTGCATAATACATCTTTACTAAACGGCTAGGTACAATAATGTCGTAGAAAAATTAACATATCTCAACCAACCACAATACCTATACAGTGGCAACTTACTTTATCCTACCTATTGATACTTCAATAAATTTAAACACCAATGGCAAATGATATCCAAAAAATACAGTCGTAAAGAAAAATGGCGAATAAAAGAAATACAAAATCATTAATCCCAAAAACCTTGCAATCATGTAATTGTAAATACTTGGATTTGAATCAAACTTTTTAAACGCCACTCCACTTATTAAAAAGAAAAACATTGCGCCAATAACAGTAAAATCCTCAATCAATCCCCTCAAGATTGTATAGATATTTGTTTCACCAAATGGAGTATTTAGCAGAGCAGTGTAATGTCCTTGAGAATACTCAATACCGAATATTTTATAAAAAGTAGAGAGAGTGTTGTAACCTAGTCCAGCGCTAAACAGATTGGCATCAGAAAGCCAATGCGAAAATGCGAAATACATTGCTACAGAATATGATAAAAATTTATCAATCAAAATCGGAATGACGTCATCAGTGGCCGTTAGTCTGAAATAAGCCGAAAAAATAAAGATCGGTATCAAAATCAATGTAATCTTGATTATTAAGTTACCCCATATAAATAACTTCGCCGTTTTAAAATAATTTTTTTTAATCATTATGATTTCTATCGCTACTATCGAAACTCCGAGTAAAACTCCGGCTCTAGAAAGTGAACTGGATTCTACCAAGATCATAATAATTAAAAAGATCCAATGCTTTTTTGATAGCTCATTAAAAGAAGATCCAAATGCAGAACAATAAGCAAAAAAAAGTATAGTGGAAACTTTCTTTATAATTCCTTCTTCTGCTTCACCAGCGTAGCGATCCACCGCAAGTAAGTAAGCAAATTCAAAGTAAGTGCCCTGTATTATGTTTTCTATAATCTCCAATATAAATGGGCCACTAAAAATAAAGTAAGTTAATGCAAAAAAAATCATTACTTTACCATTGGCTTGCAAACCCCATTCTCTATTCACTTCTTTAAGCCTTAACTGCCCTGCGATTAGATATCCACCGGTTATAAAAGTCACCACGAATAGTGTCAATATATCAATAAAATCGAATAAAAATAAAAACGCTACAGGAACATAAACAATCATAAAAAGGTAAAACGAGAAAAAATTATACATAAAAGAAATTGATAGAAGATAAAACAATAGCCAATAGCAGCGCCGAATAACTTCTCCCTTTGACAATTGTAGAAACAGCATCATTTTTTCGGGGAGATCTATCCATTATCAGACTGACATAAGGATCAAAATAGGTCGTGGAAACAATAGCACCAACCCCAGTTATAAGGGGGCCAATTTGTAAAATAGTAGCTCTATACTCTGGAACGATTGTAGACGCAAAAAAAACGGAAAATACCCCAAATATCATTACACCATAGGAAAATAGTGAGAGTAAAAATAATTTGGACTCATCATATTGGAACTCGTTCGGATAAACAACATCTAAATTATTAGACTTAATCTCTCCTATTCTATTTATTTTATTCATTATAAAGAAAAAAAATCTTTCATAAAATATTATTTCAAATCCGCTTTTTGCTGTTATCGTATTAAGCAACACGAAAACAAATGCATATGACACAAACGAATAGGAAATAATACTCGCCGAATGACCATTATCGATCAAATAACCTATCAACGGGAAAGCTAGCAACGTACCAAATCTTGAAACAGTCGCGATTTGAACATGCGCTGAATACCCTAGTGCTGCCAAGCCATGATTTGCACCAACCACTCGCATATAAAAACCAATGGCTTCAATCCAATGCGAAAATCCAATTAAAGCACCAGAAAAAATTGCTAATACTGCAGTTTGATTCATAGAAGTCGAAGGAGCGCACGTTTATTATAAAAACCTAATTCATCATATAGTGAATTTGGCATATAAACTTGCTTGCATTGCCTGTTTAAATGCGCAGCCCACCAAGAAAAAGTGCTTGAGGAAATTATAAGTGACTCGGCAGAACAGAGCGTTAGAAAATCATCGAAAGAATCTCCAGTATCAGAAAATTTTATATTGTCACCCTCGCCTATAAAAGCCCTGCAATGGCTAATTGAATCCGTCACTATTGTTGTTATTTTTGGCGACTTTTTTATGATTTCGCGAATTTTCTCATGATACATCATATTATTATCTAACCACCTTTTATCATTAAGACGGTCGCCGAATCTCAAATGAACAACTTGTTCTATTTTTTGATTAACGTGTAATTTTTCATAGATCTCATCACAGAATAAATAAAAACTATCTAAATTCTTTGCAAAAATATCTGGGTCTTGAAAGTAACCAAATACGTGACCATTGTTTACGATTTTATTTATATCTTGAATTCCTCTATAAAACAGAAACCTACTACTATTTATGTCTAATTTTTTCAGTACTGAAGCAAGTATTGCGGGCAATACATTATGATCTGATAAATTTTCATCAAACAACTGCTTGTAAATTGGAGTGTGTATTTTCCAATTTGCTGCACGTGTAATCAAATTTGATTTGACCAAGACATCTATAAAATTCACCTCAATTCCAGAATCCTTCAAAACCTTACCAAAAAAGAACTGAAATAGTGTATTACCCAGCCCACCCATGAGCCATAAATTACATTTAATCATCGCAATATATCTTCATCGATTTACACCAATTATCAAAGTATGCTTTGTCATCCAATTTAATTGTTTTACCAGTAGACACCGAACCAATATGCTCAAAGACATAAGGTGACTCGGTATAACTTAAGTTATTTCTCATTATCTTTCTCATAAAGAACAACTCTTCACAGTATAAAAAGACCTTTGAATCAAATATAGGGTGCAATTTAGCAGCCTCAGCCAACGAAAGACAAAACAAACTTCCGTGAACAGCCGCAACTGATTTACCTCTATACACCGATACTAACCGCCTAAATGCATACCACAAATATAATAGTGTTTTTGAATGTAGTTTCGCCGAAAGACACAATATCCAAATAAATGCTGATTCTAACTTAGTTAAAAATGGATTAAGTTTTCTACCCTCTTGATAAATATTAAGAACAGGAACCCCATTATTATTAATTGGCAAAATGCGTTCTATAGGTATGATATCGGAATTACCAAAAAAAAGAATACTTTTACCATCATAATTGGGGTTGGATAATATTACATCTATTCCTTTATTTAACGCATCACCGTAGCCATTATTCTCATTGCAAATGATTGTGGCATTGAATTCTTTGCATATTTCAGAAACAGCCTTCCTCTCTTCAATGCTTTTAAAGTTGTCGACTATATAAATCTCAATTCCATTGCACAACTTCTTCCATACCGGTATGGTTTTTTCCAGAGTAGCAGAAGAATCATAGTTTACGCACAAATAAAGATACTTCATTTTGGTTTTCTAGCTATGGCATGCCAACTAATCATCTTTCGCCCAACCAACGGCATTTTCGCTATAACTGGTAAATATTTTTCAATACCTAATTTTGTCGCGAATGAATATCCACTCATAGGAAATATATCAACAACAATAAATCCGGAATTTTCAAGCAAACTTCTCAGGGCTGATTTTGTGAAACCTCTGATGTGCGTATAGTCGTTCCACACGATTTTTGGATCCGGTTTTGGCACACTACAAATCAGTACGCCGTCTGCCTCCATGTGCTTGTACAAGTAATCAAGCAGATTCCAAGGTTCACGAATATGCTCCAATATATCTCGAGCGAGGATCCCTCTGAACCTTACATGGCCAAAATCTAGCTCCATTGCATTTTCAACATCAGAAACGAATATATGCTCATAGTCTTTGCACATCATGGCAATTGATGCGTCTCTTTCAATCCCGTATAACTTAACTTCCTCCGGCTTAGCCAATCCGAACCCCCCCCTTCCTGAACCCACATCAAGGACATTTCCCTCAGACACAGCCAGTAGTTGCCAATACATTTTTGATATGCCATGCGACATTGAGTAATGACACGTTTGTGGTGGTTTTTTTATTGTTTCCATTTTTTAATTTAAATGCTTAAATTTTTTAGTTCAATGCGATTATTAATATTAAATACGAATTTAAATTTTACCAATTTTTAAATATTTTTAAAAAGGGCATTCTAAATCAATACATACTGATTGGAGCTTTAATATATTTTTGAAATATATGTTACTTTACTCCGTAGTTTTTATGTCTCGTAGTGGGCTAAAAAGTCTTTGTATGCAATTTGCAGCCCTTCTTCAAGTTTGATACTTGCCTGCCAACCCAAATCTTTGAGACGAGTATTGTCCATGAGCTTTCGCGGCGTACCGTCTGGCTTGCTGGGATCAGTCTGAATAGCACCGGTGTATCCCACAATGCGAGCCACTGCTTGTGCTGCTTCCAAGATGGTCACGTCTTCACCGTAGCCCACGTTGATGTGGCTGAGCGTGGCCTGCGTGTACTCGCAATACGTGGAGTAATGTAGGTTCATAATGTGTACGCAGGCTGCCGCCATGTCGTCCACGTACAAGAATTCGCGTTTAGGCGTGCCAGAGCCCCAAATGTTGACGCTAGATGCCTCTTTAACCTTGGCCTCGTGGAAGCGACGAATGAGTGCTGGAATTACGTGGGAGTTTTCTGGGTGATAGTTGTCGCCTGGACCATAGAGGTTTGTAGGCATGACGCTGCGGTAGTCAACTCCATGGCTTTGTCCATACTGGCGGTTATAGCTTTCGCAGAGTTTGATGCCAGCAATTTTTGCTATGGCGTATGGTTCGTTGGTGGGTTCCAGCTTGCCTGTAAGCAACGCGTCTTCTCGCATGGGCTGATCTGCCAACTTGGGATAGATACAGCTCGAACCGAGGAACAATAGCTTTTTAACGCCGTTGCGAAAGGCCGCGTCGATGACGTTAGCCTGCATCATTAGATTTTGATAGATGAACTCGGCCGGGTAGATGTTGTTGGCGTGAATGCCACCGACCTTGGCAGCTGCGAGGTAAACTTGGTCGGGCATTTCGGCTGAGAAGAATGCTTTGACAGCTGCTTGATCTGTCAGGTCTAGTTCCGCATGGGTGCGGGTGACGATGCCCTCTGCCGGATGGCCTTGGGCTAACAGTTGGCGCACGATAGCAGACCCCACCATGCCACGGTGTCCGGCAACGTAAATTCGTGAGTTTCTGTGCATGGTGTCCTCACATAAGTTCATTTGTCGCGATTAGGTCGCGATGGGCAAGATACCACTCCGTAGTACGCCGCAGCCCCTCGGTCAAATCCACCTGTGGCAGATAGCCAAGTGCACGTAATTTAGAAATGTTAGGGCATCGGCGCGGCGTTCCGCCCTCCGGCCCTTCCATAGTCTGAACCTGCAATTCACCGCCCATGATATTACCCAACCGCTCTACTAGATCTAGGATAGAGACCTCGTGGTCATTACCGATATGATAGATTTCACGGTGACCGCCCTTTTCATACATAGTAATAATGCCATCGACAACATCATCAACGTAAGCGAAGGCTCGGGTCTCATGCCCACCACCTTGAATTGGGAAAGGAGCCGCCCCCCTTCCATCCGCAAGAACCTTCGCGGCTCGTAGTATGAACTGCGGGATCACATGTTTCCAACCCATGTCTGGGCCGTAAACATTGTGCGGACGAAAAACTTGAACCTTCCGGAAATGATCTTGCCCATAATTGAATGCAATGAGTTCCGATATGATCTTAGAGCCCCCGTAGGAATAGCGGGGGTTCAGACTATTGGGCAACATAAGTGCAACATCCTCAGGAGTCGGAACCACCGCAGGAGTCTGATAGACCTCAGCGGTCGAAGCCAAGACCAGATCCGGCACACCCGCCCTGCGACACGCGTTGACCACCGCCAAAGCACCGCGTATGCCCACGTCCAGTACCAGTTCGGGACGTTTGTAGAAATTTTCGGTACCGTTGATCGCAGCTAAGTGCATCACCACCTCGGCCCCAGCGACGGCAGTAGTAACGGCCTCTTCGTCGCGCACGTCTATGTTATGTAGGCGAACCTTATCTGCGACCTCGGCGAAGCGCCCGACGTCTCCGCGCACCATGGTATCGATCACACCCACATCCCAGCCAGCGCCTACCAATCTTTTGACCAGATATGCGCCAATGAAACCACCACCACCTGTAACGATTACCCGCCTACTCATACCCGTTTCTCCCTTGTGTTTCCAACTGCAAAATAGGCATTACCCAGCTCCTCGTCGCTGAGATTGCTAAAGTGATTCCAATAGTCATAAATGAAGCCGCCGGGTTGCATCAGTTCTAACAACGCCGCTGGAGGCAGCTCCCTAAGGGCGGGGTGGTTGTTTGCGATGATCACAACCGCCGCATCACGTACCGCAGCTTCTAGGTTAAGGCAGGGCTTCACTCCGGGGACATTTTGCGCAAGCTCAGTTGGACTGATAACAGGGTCATACGCATGCACCTTGGCATCAGGCCGAGACAGATATAGCGCCTCCAGCACCCTGAGCGACATCGACCCACGCAGGTCATCGGTAGCAGGCACCCCTTTGAAAGCCATCCCTAGTAGCGCAACCTTGACTCCTGCACCCATCCCGCGTCGCGCCATCTGCGCCACGATCAGTTGCATTGTTTCGCCAGGTTGGCGCTCGTTGACCATACGCCCAGCACGTGTGATCTCCATGTTAAGGCCGAGGCTTTGTGCACTCTGCGCCAAGATATGCGGGTCTTTTTCTAAGCAGGGGCCCCCAACCAATCCGGGAAGCGGCACATTAGTACGCGCATATCCTAGTTTGCCAGACGCAATAACTTCATGCGCGTTAACATCAAAAGCCTCGCACAAACGTGCAACTTCGTTCGCGAACGCAAACTGAACATCTCGGTACGTATTGTCCACCAGCTTTACGATCTCAGCAGCCTCCAAGCTTGAAACCTGAACAATCGAATTCGTCAAGGCCCGAAAAATCGCGGCAGCTCGATCACGCACTGCAGGATGGTCCGCACCTACAATTTGTGGCAATTGCCGCAACTCTTGCAGAGCCTTACCTTCGAGCGTGCGTTCGGGACACATTGCTATTTCGAAACGCTTACCCGACTTTTCTAAAATCGGAGCTACGACGTTGCGTGTGGTTCCAATTTTTACTGTTGACCGGAGGATAATTAACGCACCGTCAGGCATATGATTAACAACCTGATTTACTGCTGCCTCGATCATATCCAACCTAGCAAGGCCTTCCGCGTTTAGAGGTGTTCCAACAGTAATCACATATACATCACATGGTTTTTCTTCATTTATTTCCGTTACCGCTTTTAAATTTCCAGAGCTGATAACACGACCCAAGGCACCGCCCAAACCCGTCTCTGAAAAATGCGGCACGCCAGAGTTAGTCTTATCAACCACATCCTTGCGTTTTTCAACACCCACCACACTAAATCCGACTTCACCCAATACCGTTGCCAACGTTAACCCAACGTAACCAAGCCCAATTACTGCAATTCTCATGTTAGTACTCATACTTTCAATAAAACCCTGTTTCTTCAAATAAAAAAATATTAACCATTCCAATTCATCTTTGATTTCGCATTCTTAATCTAGATCTATCTCCCATATTTGTCTTCATACCTGACAATATCATCCTCGCCCAAGTAGGCTCCCGACTGCACTTCGATAATTTCGAGCGGGATAGTACCTAGGTTGGCTAGGCGGTGTACTTGACCTGGGGGGATGTAAGTGGATTGATTTTCAGTAAGAGTAAGGACTTTATCTCCGTTGATAATTTCGGCAGTTCCAGTTACTACGATCCAGTGCTCAGCTCGGTGGTGATGTTTCTGGAGGCTCAAGCTGGCACCTGGCTTTACCTGGATGCGCTTGACCTTGAAGCGACCGCCTTCGTCGATGCTGTCATACCATCCCCAGGGTCGATGAACTTTACGGTGTAGAATTGGTTCCTCGCGGTTGGATTTTTGTAGCTGCGTAACGATGTACTTGACGTCTTGACTACGAGACTTATCAGCTACCAAGACAGCATCAGGCGTTTCCACCACAATCAGGTTTTCGACCCCCACCAAACTAACGAGTCGATTGGTGGCGTGAACTAAAGTGTTTTTGCTGTCTGAACTCAGCACATCTCCTAAGTGCACGTTGCCGTTGAAATCTTTTGACGACACATTCCAAACAGCGTCCCATGCACCAAGGTCGTTCCAGCCTGCATCTAATGGGACCATTTTTATGGGGAAGCTGCTGCTCGGGCACTTCTCCATCACTGCATAGTCAATAGATTCGGAGGGGATGACAGAAAATTCAGCCGCACCAGGACGCACAAAGGTGTTGTCTGCAGTGCGCTTATCCCAAGCCACCTGGGTAGCCTGCAGTATGTCTGGACGAAACCGCTCTAACGCCTTGATCCATACGGAGGCTCTGAGCACAAATATGCCAGCATTCCAGTAGTATCCACCTTCATTTAGGTAAGCTTGGGCGGTAATGCAATCAGGCTTCTCAACAAAACGGCGGACAGTGATAGCGCCGGTGTTCGGTACAGCTTGGTTAATTTGGATATAGCCATAACCCGTTTCTGGCTTGTCAGGCGTCACCCCCAGAATGATGATGGCACCATTGGCAGCCTCCTCCATTGCGCATTGCATGGCGGCAGTGAAGGCTCCTGTGTTGACTATTGTTTGATCGGCAGGCGTTACGACCAACAGGGGGTCCGCCTCCCCCTCCAAGGCTGCTAACGCGGCCAGCGTGAGAGCCGGTGCAGTATTTCTAGCAACGGGCTCCAAAAGTATACAGCCGACTTCAACGCCAATTTCGCGAAGTTGCTCTGCAGCTAGAAAACGATGGTCTTCACCTGCGACGATTATGGGGGAGATGACCTGACAATCTGCATTATCCAAACAGGCAAACCTTGAAGCTACTTGTTGAAACAGAGTTTCTTTACCCGTCAAGCACAAAAACTGCTTAGGAAAGCCTGTTCGTGACATGGGCCATAGACGGGTACCAGCGCCTCCGCAAAGAATTACTGGAGTAACTATTAGTTTTTTCATTAATTAACCTGCATCAGGAATCACCGCCAAACTGATCGCGTGTATAAACTTTATCGGACATGTCCGATAAGACGTCTGTTTTGCGATTAGCGACAATTACATCAGCTTCATGTTTGAATGCTTCTAGGTCGTTAATAACCCTCGAGTTATAGAACTCGGCTTCCTTCAATGTTGGTTCATATACGATGACCTCAATCCCTTTGGCCTTAATGCGCTTCATGATCCCCTGAATACTTGAAGCACGAAAGTTATCGGATCCCGCTTTCATAATTAAGCGATAAATGCCAACTACCTTAGGCTTTCGACGAATTATTTCGTTTGCAATATAGTCTTTGCGGGTTGTGTTGGCTTCGACGATGGCGTGAATTAGATTCTGCGGTACGTCGCGATAGTTGGCTAGCAGTTGTTTGGTGTCTTTCGGCAGACAGTAGCCCCCGTAGCCAAAGCTGGGATTGTTATAGTGGCTTCCGATGCGTGGGTCTAGGCACACTCCATTTATGATCTGGCGAGTTTCCAAGCCATGTGTGGCAGCGTAAGTGTCTAGCTCGTTGAAATAAGCTACCCGCATCGCCAAGTAAGTATTGGCAAAAAGCTTAATAGCTTCGGCCTCGTTGCTGCCAGTAAGCAAGACGGGAACGTCCCGTTTGATTGCGCCTTCTTGCAGAAGCTTGGCAAAGGTTTCAGCGAGCTCTGACTTATCCCCAACAATAATACGACTGGGATGGAGGTTGTCGTAGAGGGCTTTGCCCTCGCGCAGAAACTCTGGGGAGAAGATAAGGTTTTTCGCGGCAAGCGCCTCTTTGATTTTGGCGGTGTAGCCCACAGGTACCGTAGATTTGATAACCATAACCGCATTCGGATTAATGACCATGATGTCTTTGATGACCGCTTCAATCGACTGGGTGTTGAAATAATCGGTCTCAGGATCGTAGTCGGTTGGGGTGGCGATGATGACGTAGTCTGCCCCCTTATAGGCATCAGCTTTGTCTAGCGTGGCGCGGAAGTTCAGAGGCTTATTGACTAGGAAGTCCTCGATTTCTTTGTCTTCTATCGGGGACTTTTTCTGGTTCAGCAGTGCAACCTTCTCTTGGTTAATGTCCAGCGCGACGACTTCGTTGTTCTGAGCCAAGAGGATGGCATTTGACAGGCCGACGTAGCCAGTTCCGACAATGGCAATTTTCATTTAGTCTGCCCTCTCAGGCGATTCGTCTGGTAATGATTTAAACGCAAACTGGGTTAAAGCCCAATAGATAATGGTCAGAATTTACGCAGTGCGGTGGGAGAGTCTCCTTGCCGCGAAAGGATGTTACGTGCATCGTCCAAATTAAATTTGGCATCTGCTGCAAAACCTACAAATTGGCGAAGAACTCGCGAATTAGTGATCTCATCAATTTCACCCGCCAGCCTCTGTTGACCAGATAATAACAAGTGGAACGGCACCTTCCGTCGATGAGAAGGCTCCCCTGAAGGACGTCCAGCATCTAACCAGTCCCGCCCCCGAAACCAATGATCAGAAGTGACAATAAGAGCATAGCCGTCCGAATAGCCACTTTCTTTCAGACGACTCATTACTGAACCAAGAAGGCCATCACATTCGCGCAGGTTTCGTGCATATGCCTCGTAAATATCTAGTTGATTTACTTCTTCACCCACTAACGAGGGGGGATGAGGGCAAGCCAAGTGAGCGAACACCAATTCATGCCTTCGGTTATCGAGCGTCTTGAGAAGTTGCTCTTTTTGGTCGGAGTAGATTTTCCCAATTCTCTTTAGCCTGTACATCTGCGAAGATGCAAGGAACTCTCGCGAATAATTCCGCAAATCGCCAGCCAGACTTGCCAAGCGATAAGACTCGTAAATGTTATAAAGTCGACTGTGTCCTAGCATCCATTCGGACAAGCCAATCTCCCCACCAGGCGCCCAGTACCTTGAATCATCCCAACACGAGACAAATTGAGGCACAAAGGTGCAATAGGGCAGGTGCCATCCAACTAATGCAGTTCGCCGGCCTAGATCGGTCGAGTCTTTGAGAAGATTACCTCGAAGGCTCAATCGGTGCCAGACTGACTCACCAAAGTGCCGCACATGCACATCGCTGCGAGAATATAAGGCCTCCTGGAAAACCTCTCCAGTCAACATACCAGGCAAAGACTCAGAGGTGTAGTTTGCAGGCGGGTACATGTGGCTAGCACTCAACCCAGCTTTACGAAGTACCGCAAAGTTGGGTAGGTGATTCAAGTCTGCAGAAATGGCAGTGTCATCCAATTCATCAAAGACAAGCACTACAACTGCACGATTCGCTATTGCTCCAGCAGCGTCCTCTTTAGGGGCTGACTCTACACCCCAAAAATAAGCAGTCATTAGCACCAACGGCAACGGAGCCAAGATTCCAAGAGATGATGTCAGTTTTGCAAAAACCTGCCGCACCCCTAGACGCCAAACGCTCACGCAGACTGCGAAAATCATTACGACAACTAGTCCCGCAATTATGTTGCGCACAAAAACGTAACTTGGCCCTAGTTGGGTGGTCAGCGTGCTCTTGAAATCTCCATACAGAAAGGCAGATGTTTCTGCTAAGAGGATAGCCACCGCACCTGCAGCAAGCGCTCGCCATGCCCCCCCCATCCTAGGCCAAACTCCCATGCCCATAGCAGCAAGCACCCAAGCAACTAGCGTACCGATGATTAGCCAACTCACTGGCTCCCATGTTCTGACCGATCCAGGTAAAACCAAGATCGCATCCCAAGCTGGTAATAAACACAATCCACTTAAGGCTAGTGCTGCTGAAGCGAGGCGTCTTTTTTCGCGCCGAATCATGACTTCAGTCGTTGACATAAATACAATGCGCGTCGATCTGGGATGATCTCAACTCGATCTACTACGGTAAAGTTCAAACTGATGACGGCCTCAAAGGAGTTACGATCAAACCAAGAAAAATCACTATCTCGGTCACGACACAAGGCGGTGAACATCTCGTCACTGGTATCTACATACTCAATAATTAGATAATCCCTTGTATATTGAGCCAATCGCTGAATAATCTCCTCCAACGGAATACGTCCAGCAACCAATAAATGATGTATGACTGCCAAGGCCATTACAAGATCGAAAGACCCGCGTGCACGCTCGTCAAATGACAGGCATTCTGCCCCTCCCCATCCAATTGCAGGTGTCGGAGAGGTAAAGTCCACGTGAAGATGGAGAATATCTAAGCTATGCTCTTGAGCACTCTGCCGCGCCAACCGCAGTGCATCAAGGTCAAGGTCTATAGAAACCACTTTCGCCCCTAAGCGCGCTGCCAAATTAGCAAATTCACCTCCATTGGTGCCGACATCAAGCAATTGCCTCGGAGCCGTTCGCTGGAGCATGCGCGACACCGCCTCGCGCTTTAGCGTGAGCTGAGCCTCGGCATAGTGACTACGAGTGGACTGGTAGCCTGCCCATTGCGACTTCGGTGCAGAGAGCCGCCCAGCCAGCGAACGAGCCCGCGAGTAAAGCGAATCCACTGTACGGTCCACCGCAACCCGACATAGCTGGGGATTATCCAATCCCAAACCAGCGCGCAGAGGCCCAGAAGTCATCCGAGGGCTGGAAAGCCAGACAGGTACCACGCACATCCAGAAGACATGGCTATCAGTCCAACGCTTTGAACGCAAGCAGGCGTAGGCTTCTTCGTGGCTGACTCCATCTGGTCGACCGAGCAACATTTGACTTGGTGAAAGGCCGAGATGCAGGTAAGCAAGCAGAGGCAAAAGAAAGTGACGCTGGATTTGCCCAGCCGGTCGCCAAATAGGCGAGTGGTCTCCGCGTTCGACGAAGGAGCCGAAATCTACAAAAACAGGACGAAGACCATCGAACATAACATTGCGTGCATTACCGTCTTTTATATCCCAACCTTGCTCTCGCAGAAGCCGTGCAAGCCTGAGCGTGGCCAAAGAAGCCTCCACTAGCTGCTCCGGTAACCACTCGTGGGGATAGTTCAGAAACGGCAGGCGCGCATGTCGGAACCATTGCTGACCGCTCTCAGCATCGAACTTAAAGGCTAGTTGAGACGCTTCTATGGCATCAGTAGCCGGAATATCGGCACGAGCAAGCAAATCGAGAGCTACGGATGTGCCTAAGAATCGCATAACTCGCTCACCCGCCTCCCGCGTGAGCACTCGCCATACCGCATCTTCGTCGAAAAAGACAGAGCCATCAGGATCGTGGAACGATGCGCGCTTAGGCTCAATTGTCATCGCAGAAACAGCTCCTTAATCTTCCGCCATAATGAATTTAACCATCCGCGGAAACGCAATAACACCCCAAGACCTGCAGCGATCAACACCTGCAGCATCACGGCTCCAGCGCCTGGATCAAAGTAAGCGTAAGCTGTAGCTGGCATTACAGCCAGAATGAGCAGTGAGGTGAAATATTTCATTGTTAGCTTTGATTTAAAAGGCTTACTATGACCATAGATAGTAATTTGTCTCTTATTTGTATTGTCGTAAGAAACTTTTATAACGCGTCAAGTGTCTTATTGGAAGGTCTAATTTAACAGGTAAATGGAATTACGTTAAGAGGGACCTAGCGGATAGAGGAAAATTGATGAGAAATTTCGACCACTAAACGCAAACATCAGCACTCTGCTTCGAACTCTGCACAGTCGATCCAAGGCTAGAGCAGCCACGCTCAGCAATTAACGCATCAATTTCTGCTTTTAATTCCTCGTACTCAGCCATTTTGCGCTTAAGGAACCGCCCCGTACGGAGAGCCTTCTCAGCAAGCCCCTCCGGAGTCAAAACATAAACGTAGCCAAACTTATTTTTTGATTGGCTAAAGTTTTGCACCTTCACCCAGCCCTTGTTGATTAGCGATTTAAGACAATAGTTCAAACCACTGGCACTGATGCCCAGTTTTTGAGCAATCTCACGCTGAGTCATGTCGGGGTTGTTTTGCAACATGCGCATCACACGAAAATATGTGTCTTCTTGAAGTTGGGATCTACGGCTGTTCATTGCTTATGTTCGAACACGCTACCGCAACGAGCGGGCGCGCATGGCAAGCTCGTCAGTTGCAAACTCTTCAAATGGGAAGGGTTTGTTCGAATTCGTTTGATTCTAGTCTCGATCAAATAGATATTTGTGACAGAAACAATATATTTATCAAAGTAATCCTGTTATTGATATGACTCGAGCTTCCCCGAAGTTTTTACACCACCCTCAAGCCCTCAACCGCCATGCGTAGCTTTTGAGGCTGCCCCAGCAGATCAATCAACACAAACGCGCGCGCCTCGCCATCGTTAGCCAAGTACTGTCCTTCAAGCCCTTTTAGCGGGCCCGAAGCCACTTGCACCGTATCCCCTGGGTTAAACATGCGCTCAACCACCTCTTGTGGCGCTTCTTGCAAAAACGCCACCAACTCAGCAGGCACCTTTGCGGGCT
>JACCDN010532529.1_pt1 | contig 22552 bp, 23 predicted proteins | sample 7441691 | NCBI WGS metagenome assembly JACCDN01 (sample SAMN15323439, study PRJNA562643) | freshwater metagenome | isolation source: river surface water | place: USA:Blue River Watershed | collected 2017-08-16 | reverse complement strand
CCCAAATCTTCCCACTCTTGATCACTGCTTCACATGCGCACTTTAAACATTTTGACATTTCCAAGATCTCCATTTTGTTTGAAACCTTGGATAGTATAACCTGTAACGTTAGTTAAGTGAAGCTCTCAATTTAAATTTTAAGCCAAATAGGCAATTAATCACCAACGCTCCTTATAACAACAAATCCTCATAAAATGCGCCAAAAGGCTTCGTAGGATGGCGAACTTGCATCTCTAAAATCCATAAAGCTGAAGAAGGGGCGAAATCTAAATGAGCCATAACATCTGCTTTATAAATTGCATGGGGACAGTCAGACAATCGATGCCATCAAAAACGAGGCCAATATCAATGAAATAAATATCGCTTTCCTGCAAAACCACTCCGGGCTCTGAAGGTTCACGATTAAACTCCACGGCCTATTGTTGCAAAACAACGATGCAAAATTTTGAGTGGTTCTTCCGGAAATGCTGCTTTTAAGGCCGCAGCATGTTCTTGATCAAAGCGCTCTATCTCTTCTGGGGATAAACGCGCACCAATCCAATTGGATGCACGAATTCGGCCCCGCCAAGCTTCATGGGTATAAAAATCAGCATGATCAAAACTAAAAGTTTCTATCTGAGTAAAGCCAGAATTTTGCATGAGAAGAGCGCGCTGTGGATAAAATCCGGTAGAAAATCCAGGTTGCATATCAGGTGCATAACGCTGCATCACTTGTTCAGAAACCACAGGAACACTCTCTGGCAAAGACAACCAATCATAATGAGCAATGACCAAATAGCCTATTGGTTTTAATAGACGTTTGACTTCCGCTATGGCCTTTTGCTCATCAAACCAATGCCAACATTGCCCCGCAGTGATGACATCAAACGTATGACCTGCCAGCCCCGTTGCTTCTGCTTTGGCATTAACATAGTCAATATTTACATTAACACGCTGATCTAGTTCTTTAGCTTGCGCAATCAACTGCGCGGAAGGGTCCAAGCCTGTGACTGACGCTCCCGTTAAAGCCAAACCTCGGGCAATAACACCAGTACCGGTGCCTAAATCAAGAATGCGTTGTCCTCTCTGGCCAATCCTAAAGGCTTGTAATCGTTTAATAAACTCGGGCGGAAATCCTTGCCGATGCTGACTATAATCTGCTGCGGTTTTACCAAAATCGATTTTCATTTTTTTCTCTTTACTTTTGTAATAGTTTCAAGCTGTTTAAACAATTCAGCTTCCCCTTGCAGTTCCTTGACGATTCGCCTTTTCTGAACAAACTGCTCATATTCAGCCTCAGCTTTTTCTTCTGCTGCTTTTTTAGAAATCGTGTTGCAAGTAAACTTTTGATGCGATAACCTACCGAAATGATCATGTCAAGATTGTACAGTTTTACTCTATATTCCTTGCCATCAGAAGCAGTTATTAAAAAATCCTTAATAACTGAATTTTGGTCAAGTTCTCCCTCAGCCAAAATATTTTTTATATGCGTATAGAAAACAATTTTGCCACTCATAATGCATCCTTGCTGATAACATTTTGACCAGTCTAACGTATTTTGGTAAATTTGCCAATGCCAGAAAATCTCATCCATGCGTGTATCAAGATTTGACTTAAGGAGTTGCTGCAACTGCCTCTGATTTTTCAGGCACTTCACCCAAAAAAGTGTAGGCATATTTCCGATCGGTTTCAGATATCCCGCTTACTGCACTTGTGGACCCAATGGCCGTCCAGTTTTCCAATTTCACCGGTTTAGCAACTGCTGCTGCAAAAGCCACGCTCCAAAGACCACGCCAACCAGCATTGCCATGAATAATCAGATCTTCACCTGGCTCAATATCTCTTTCTAATCGATCAGTTCCATATCTTACTAGGGATCCACGTGCTTTATCGCTATAACATTTAGAATGACCATCAGGATAATCATATTTAAAATTCGACGTGTATCGCACTATCATCTGCGGACGTTTATTTGCAGGCAAAATCAACCCTGCTGCCACTAATTGCTCCGCTAAATTTTTCTTAAGATCGTACAATGCATTGTAAATAAAGGTATAACAAGAAACACACATATCGTAAGTGCCATGAATATCCAAAACTGCTGCATACACTTTGTATCCTGCCTTTATCCCATACTCCCGTTTTAAGGATCGAACCAGTTCAGCCACAGGCGCTTTTGCTAACAAATGTGCTGTTAACACTTCTTCCGCGTGTTCGTTCGCCACCGCCCCACCCACAAGCGTAAAATCCTCTATCACAACAGGAATCGTAACAAAACGCCGTTTATGATCTCCTTCCTTGACATGGGGACGGTCAGTTACAACCAGGCCCAAATTGACAATAAGATAGGTACATTTGGGCCAGACTCTGTCACCGAGAATCGCTTCCAAATTGGTCGCTCTCGCCGCGATCAACCGCTCTGCCAAAGATTGGCGTTGATGTAATGTTAGCCCTCCTGTTACCGGGCCATCCATAATGAGTGCTTTTTTTATCGCTTTTTCAGCATTTCGCGTAATATCAAAACCAATACCTGGCGGGGTGACATAAAAACAATGGAATGGAAATTTCGTTAATAAGGCATCGACTCGCCCTAACTTAACCAAGAGGAAATCTTCCCATGCTAAGATAGAAGCTTTTATTTCTGACCTTCTGGCAGTAGTACCGGCATCATGGTATTGTTTTAATTTCTCAAGTGCATTCCAATTTAAATAATTGAAAATGATAAACACATCTAACATTTTGCGTAAGGTTTTTAAATTTTCGGGAATAAAATCAAAAATAGTTTTAGCTGTCGCATTTGTTTCTGTAATGGGTAAAACTCGTTTGGCAATATAATATTGTTGAATTTTTTCTCTGATTGCTGCCTGTCTGGGTTTACATGCCATATAAAATTCAATGAGCTCTTGAAATTGTTTTGAGGATAAGCATTCTTCAACAAATGCTGCTTCCGCCTTGTTCAGTTCCTCAACTAGGACCTGACATTCCTGTTCTTTAGCAAGATCGAACAGCGTTTTTCCTTTTTCTTGTTGGGAAAACTGTTTTGGATCTTCCTTATAGTATGCAACAATGTCTTCGCGAATTTTTACCAAACCAGCATCTGAATGTAATTGATAAAAAGCGATTAATAACCCTAGTTTGCCTTCTGTTAAGCATTGACGAACGAAGGTATTTTGATCAGCAATAATTTTAGAAAATTCTTCTAAATCAACTTCTGCTGACTTACCTTCATAATCATAGGTCAGATAATCAAAAAAATACCACCCTAAATCAGCATCTATGATCCTTAAAGCATCTGGGTTTACTTGATAATATTGTTTGGCAATATCTATGAGCGCTTTTTGTTTGTCTCCATCATAAGAAACATAAAGATTGATAATCTCTTTAAATCGTTGTGCGACTAAATAAGCTGAAATGGATGCTGATTCTGCAGGACTTAACATAAAAATCCTTGAATAGAAATGGTGCTGGAGAGGGGAATCGAACCTCCGACCTACTGATTACGAATCAGTTGCTCTACCGACTGAGCTACTCCAGCAAATGTGGGTGGGAATTGTACCTCTATTTGGCTAAGATTTCAATTGATAAAGGGAGGGTTGACTATATCGCAAATTTACGATATATTGCTTTTACTATGAATATGACTCTCGTTTTAAAAGCCTTAGCCAATGATAAGCGTTTGAAAATTTTGCAATATTTAAAAACACCGAAACAGCATTTCACCTCTTCACATTGCGATTTGGAAAAAGATGGTGTGTGTGTGGGGTTAATTGAAAAAAAAGTTGGTTTATCGCAGTCTACGGCATCTGCCTATTTGGCCCAGTTACAACAAGCAGAACTCATTACCATGGAACGCCGTGGCCAATGGACTTTTTGTAAACGTAATGAAGAAACCATTAAGGAGTTATTAGCAACCCTACAACAAATTTAAAAAATTTAACCTATTATATCGTAAATTTACGATATAAAAATATATTTAAGGAGTTTTTATGAAAACCACTACAGCACTTTTCACCCCTCTCCAACTCGGTGATTTGACCTTGCCTAATCGTATCATTATGTCCCCGCTAACTCGCGGACGATCAGGGGCAGAACGTATTCCTAATGCCATGATGGCACAATATTATAGTGATCGTGCTGAGGCTGGTCTTATTATTTCAGAAGCCACATCAATCTGCCCCATGGGAGTTGGTTATGCTAATACCCCCGGCATTTGGTCTGAAGCCCAAATACAAGGATGGAAATTAGTGACCGATGCCGTTCATCAAAAAGGTGGGCGTATTTTTTTACAATTATGGCATGTTGGCCGAATTTCAGATCCCATGTTTTTAGATGGCGAGCTTCCTGTTGCCCCAAGTGCCGTTCAACCCAAAGGTCATGTTAGTTTAGTAAGACCGGAAAAACCTTTTGTGACACCGCGTGCTTTAACAACTGAGGAAATTCCCGAAATTATCGCGGCCTATCGACAAGGCGCAGAAAACGCTAAAAAGGCTGGTTTTGATGGCGTAGAGATTCATGCTGCTAATGGTTACCTGATTGATCAGTTCCTGCAAGACAGTACCAATAAACGCGAAGATCAATATGGCGGTAGTATTGAAAATCGCGCACGATTATTACTTGAAGTCGTAGATGCCGTAATTTCGGTCTGGGGAAGCCAACGGGTCGGCATTCATCTTGCTCCACGTTGTGATGCACATGATATGGGTGATTCTAATCCATTGTCTACGTTTACCTATGTTGCTAAAGCCTTAGGCCAACGACACCTTGCTTTCATTTTTGCCCGCGAACGGCAGGGAGAAGGTTATATCGGCGCTAAATTAAAACAAGCCTTTGGAGGAGTGTATATCGTTAATCAAGAACTCAACGCTGAAGTTGCAACGGATTTGATCAATATGGGAGTTGCCGATGCTGCTGGCTTTGGGAAGTTGTTTATTGCTAATCCCGACTTACCCAAACGTTTTTTGAAAAATGCATTACTGAATACTCCTGACCCACATACCTTCTATACAGGCGGTAACCATGGCTATAATGATTATCCGCTATTAGAGCAATGTTGTGTCAACGATGAACAATGTGGCTAAGCGCTACTTTTGGGCAAGGCGATATTGAACCAAGTCCTCGATGCTCACGATGGGGAAATTATAGGTTTTAGCAAAATTTAATAACCCTTCGCCACGCATCATAGATCCATCATCGCTCATTAATTCACATAAAACCGCTGCGGGAGAAAAACCGGCCAAAATCGCCAAATCGACAGCCCCTTCAGTGTGCCCGCGACGCTGTAATACCCCCCCTGGTGCTGCCCGCAAGGGAAACATATGGCCAGGACTAACAATATCCATAGGTTTGGCATAAGGAGCAATGGCAGTCCGTATTGTTTGGATACGATCGGCTGCCGATACTCCAGTAGTGACACCGTTTCGGGCTTCAATCGAAACCGTAAAAGCCGTACCATAACGACTTTCATTATTTTCTACCATTTGTGGCAAGTTCAGTGCTTTTAATTTTGCATCGGTTAAACATAAGCAAACAATTCCGCTGCAATAACGAATAAACATCGCCATTAAAGGCACTGTCACGCATTCTGCAGGTAAAATCAAATCGCCTTCATTTTCACGATCGATATCATCAAGCAAAATAATCGGCCGATGTTGTTTTAAAGCATCAAGTGCAGCCTCGACACGCTGGTATTTTTGTTGACTCATAGCCACTACATTATGATTTTGGTCGCTAGAATAGCATATGTTGCTGGGAACATCCATGTCTGTTTCCAAAAACCTTGACGCTTGCCCAAAGCCATGCTATCTTGCCTTGGTTATGAAAAATTTTATTTTCACATTCTCTAGCGCTCTTGCGCTTCTTCTCTCCCGGAAGGGAGAATTATTTTTGCGGCCAAAATTATCCAATTTAGATTACTTACCAAAATAGAACATGGTGTTTTTACTTCAAATTTAATTATAAGGAACTTTTATGAAATTTAAACGTTCTGTCGGTCCTGTGGGGCTGATGTTCACCGCCATCAGCGGTATTTTAGGTTCGGCCTGGTTGTTTGGGCCTTTTTATGCTGCACAAATTGCAGGACCTGCATCTATTATCAGTTGGGCCATTGGTGCGATAGTGATGCTTATTATTGCCATGACTTTTGCAGAGCTTACCTCAATGTTCCCTATCACTGGGGCACATGCGCGTTTTATGTTGTTTTCTCATGGCGGTATGGCAAGCTTTCTTTTTGGTTGGATCATGTGGCTTGGCTATGCTGCTGTGGCTCCGGCAGAAACTATGGCGATTTTACAATATCTTTCTAGCAGTTTTCCTCAGCTCATTACCGAAAAATCAGGTGTAACGGTTCTTTCTACCTTTGGTTATGGTATGGCGGCATTGGTTTTGCTGGGCATGTGTGTGATTAATTTTATTAGCATTAAATGGCTTGCTCGCTATAATGCAGTAGTGGTATGGATTAAAATGATTGTACCCATTGTAGTAGCCATCGTTATTATCGCCTTGTTGTTTAATACGCATCCTTTTGTATCCCATGGTTTTATGCCCAATGGCTGGAGCGGTACTTTCAGTGCCTTATCTTTAGGGGGTGTGATTTTCGCTTTCTCCGGCTATGCACCCGCCATTGTTTTGGCAGGTGAAGCAAAAAATCCGCAAAAAACCATTCCTCTGGTATTGGGTAGTGCCGTGCTGATCTGCTTTTTAATTTATGTAGCTTTGGAAATTGCACTTATTGGCGGTGTTAGTGACAGTGCTTTAACCCAAGGCTGGAGTCATTTATCTTTCGCAGGTTCACAAAGTCCGTTTATTGGCATGGCAGAAAGCGTACATCAAGGATGGTTGCATTATCTTATTTTAGTCACTGCCGTGATTACGCCCCTAGGAACAGCGATTATTTTTGTAGCTACCAGTTCGCGGGTTGCTTATGCCATGAGTGAAAATGGCTTCTTCCCAAAATCCATGGAAGTTTTAAGTTCCCGTGGTGTTCCTGTGTTTGCAGTGCTAATAAATTTTGTGGTGGGGATGGTCTTATTTTTCCCGGTTCCAGGTTGGCAAGGTATGATGGGGTTTTTAGTCGCAGCTTTTGTTTTGAGCTATTCCATTGGCCCTTTAGCTGTTTTGGCCTTGCGCAAACAAATCCCTGACCAAGAACGTCGTTTTCGTGTACCCTGTGTAACTCTCTGGTGCTTTCTGTCCTTTTTCTTTGCTAATATGATTTTGTATTGGACCGGATGGGAAATTTATTCCAAAATGTTAATTGGCATTGTTTTAGGCCTTATTGTCATGAGCGTAGCCCGTTTAAAAAATACGAAAAAACCCCCTCTTGACCTGCGTCATAGCATTTGGGCGTTTGTCTACATTTTCGGCTTGGGTCTGATTGCCTACTTCGGCCAATTTGGTGGTACAGGGTTAATCGCTAAAAATGATGACATTGCTATCATCGCTGTCTTTTCTCTCATTATGCTTTTCTTTGCTTCACACTATGCATTACCGACTGAAAAGACCAAAAACTATTTAAAAGAGCCTACGAATTAATGGAGATAGCAGATGAAAATTTTAGTAATTGGCGGAACAGGCACCATTGGTAAAGCAGTGGTGCATGAATTAAAACTACGGCACGAAGTTATTACAGCAGGATCACACAGTGGCGATATTCAAGTTGATATCACTGATAAAGTTTCACTCGAAACTATGTATAAAAAGATAAAGCACCTGGATGCTGTTGTTTTCACGGCAGGTGCGGTACATTTTGGCCCTCTAGCTAAAATGACCGATACCGAATTCCATATTGGTTTAGAAAACAAACTGATGGGACAAATTAACACGGTATTGATTGGCCAACATTACTTGAATACAAATGGTTCTTTTACGCTGATCAGCGGTATTTTAGATCATGATCCAATTGTATTGGGTGCAAATGCTTCAGCAGTAAATGGTGCAATTAATGGCTTTGTACGTAGTGCTGCCATTGAATTACCTAATCATCTGCGAATTAATGCAGTGAGCCCAACTGTAGTTACTGAATCCATGAAAGAATATGGCCCGTATTTTCGTGGTTTTAAACCAGTTGCTGCTGCTGAAGTGGCTTTGGCTTTCAGCAAGAGTGTCGAAGGGGCGCAAACCGGGCAGGTTTATCACGTGGGATATTAACGCCCTCGTAAAAACAGACGGTCTAACTCATCTATCGTGAACAAACGCCAAGTGGGTCGCCCATGATTGCAATAATCAATATTAGGCGTTTGCTCCATATCTTTAAGAAGTTGCGTCATTTCAGTAAGAGAAAGAGTTTGATGCGCTTGAATCGCACTATGGCAGGCCACTTCCGCCAGGATTTGATCTAAATAGATTTCATTTTGCTTAGAATGGCCTAACATTTCCAAATCGTGTAATAACTCATGCATGAATTTATCAAGGTTACTACGAGCTAAAGAGACGGGTACTTCCCGAATCATGATTTTATGATCCATCCATTCATCAATACCAAAACCCATTGCAACAATATGAGCTTGATGCTCTTGGTAGATCGCTTCCTCACGCGCTGAAAGTTCTACAGGCTGCGGCAGGAGCAATAATTGTGATTCCCAACGTTCTTGCTGCCAGTTTTTTTTAAGCCGCTCATAGAGCACGCGCTCGTGTGCTGCATGCATGTCGATAATGACGAGGCCCTCATTGTTTTCCGCCAGAATAAATAAACCCTTCATTTGGCAGATAGCGCGACCGAATTTCGATGTTTGTTCTTGGATACTTTCTGTTTGGAATAACAAATCCAACGCGGGTTTTGCCCAAGATCCCCTCTGCGGCTTCGCCGCTTCCCCTCTTATTAAAGGGGGCTGTTTCGGCTCCATTAATGCGGGAGCTGTCACAACGTGACTGAGGGATTCTTGATTGCTTTGCACCTGAGGGTTTTCTCCACCCAAGGCTTTTTTCACCTCACTTCTCACAAAATCATGAATTAAGCGCCCTTCACGAAACCGCACTTCTAACTTTTGTGGATGCACATTAAAATCTACACTTTTCGGATCAATTTCTAAAAACAAAATGTATTGCGGTTGGTGATCACCATACATCACATCACGATAAGCTTCCTTCATGGCATGAATAATCAATTTGTCACGAATAGGACGCCCATTTACATAAAAATATTGATGATCTGCTGAGCGTTTCAAATGTTTGGGTAATACCAACCAACCTTCTAAACTTAAACCGGTTTTTTCGGTCTGAATAAATTGACTTTGCTCTGTAAAGCCTCTGCCACATAACGTATCTAAGCGACTTTGAGGATTTCCGGCAGTAACACTATAAACTAATTTATGATTATGATACAAACCAAAACACACATCTAAATGACTTAATGCCAATTTACGAATCGCTTCATCAATATGACTAAATTCAGTGGCAGGTGCCTTCAAAAATTTTCGTCGCGCCGGAGTATTAAAAAAAAGATCACGCACTTCAATTTTAGTGCCTTGCGCTAAACTTGTGGGCTTTACATCTGGTTGATTGCCTTGGCCTTCTAATTCTACAGCAAAAGCAGAATCATTATTTTGGTGCCGAGATTGTAAACGAAAACGAGATACAGATGCGATACTGGCTAAAGCTTCACCACGAAATCCTAAACTTTGCAAATTTTCTAATTCATCTAAAGAATAAACTTTAGATGTTGCATGTGGAGTAATTGCTAACAATAAATCTTCTTTGGCTATACCACTACCATCATCAGTAACACTGATATTTTGTAAGCCACCCTCTTCAATACGGATCTCTATACTTTGAGCACCCGCATCAATACTATTTTCAAGCAATTCTTTTACAATAGAAGCTGGCCGTTCAACAACTTCCCCTGCTGCAATTTGATTTGCTAAATGCTGAGGCAAAATTTGAATACGTCGCATCATCATGAAAAAATCCGTACATATCGCGCTGATGGTTTTGTTGAATCCATTTCTAAAAAAATCTCTAGGGTTGGTTTTACCTCTAAAGCTTGTAATCGTTCGGGCCATTCAACAAAAATAAAAGCATCCTCTTGCAAAAGATCTTGAATACCCAAGTGATACAGTTCTTCATCATCTTGCAAGCGATATAAATCTAAGTGATAAACCTTTTTGCCGATAATTTCATACGGCTCGATTAAACTATAGGTAGGGCTTTTTACCCGACCACACCAACCTAATGCTTGTAGCATTAATTGCGTAAGTGAGGTTTTACCAGCTCCTAAATCACCATAAAGAAAGACAATAGCCTTTTCAAGAACAGTTAAGCTTTTGATGGTATCTTCAGCAAAGTTACGCATTGCTGTTAAATCTTTTATATATATTTCTTTTTGCAATGTTTATATAGCCGCGCATTTTTTGTGGATAAGCTATTATAACCTATATTTTAAAAGCTGTTGAGTCTTGTAACATCTTTTGTATTATTTGTGGGTTTTAATGGGATACTTTGTGGATAACTGAAATTTTTTTTTTATCCACAGCTTTTCTCACATCATGTTCTATAGCTTATTCACAACTTGTTAAAAAAGTTAGGAGATCTTCATTACGGTAAAAATCAAGAGCATTGAGAAGACCTACATCTTGTTGATGTTCTCTTAAAAATGTGATGTTCTTTCTTCGCATATCAACACCGAGTGCTTTAAGATATTTTTTTCCATTACTAAGCACGAAAGCTTGAGCAAAGTAATCATTGCAGGGTAAATCATTATTCTCAGAACTTAAAGCGATATTTCCACGATCAATCATATAATCAAATAAAGTTTCAAAAATCAGTGCATGTTCAAAAGCTTCTTGGCTATAATCGTGTGTTCTGAGCCAGGCCATGACTGATTCTGCTGTGGGTAAATATTCTTCTTTTTGCCATGCCGTGAGTTTTCGTTTTAATTCGGCCATTGAAGGCATAAACTGTTGCTGTTGAAAATATCTGTGCAGGAAAGCTTTATAGGGGATTTGTGCACTTACAATTGCATCTAACCATTCAGGATAATTTAAACTGGGCCAGCGAATGGATGGTGGCAGAAGTTTATTTGTTAAAGTGCCTTTTAAATCAAGGTGTGCTTTAAGTAAATCACAGGCATAAATCATTTTAGCCAATTTAACTAATTCACGATAGCAAGGTGCAAATAAGCGTGTTTGGGTGAGTAAGCGTTGCTCTTTAGATAAAGCCTCGGCAGGAAGAGTAGGTGCACGACAAAACACTTGTTGGTGCAGGCCTTTGAAGTAAAGAGTATAACTTAATTTTTCATTATTATTAAAGTTAAGGGGTTCTGTCACAGCCTTCCCCCACCGCGCCACCCCTTCGGCTTCAGATAAATGATTAAGTATATTTAAAGCTTCAATTGCATCCAAAGCTTTTTGATTCACTGCTGGCATGTTTTCTTTCCAAAAGCGTTCACGATAAGGAAGTTCTTGTAAGCTTTGAAAAACAGAGCTTTTTACATTCAAAGTACTCCGAATATTAACCAGAGGTTCTGTCAGTGAGCTATAATGGTGTTCTGCATTTAGATGGAGCACTGCCACTTCATCATCACGGGTGATGGTTCCATCACTATACCATTCTGCGACTTGGCCAAGCCCTTGCATACCAAAAGGATGTAACTCTGAAGCACGTAAAGCTCCCATGCTGGATGCTCCCATCACGATCACATTTTTTGTCATGACAAAAAGAATTTCTTTGTGCCATACGGCTGGGACTGCTTCAAAAAAACCATCAATCAATAAGAGATGGCTGGGAGCAAGTTTTAAAACCTCTAAAATGTCTCCACAACGTGCAGGTGGTAAAAAGATAGCACTAGGGCAGAGTTGTTTTGCCTCATCCAAACTTAAAGAAGGGCCTAAAAAAACAAACTTTTTCACATTCGTGCTCCAGTAAAATTTAAGTCTGCAGCTATACAAAACACCACAGGAATTTGCAAATCTTCACGGGTTAAATTAACACGATAGATGGGACTTTTAATACATTCTAGCAAAGCTATAACATTTTCAGTAAAGGAATGGCTAAAAGGAGGTGCTAAACAGTCTTGCCAAATTTTTTTACCTTTTACCTCAGCCATTCCGCCTTGCTCTTGTTGTAGCTTTTGTTGATATAAATAATAGTTTGGGTAAATATCATCACGCATGCCACTAATCAGGGCAGTTCGACCCTGAATGGCCTCTGTTACTGCGCGTAATAAGGCAATATCTCGCGATAAATGGCTACCGGATCCTGAACTAAAATAAATCGGTGAGAGACGAGATTCATCATATAAACAGCAATGAAAACTCGGGATGTTCATGTGATGCGTGATGTCCCAAATTTTGAGAGATAAAGCTTTGCTATGAATTTTTTGCGTTAAGCCCATAAAAATGGGATTATCGACGGATTCCAGTTGAAGCATTCGCAATTGTCGTTTGGCTTCGGGGATTTGACCAAACTGATAAAAAGCATCGCGTTCAATCAATTCATACAAGGCATGACAAGTTGCTTCTTCTAGTGTGTTTCCACTTGCTAAACCATTAGAACTCACTTGAAAATAATATGATTCAGGGCGAGCAGTGCTTAAATCTAGATTAACCAAAGTATGGGGAATGTAAATAAAAGCGGAAGGGTGCATAGCGACAGAACCCCGAAGCGGATTGAGAATTTCAGCAGTAATCCATCCCAATTCCAAGCAATGAATATCCGGATGTACTAATACTCCTTTAGCAAAGGGCGTGGGATCAATCACCGCATAACCTTGGGCCTTTAAATTATGGTAAGAACCCACCAATTCCGGTGGTGGTAAATTTTCGGCATGATAACCTTCAAAAGATTCCATTACGGCAGAGATCTCTGCAAGTTCGGCTGAAATCCCTTTTCCCAAGGCAGTTGATAAATTTTTACCATTAGGCCGAATTGCACTCACTACAGGCAAATTAAGCAAATCCAAACCAGAAATATCTGCAACTCGGGTGATACCGATTTTTTCGTATAAAGGGCGTATTCGTGCTAATGTTTCTTCGGGATTCAAAGCTCGATAAGTGCCTTCTAAGTGCAAATATGCATTCATTGTTAAGCAAACTCCTGTTGCCAGGCATCCATTCCCCCTGAAAGATGTTGAACATCAAAGCCATGTTCTTTTAAAAAATCACGAGCGCGTTGGCTCCGTATCCCTTTTTGGCAATAAACGATAATAGGTTTGTTTTTAGATAAGCTCTCTAAAGCTTGTGGTAGCGTTGCAAGCGGAATTAAGCGCCCGCCAATATTTGTGAGGGCATGCTCTTCAGGCTGACGCACATCAATCAATACAACCGAATCATGTGCTTCTTGTAAAATTTTAGACAATGCTTTAGGGCTTAAACCATCAAGATCACAGCTTTGTTTTAAACCATTTAAAAAAGCCATAATTTCTTGTTGTGAGCCATGTGGAGAACATGCAGGACAATGGCTATTTTTGCTGAGAAAATTCTTTTGCAAATGAAAATCTAAGAGATTCAATGACAAAAGTTCGTTACATTGACCTTGGTACAGACCGCTAAGATATAAAATTGCCAAATGGGCTTCAATGAGGCCAAATAATCCGGGTGTTGTTCCTAAAATGCCATTTTCTGCGCAATTAGCAGTAAACTCTGGAGGAGGAGGTACGGGAAACAGGCAACGAAAACACGGCCCTGTTTTAGGTTGGAGTAAACTTGCTTGTCCTTGAAAATCTTGTACTGCAGCAAAGATAAACACTTTATTTAAAGTAATGGCAACTTGATTGGCGGCATAACGTGCAGCAAAGTTGTCAGAACCATCAATAATGACATCGTAATCTTTGGCAATTGTGAGCCCAAATTCATAATCGAATGCTGTAGTGTAGGTATGAATGGTAATAAAAGGATTTGCAGCTTGCAATTTACGAGCAGCAACGAAAGCTTTGTTTTGGCCAAGATCATTCATGTCATATAGCACCTGGCGATGAAGATTGCTTACAGAGACCGCATCAAAATCGACAATACCTAAGGTACCGACCCCGGCACCTGCAAGATAGCGCAGCAAGGGAGCTCCCAAACCTCCAGCACCAATGCAGAGCACGCGCGCTTGTTTTAAACGTAATTGGGCATTCTGGCCCAGTTGTGGCAATTGAATTTGTCGCGCGTAAAATTGTAGTTCTTCAGGAGAGAGCATGAAACGCCTTAGAGATGAAGAGCTTCTATTTTAACAGAAATCTACGCTATACTGCCATCTGCAAGTTTTAAGGATTGTTAATGTTTAAACAACCACAAGGGTTTAATGCTTGTTTTACGTCAGAAATGGCCGATCGTTTGGCTTTTTATGGTCTGGTGTCATGCATTATTATTTTGCTCACCACAACCTTTGGGAAGAGCTCTGATTTTAGTTATAAATTTTATGGTGAATTAACCGGTTTAGGATTCATTACTCCCGTCTTAGGCGGCATATTAGCTGATCGGTATTATCATCGTCTGCCGGCTGTGATTATAGGGCTATTATTTATTGTGGTCGGTAATATATGTATTATCCCCATGCACTTTCAATTAATGCTCTTTGGCATTGCCTGTATTGTAATAGGCATTGGCCTGATGAAACCCAACGATGTTTCTTTGGTAGGAATGCTCTATCCCCCTATGTCTACTGCCAAGGAAAAAGGCATTACCATTTTCTATTTGGGCATGAATACGGGGGCGATTTTAGGCCCGTTTATACTGGGACTGGCCTTTTACTTTATGCATGAATACCGCATCTTTTTTATCTTTACCGTTTTCATTTTACTTATGGCATTATTATTGTTTTATAAGCATTATCAAAGCTTTAAAAGAATTTCACAACCAAAACAAGACCTGCGGAAGCATGTTTTTTCAACGCCAGGTTTCGTTTGTCTGGCGTTAACTTTGGCTGGACTGACTTATTTTATTTTGCGCGACATTCAGGTGTTTAATGGGGTATTTGGTACAATGCTCATATTTGTAGTGTTATATTTAGCGTATTTGCTTTATCAAAGTCAGCAGCAGGAACGCATGAATATTACTTTTGTATTGATTCTCTGTTTTTTCAGTATTGCGTATTTTGCGAGTTCTGTTCAAACTAGCGGAGCATTGGTTATATTTAGTCAACTCTATGCAGCAAAGCATTTGCGTATGCATCTTCCGGTAGAATGGGTTGCGTCTATTGAGCCACTTTCCATCATCTTTTTGGGCCCTTTATTAATTCGCTTTACGGCTAAGCGGCAAGGTTCACGCGTCAACATTAATATCAATATTATGTTATGGAAAATTGCTATTGCCCTATTTGTTACCGGCATCGCTTACTTTTTATTTTATATGGCAACCTGTTTTCTTAATTTTGGTTTTGTATTCACAATGATTGTATTAGGTAATATTTTGATTGGTTTGGGTGAGTTACTGATTACCACCACACTTTTTAGCACAATCTCTAACTTTATTAGTGAAAAACATCGCGGCTTTTTTATGAGCCTTTATATGCTTTCAATTGCTATTTCAAGCTACCTTGGTAGTTTACTCACTGCATTAGTGGTTGGAACAGATAAAGGAACTTCCAGTTTAAGCAATTATCCGCATCTCTTTTTAGCCTTTGCAAGCATTACCCTTGGGGTTGGTGTGTTTTTTATGGTTGTCATGCCCCAATTACGTAACCGAATGCAGTTACGAGAGTTGGGTTGAGTATGGTAAAGCTTAAGAATTGCTTAGGCCTAGCTGGCTGTAGTCAATGGGGAGGACTTCTGTAATATGTTTTTTGGTTTCAGAATCATAGACTAAATTTAAATCCCCATTAGGAAGAAAGAACGTTTTTGGTGAACTATAGATGCTGTAATCATAAAAACCACCAAAATTTCTTTGAATTGGGATTTCAAGATTTGAATTGAAAATGGCGCTAATAAAAACAGTATTTTCAGCGGGAATACCTTGTCTATGAGAAGTATCTGAAAGTAAAACCATACGATTCATATCAATAGCATAAACACTCATATAAACAGGAGAAATTAGCATTTTTTGAAAATCAATAAAAATATACCGGCCCTGGAAATATCTTGTAGTATCCTGATGAGACATATCCTTTATTTCTAGAAGGGTAGGTGTTAACCAAGTTCCAGAAAGATTTGCATTAATTTGGTAATCAAAACCAGTTGCTAAGGTTGTACCAGGAGAATTTGAAACTACTAACTTACAGCTATACCAAGGAATGGGTGTAGCATCAGCATTGACAATTCTACAAAATACCTTTGCCTGGTTGCCAGCATTTGAGAAAACAACTGGGCATGTATGATTAGTACAGGCAGGATTGGTAGCGAGTTGCATTTGCTCTTGAAAACTATCAGCAAAAACAAAAGAAACTAAATTTAATAAACAAGCGCATATGACCTTTTTCATTTAATCCTACTCAACTAAAAAACAAAAATCATCAGTTATCGACATGCCTGTAACAGAAACCCGATTTTCAGGAGCCATCCACTTGAAATAAGGGTTTTTCTTTATAGTTTGTGTTACAGGGCTATAATAAAGTACCGCATTTGTCGTTGGTGTTTTAGAATCATAAACGCTTTTTACTACCTCGTAAACATGTTGCAGTTGTGGGAGTGAAGAAAGGTTATTGGCATTAATAGCCTTTAAGGCATTTGTATAATCTGCCCCTCCATAAGCATCAAAACCAGTATTCGCTATTACCCCAGGTATGGTGTTGAAGCTTTCCCAGTTTTGATTTGCCCTATTTATGATTACAGAGGCAACAGCCTTAAGGGCAGGATCTGAGGTCACTGCCCATTTGGTTGTGCTGTTAAGATTAGCTTGCGCATAAGCAATAGCTTCCTGTGGAACAGAATCATTTAGGAAATTTTGTGCATAGTAATTTTGGCTATTTACACAAATATAGTTGCTTAAATGAGCTTCGGCCCAAACAATTGCAACTAATTGATTAAGTTCAGTGTCTTGTGATTGTTGTGGTGCCTTCACCGGCTGATAAAAACTTGGCGCAGATCCACCACCCCCACCGCCGAGATTAGCGGGCCCGCCGCTTTGATAAATGGTGCCATTATGCGTCCAGGTGTTGCCGCTCATGTTAATAGAGCTCGCGTTGACATTGCAAGTGCCGGTGATAATTTGTTGTAGATTGTTGGTATTCTCTGTGTAAGTTGGGGCTGCGATCGATTGGGTGTTGATTTGTGCCTGTTCGTTGTCTATTTGCATGTATTTGTTAATAGCCGTTTCATTAAAAGTATCTCCATTAAATGTGCCATTGTAAGTTTCAATGGTGTTATTAATCTGTGGGGCTGTAATCGTTTGGGTGTTTTGATTTACTGTGGTGGTTTGGTTTAAGGTGCCACCATGGATTAAAGTGTAATTGCCCTGATGCGTTTGGGTTAAGGTCGCTGTAGCATTGGGAGCAATCTGTGCCGCGCCTGTTAGTGCATCACTATAATCAAAAGGCTGATTGTAATTGTTAGGATCAAAACTCTGTACATATTCATTGGCATTGCCACTCACCACCGTGCTGGGATTCATCGAGGGTAAGTTTGTCCCTAAGCTTCTGGTTTCTTGTGCATGTGCTTGAGTTGGCGTCGTCAATTGCCCAAGGGTTCTATTGTGATTCACATTATAAGTCTCAGTCACCCCCGAAGGATCCATCGTCTTTTGATAACCTAAGTTACTTTCTTGCGATTGTGAGGGTATTAACTGTAAAACAGGTGTATATAGATTAAAAGCAATTTGCCCTAAAACAGTACCATCATACGCATAAGCACTAAAAGTGACTGGAATATTCTCACCAGGGACAATTCCACTTAAAACCAGGCTGTTGTCATAAATACTCACTTCCTGCGTACCAATCTCTGAATTCACTGTATATTTGGCAACTCTATTCATTAAGGAAGGTTCTATTTCCCAAGACAAAACAGCAGCCACAGCCTGACAACTATAATCATTGTTCCAATAGGGTTGATAGCGAATACTTAACTGACTTAAACAAGGAAGGCAGAAGATATCGACAGAAGTATCTTCTAACACTGCACCATTGCTAAAGGAAACATTAAAACTGCCCAAGCAGGAAGCTGCCACCGGCAACCCAACAAAACGCATAAAAGGTTTTACCGGGTTCAAAGGTAAAGGCAAAGAACCAGAAGGATACCCTACCTCTACATACGACCCAATCACTGATTCTAACCCAGGCTCACTCCACCCTAAAGTCATCTCCGCATAGGTATAATGCTTATTCACAAAGCTCATATCAATACTTTGTAAGTATGGCGCAAAGCGCATATGCATCCTGATCAAATAATAGATGTATCTATATTAATCACATGGGTGAAATTTGTCAAGATGCTTTTGGCATTTTGTTATCAAAGCTCCTAAAAATATATTAGATTTTTTGCAAAATGCATGCTATAATGTGTCTACAGGCCTATTTTAGGATAAAATGATTTTTGATAAACGGGTAGAATGGGATCCTCAAAAAAACTTAAAAATTCAAGAAGAGCGAGGGATTAGTTTCGAGAGTATCCATGCAGCAATTGAGGCTGGACACTTGCTGGAAGTGATTCTGCATACGAATCCAAAGTATCAGCACCAAAAAATACTGGTTGTTGATATGAATGGTTATGTAGTTTTAGTTCCCTTTATCGAAGATGAAAAGCGAGTTTTTTTAAAAACAGCTTTTCCTAGCAGAAAAGCAACCAAGACCTATTTAACAGAAACGCGGAGAATATAATGAAAAAATATCACTTAGATACAGAAGAACAAGAAATTTTGGAGGCTTTTGAAAAAGGCGAATTAAAACCAATTCCCAATAGTGAAGCGGAAGTAGAGCGTTTGACCCAAATTTTTAAAGCCTCCGGCAACAAAACCAATCGAGTGAGCTTGCGTATGAGTGAGTGGGATTTCCTACGTGCAAAAGAAACTGCCCTGCAGGAAGGCCTGCCTTATCAAACCTTGCTATCTAGTATTTTGCACAAATATTTTATGGGACAGTTGGTTGAGCGAAGACGGCAAACGGCCTGAAGAAAAGCATGCTCTTAAATATTTGATGTGTGTTTGGCCTTAACCACCCGACATCGGCAATAAAATCTCAATGGTATCATCCGCCGCCAAGGGCAAAGCCGTATTCGCAGCATCAATCTGTGTATGATTACGCATAATACACACAAAAGGCTTAATGGTATTTTCATCATAAAAAAGCAAAGGCTGCAAGCTTGGCACATTATGCCAAACCCATTGATAAAGCTCTCCCAGCGCTTTTGCCTCAAATGAGTATTCACGTTGAGACAGAAAGCGCTGGAAGCCTACACTAAAATGCAGTTGGATCATGCATTAAAGCGAGGTTTGTTCAATTTGAGTAGAGAACGCCCCAGCAAGGCAGAACAATAACTCTAAATTGCTTTTTGCTTCTATATTAATCAAATTACTAAGCATTTTTTCTCCCGGTTTTCTTGCTGCTAAAATAAAAAACAGCGGGTACATTTTAACAGATTAGTCATTAAAATTCAACTTGATTAACCCCCGCATAAAGCTATTAGTTTCGCAGAAAGGTTTGTTGAATTTTTTTTGTTCTTCTTGCAAAATGGGCTCTTCTGTAACAAGTTCCGTAACAGGGCGTACGGTATCATCTTCACTTGGATGAGAATGGTAAAAACTATAATTAATATTATTAGCCCATCTGTATAGTTCCAATTCAGATAGATTAGCTTTCTCGTTTAGAATATAATTTTTCAGTCGTCCCATAGAGTGTTGAATATAATATAAGGCATCAAGATTTGTTGCCTTGGCTTGCGACTTTGGGGCAAACTCTAATAAGGTTGGAAATTGTAAAGAATAAAAAAGATTTTTTTTGCTTGTTGGGGTCAAATAATTACTATGCATGATAGTAGGAGTATAGCCTAAATTATAAATATTATTAAAAACAGTTTGTAAAAAATTAATAGGGCCAGCCAGATCAGAATTCGCTAACACAAGACCTTGATAAGATCCGCAACCAAGATAGTACAAGTGTTTGATCGTATCAGATAAATAAGGGTCTATTTTTATATTTTTTTCTTCTTGCGCATGGGAGTAAATAATATTGAAAAAAATATCACTACGGAGAAAAGAGGTGCCCTTCCACCCCGTTTCTAAAAGAAAATGCCTTAATTGATTTTGTTTGGGCCCTTGGTCAAACCAAATCTTACCGAAATATAAAGCTTCTAAGAACCATGGATAGGTATCATACTTAGCAATATCTTTCAAGAGATACCAATGGTCCCAAAGAGAGTTAGGTATCGGTAAAGAGGTGCTAAACTCTCGATTTAGGCGCTTGAACCCCATGGTGTCGGTAATTTTAGGCAATAAAAATATAGAGCGACAACCCGCGGCCATATTCCAAATTTTCACATGAAATGGCGTATCTAAAGCCATCCAAAGAGCAAAAATTTTACCGGGATACATAAATGAAAAAGGACCAACCCCATCTTCATAACTAGAAAATAACTCCATTGTTGAATGAGTGGTTAAACCGATGGGCATACTTGTATAATTTAATAAATTAAGTAATTCAGCGGGGAATTCAGAATCATTAATACTGATTAATTGACCATTATGAGGTACAAATAACTCCCCTTTGCGTAAGAGTTCATCACCAAAAGCATAGCGCACTTTAACGATTTTCCAAGAACTGGGTGGGTCGATATCATCAATCGCATCAGCAAGGCCAGAATTAACTGCCCGCACCTGTTTGGCGACATCTTGCCAGGTGACAACTTCATAACCACGAATGTTTTTTTGTTCTTGCAACAGCGACTTAAAAGCAAGTGATTTGTTAGTATTATAATGGCAAATGCAAACGTTGCAAATTAAAGATGCAATAAGTTAATTGCAATATTTGCGAGAATTAACAAAATCGTACCCATAAATAATCGTTTTAGCCAGGCAATATCGCCCTGCATTACTTTCATTTCAGAGCGCACATTCACAAATTCCTCTTTCATTTCAGCACGCACGTTCACAAATTCCTCTTTCATTTCAGCACGCATATTCGTAAATTCTTCTTTCGTTTCAGAACGTACAGCAGTCAATTCAGCTTTTGTTGTTAACTCAAGAGTTTTAAGGTCTGTTTTAGTGGCCAAATCTTTGAAATTAAAATCGGTGGCTTCTTCAAGCGTCTCTATAATAACACGTGCTTGCTTAGCGGGAATACCTGATTCCTTCAGTCGATCAAAAGCTTTGAAAGAGTTTTTCATGGCAAGTGCCATAGTCTATTTCCTTATAATTAGTTTAACATAAAATTAAACCCACTTCTGATTTTATTTTAATCTATTATGCATGGTTATGCAATAGTCAATCCATCAATATTTGTCATGACAAAATTAAGTAAAAGTAAAGCCTACAAATGCTTTTAAAAACGGCGCACGTTCGGGAAAAGTTTGATCTGGCCGTATGCGATATTTCGCATAAGCCTCAATAATACGTGGATCATTTTGCAAAGCTTTGGCGGGTAAAATCCCCTCTGCTTCCACGCCTTTTTCACTGTAATAATCAATTTTCAAACGGCCATGCATTTGGCCATAGATAGTGTCATGAGTCATAATGTGGGTTTGCATATGCTCAAGAAATTGGGGGAGATACTCTTTAATTTCTTGTAAATAATCTAACGGGCGATAAGTTTTAATATTATATGTGGTTGCACTATTCTGGGCGATGGATAAATATTTAGTTTCACCTAGATGTTGCCAAGCATGCATAATAACGGGAAGATTGTGAGTTCCATAAAATTCATTAAAAGCTTTTGTTAGAATGTTAAGAGGCAACCCATGTTCATTATAAGCAGGAGTAAAAGCAGGAAGTATACTTGTTGCTGAAAATAGAATTTGTTTAATCATATCTTCACTGTAATCTTTAATTCTAAAATCCCAAGTACGAGAAATATCGCGGATAGCTTGATTAAACAAGAGACTCCAATACCAAGGGCTAGTGATTTTAAAAGAATGTTTATAAAAAAAGGCTCTAACAGACAGCCATTTTGGATCATGCCAAATATGATCAAGCCACTTGTTATCAAACATTAAAGTACGTACTCGCCAAGGAGATTTCTCTTATTTAGCGATGAAATTGAAAATTTTATGGTGATCAAAAGGATTTGTGGGCTTAAATTCATTAGGTATTCGATAAGATTTTTTTAAATGAGCGTAATATTCATTAAAAGCATGAAGTTGAAGCATATAAGCACTATGCACACCAGCTGCTAGTTTTGTGTTAATATTTGATGAGAAGTTTGATTGCAAAGAATTTTCAGTATATAAAATAGTAGGAAAAACTTTTCCTGCCTTGAATAAATCCCATGGAACACGGCTCGTATTAGTCTCAATATAAAGTTCAAGCATTCCCTCTAGTAAAAACATTTGTGGAAGAGAAAATTGAGCAGTTTTGGCAATAATAGTTCCGTCAGGAAAATAAAAGTTCTTTTCGTCTGTAATCTTTTGCCCGTACTCATATTCTAAAATATATAACTTTAATCGTGGGTCGGGCTTTACTTCTTCAATGGCTTCATAAAACTCCGGGTTGAGTTGTTGTACTGTGGCTTTGATTTCGTTCCAAGAAGTTTCTTGCATTAAAAATGCTTAGTTATTATTTGAGCTGATAGTATATTTTTTAAT
>JACCDN011039937.1_pt1 | contig 22562 bp, 19 predicted proteins | sample 7441691 | NCBI WGS metagenome assembly JACCDN01 (sample SAMN15323439, study PRJNA562643) | freshwater metagenome | isolation source: river surface water | place: USA:Blue River Watershed | collected 2017-08-16 | reverse complement strand
GTAAGCATGCCTAAGTCCAAGACTCTGTCATTGTCTAAAAACAATGTCCTTCTAAAGCAAAGGACTGACTTCATTCTGAAGGCACTTACCGCAAAGGGAATAAAAGCAACAAAGGTTACGAAGTCTCTAGCCACAACTGGTGTTGCAGATTCGCTAACCGTTTCAGCTAGCTTCGTCAAATAGTTCTGCTGGTTGTTTGTAAGCAGTAATCCTTATTGAGTAAGGTATGAACGTGAACCCAGTTAAACCAACCAGCTCAATTTCATACATCATGCCTGTATTGAATGAAGAAGCTCACCTTCGAAGCGCTGTTGCCAGCATCTTCGAACAGCACGGTTTAGTAACTGGAAAAGCAGAAGTCATTTTGGCTCTAGGTCCCTCTAAAGATAAGACCAATGAAATAGCCGAAGCATTGAGCAAGGAATACTCAGTTCAATTGGTTTCAAATCCAACTGGTAAGACACCTGCCGGATTGAACCTTGCTATCGGCAAAGCTAAGAACGATGTAGTCATAAGAGTTGATGCCCATAGTGTGCTATCCCCTGACTACTCAATCAATGCCGTAAAGATCTTGAGTGAAACTGGGGCTGGCAACGTCGGCGGAATCATGAAAGCCGAGGGAGTAACTCCTTTCCAGAAGGCAGTGGCATGGGCCTACGGCAGCAGATTTGGTCTAGGTGGTGGCACATACCACGTTGGTGGTGAAGCTGGACCAAGCGATTCGGTCTATCTAGGAGTATTCCGCAGAGATGTTCTCCTAAAACTGGGCGGATTCGACGAGAAGATGATCCGTGGTCAGGATTGGGAGCTAAACCTAAGAATCAGAGAATCAGGTGAGCAAGTTTGGTTTGATCCAAGCCTCGTGGTGACCTATTTCCCAAGAAGTACCTGGAGAAAGCTACTAAAGCAGTTCTTTGACACCGGTGCTTGGCGGGCACTTTTGACGAAATCTCACCCAAATAAGGCAAATCTTAGGTATTTTGCTCCACCAGCACTGGTTTTAGCCTCATTTATTGGGCTAATCCTTGCAATTTTAGGATTTGGCGGACTAATTGGGCTTTTGCCTATAGTTTCCTACCTATTAGCCGTTACTCTAATCTCCCTAACCGCTAAAGGATTGAGCCTCAAGGCTAAATTAGCCCTCCTAGTTACCCTGCCAACCATGCACTTTAGCTGGGGAACAGGTTTCATTGCAGGGCTGTTCCTCAAGCGTTGAAACTAGACTTGTGTTGAACCGATAGGAACGCGAAAGCACATGTCTAAATACAAAGTAACTAAGGCCGTTATTCCGGTAGCGGGATTAGGTACACGTTTCCTTCCAGCAACCAAGGCCATGCCTAAAGAGATGCTTCCTCTAATCGATAAGCCTGTCATTCAGTATGTTGTCGAAGAAGCTGTTGAGGCTGGGCTACAAGACATCTTGATGATTACAGGTCGAAACAAGAATGCTTTAGAGAACCACTTTGACCGCGTTGCTGAATTGGAAATGAACCTGGAACTTAAAGGTGACAAGGATCGCTTGGCTAAAGTCATGGAATCTTCTGACATTGCAACCATTCACTATGTGAGACAGGGAGACCCAAAGGGTCTAGGCCACGCAGTTCTTAGAGGTAAAGCTCACATCGCCAACAACTCTTTTGCTCTACTACTTGGTGACGATGTTATGGACTCAAGAGACGTTCTACTTTCCAAGATGCTAGAAGTTCATGAAGCAACCGGAGAAAACGTTGTTGCTTTGATGGAAGTAACCCCCGAGCAAATACATCTTTATGGCTGTGCTGCTACCGAAGGCTCTATTGAAGATGGCGTTGTGGGAATCACTGGTCTAGTTGAGAAACCAAAATCACATGAGGCTCCTTCAAATCTTGCAGTAATCGGTCGCTACATCTTGCGTCCGGAGATCTTTGACATTCTCGAAGAAACCGAGCCTGGTCGTGGTGGTGAAATTCAGCTAACCGATGCACTAATGGCAGCTGCTAAGAACCCAGAGCGTGCCGGTGGAGTGCTTGGTGTTGTATTTAGCGGAAGACGTTATGACACCGGTGACAAACTCGACTTCATTAAAGCAACTCTTCGACTAGGTGTCGACAGAGAAGACATTGGCGAAGATCTTCGCTCTTGGCTAAAAGAATTCAACAAAGAAATTTAAGGTAAACGGAATATTTTATGGCTTCAAATTTGAACGTAGTTGTCTGCTCTTTCTACACCGCGGATGACTATTACCGCCAGCACGGTGAACGTCTAGCTAAGAAACTCGATGAGCTAGGTGTTGAGTATGTCCTTCGTGAGATTGAAAAGAAAGAGGGAGAGGACTGGGCGGATATTTGCCGCAGAAAAGTTCCTTTCCTAGCTGAGGTTTGTGCAGCTAACCCAGATAAGAAAGTTTTCTGGATGGATGTTGACTGCATGATTCTGGAATTGCCAGAGTACATCTTCAACACTTCAGCAGACATCGTTGGATTCCAAAGAGGCTACTCTTCCCCTACCACCATTGGTTATGGCAACAGATCTAGATTTTGGGAGCCATCATTCTGGGGTGTAAACACAACACCTCTAGCCCGCAAGATGATTGCAGATGCTGCTGAACTTGAGAAGGACTCACCAGTCAAGGCAACTGACGACTACTTCATGGAAGAAGCATGGCGAGCTAACTGCGAGAACATGAGCTTCCAGATCATTCCTTCTAACGCTGTCTTCGGCAGAGGAACTGTGAATGCCGATTCACGAACCGCATTCTTTAAGTTTGGTGCCAGCGGAAACGTTGCAGAGTTCAAAGGCAAGGTTCAACAACACACCAGTGGTGGCAAGCGCCCTAGCCTTCGCAAGAGAGCATTGAACCTAGCTAAGAAGGTTGAAAGTCTTCTTCCTCGCAAGATTTCAGCAAGACTAAGACTTCTAGCTGACACAACAGGTATCACAGGAAAACTCACAACCAGCAGCGGAAGCAAAGAGCAGCAGGCCAGAAAGAAGATCTCTGATGATCTTCAGTTCGCAGCTCAAGCTGGGCAGGTTGAAAAGTTCAATCGTTCGAAGACTGAGTTTGAGAAGAGGTTCCGCCTCACTCAAGCTGAGATCAACTCCATCGAAGCGTCTAAGAGTTTCTTGCATTACGCAAGCAAGCCTTCAAGTTCATCCATCAACCTTGCATGGTGGGCAAAGCCATTCCCAGGTAACTTCGGAGACTGGCTATCCCCTCTAATCGTTAGCCACTACACAGAGAAGAAAGTTATCTTCCAGTCTCCTGTTCGTATGGCTACCAAAGATCACATGATTGGACTTGGTTCCATCGGTAGATTCATCAAGCCAAACTCTGTAGTTGTTGGAACTGGAATCTCAACTGATGAACTAACTCTTGCTAAGAGCGCTAACTACGTTTCAGTTCGAGGACCAGTAACCGCTCGTGTGGTTAAAGAATCCGGTGGCCCAACAGTTGAAAGCTTTGGTGACCCTGGAGTTCTTATTTCTAGAATCTTCCCTGTTGAAAGAAGCAAGACCAACGGAAGAGTTGCTCTAGTTCGTCACTTCACACACAAACCAATTCCTCTAAATCTTGAATCAAATATGGATGAGTTAGACATCTTTATGTCGCACCCAGATGACATCAAGGTGTTAGTTGAGACACTTAACCTTTACGACCGTGTTGTCACATCAGCAATGCACATCTTCATCACCTGCCAGTCATATGGAATTCCATGTGCTCTGGTTACCTTTGAAGGATTTGAAGATTCAGTGCACGGCAACGGAATCAAGTATGGGGACTACGCTCAAGGTGTTGGTCTTGAATCAATTAGTCCAATTCCAGTTAGTTTGGATTTCCTAAAGGTTGACTTTGAGAACCTAACTACCGATCACAAGATTTCTGACGCAAAGTTAGATGAAGTAGAAGCAGCAATAGTCAAGGGTCTAAGTTACCTTTAGACAAGAAGTTCTAAGCGAAGGAAATTAATGTTTTATTTGGTGCGAATAGTCCTAAAGACTTTCCTTGCCTTGCTGCCTAGAGGTAAGCACCGAAACAAAGCTATTGGGCTAGCGGCTATTGCAACTATTGTTCCTTTGTCTCAACTCTTTGTAATTCGAATCTTCAGCAATTTGATTTTGGAGGGTAAAGATCAACCCTTCGCGACTCTAGTTGTTGACTTCACTCTGGTTCTTGTCATGTTTGCTATTTCCCACCTAGCCACCTACTGGCAGAAGACTTACCGAGTCAAAGTTTTCAACGAAGCACTCAACTCAAGACCTGGCGTTCGAAGCAAAATGACTGAATCCTGGGAATGGGCGCTGACCTTTGAAACCAATAACCTGCTTCACACCTTCACACAGATGCTGGTTCTTGCAACGTTCTTCTTGGTAGTCAACTGGCAATCAGGTTTAGTCAACGTCGCTCTTGTTCTAGGTGCCATGATGATCATCAAGTACATGTTCATCAAGCAAACCGCTACTCAAGAAGCTTTTGCTCTTGCTCAGAAGAACAAGCAACCTGTTACAGCATTTGCAAAGGTAGCTGCTCGAATCAAGTCTGCTGAAATGGGAGCTCTTGTTGCCAACGGTGCATTCGTAGTTTCACTAACCGCTCTTCTGCTGTTCAGTGTTCAAGGAACTCTTGCTCCTGCGGATGCGGTCATGCTATTCCTTGGTTTCCGCATGCAAAACAACAACCTAGGACTTACAAGCGGCTCACTAATGAGATTTGCAAGAGCAAAGATTCTTAGCGAGAGCGGAGCTAAAGGTAAGCCTGCAAAAATTGATGATGAAGACGAGTTGGGCTAAAACTACTGATGGTGTCTCTAACCTTCGGATACAGCACACTTGCTAACCGTTTATCAAACATCCAACTACCTGATCTTTCCCAGCATCCAGATTGGGACGTTCTCATCACAGTTCAAAGTGGCACTGCCAATGCACCCACTGATGCCGAACTAGCTAAAGCACCTACCGGTAAGAATGTTGAATTGCTCTCTTTCCCAGGAGTTGGGGTTACCAAACTTCGTAACCAAGTGCTCAACAACGCCAAGGGTAAGTACGTAATCTTCTCTGACGATGACATCACCTTTAATCAAAAGGGCATAGAAGAAGCTATCTCCTACCTGCAATCAACCGGTGCTGGCCTTGTTCTAGGTCAGGCAGTTGATGAAACTGGTGCCTTACGTAAGTCTTATCCGAGCCAAGTGGAACAACTGAACAAGTTCAACAGCGCCAAGGCTGCTACCTACGAAATGATTGTCGATCTTGAACAGGTCAAGGCTGCCGGAGTCCTATTTGATGAGAACTTTGGTGCTGGTGCTGAGGTTACTTACCTTGGAGATGAATACATCTTTATCTGCGATCTAGTATCGGCAGGAGTTCGCTGTGACTTTGTCCCTATTGTCCTTGCGACGCACCCAACTGTTAGCTCAGGCAGCGGCTGGGGAACAGACAGAGACCGCATCGCTAGGGCTCTGATCTTTGATCGTGCCTTCAAGGGCAACAGAACCCTGCCTTTTATGGCTAGAGCTGCTTTCGGTCTAAGAAAAGTGGGTAAAGAGCTCACCTTCGGAAACTATCTTCGTTTCATTTTCAAGCGATAGATACCCTGAAAAGTTCCTGAATAGCCCTGAAATCAAGGGACCTTTTCCCTCTTCAATTCTTAGTTCTTGGGGTTAGACTTCTATAAACCTTGCGTTTTGTGCGAAACGCTTAGCTCCGAAGGGCACCTTGTTTCGCAACGTAACCTCTTTACAAATTGGCTAATCTGCGAACCTAGGACCTTTCAAATCAAGTGGTCACTAGTTAGGTAAAGAACATGAATACGAGTAAAAAGACTTTCGCAGCAGTTTTGCTTGCTTCACTTACTATCGGAATTCTTGGCATAGATGCCAACGCACTTACTCCTGTAACCAAGGCAACCAAGGTAGCGGTTGTGACCACAGCTACTTCTGCGACTGTTACTTGGAACCCGTTTGCTAAAGGCAAAGTGACTGGGGTCAAAATCATTGCTGCCAATGGTTCCAGAAAAATAACTAAGACACTTTCAGCGACAACTAAGTCATATAGATTCACTGGTTTGTACCCGAACTCTACATACGTATTTAGCGTGTATGGAGTTAAGGGTAAGAGCACATCAGCTGCCGTAGTTGTAAGAACTAAGACCAAAGTATTCCTATATGAAAACTCAACTTTCTTCGGTCAACCTGATGACATGATGATTGGTGCAGCAGATCAGAAACTATTTGCTCTTCCAACCGGTGGTGAAACCAACTTCACGACAACCACTCCAACTGTTTGTTCTATTGTCAAAGTAGATGGTGAGAGTTTCCTCAGAGCAGTTGCAGCCGGAGATTGCACCGTGGTTGCTAGTAGCCCAGGCAACAGCCAATACAAAGCAGCTCCGGATGTGATCAGAAACGTAACTGTTTCCATTCCTATGGGATCACTTGAAAAGACTTTGCTTTGGTCAGAAGAATTTGATGGCGAAGCAGGAGCGGGACCTTCAGCAGATAACTGGGTAGTCGAACTTGGAGATGGCTGTAATGCTGCTCCTGGTTGTGGTTGGGGAAACCAAGAATCACAGGCTTATGCAGCATGTGCTTTGAAACAAAGCGGTGACGGAATCATGAGCATCATTGCTTCTACCCGACTAGCAGAGCCTTCCTGCACAACAAACAAGAACTGGACAAGCGGTAAGTTCACTACCCAAGGTAAACAGCACTTCACATATGGCTACTTTGAAGCACGCATGAAGATGCCTGTTGGTGGTGGAACCTGGCCTGCATTCTGGACTTTGGGAAGCAACATCGCCACTGTTCCATGGCCAAGATCTGGTGAGCTAGACATCATGGAGTACGCAGGAAACGCTCCTACTAAATCAACTTCAGCTGCTCACTATGCAAACTCTCTAGGTTTGCACGAATACAAGAGTGGTTTCCAGACTCACACTGCTCCACTGTCTAATGAATTCCACACCTATGGAATGCTCTGGACACCTAACACTGTGACCTTCACATTCAACGGAGAGACAACATTTGTCTTGAAGAAGTCTGATACTGGACTAGCTAACTGGCCATTTGGACCAACTGCAGCTGGTGTTCACCCGAAGATGTATTTGATTTTGAACCTTGCGATGGGTGGAAACTACGGTGGTCGTATCGCTGGTGGCTTCACCAAGGCGTCGTTCGATATTGACTACGTTCGCTACTACAGCACCAATGGTTACGGTAGCGCTCCTACCAACAACTAATTACTGAATTAGTTTTGAGGGAAGCCTAGGTTAATTCCACCGTGGCTTGGATCAAGCCATCTGCTGGTTACTGTCTTCTCTCTTGTGAAGAAGTGCACACCTTGCATACCGTGTGCTTTAGTATCTCCAAATAGTGAACTCTTGAACCCACCAAATGAGTAGTAAGAAACAGGAACAGGGATAGGAACGTTGATTCCAATCATTCCTACCTCTACTTCATTCTGGAACTTTCTAGCAGCTCCACCATCATTAGTGAAGATTGCTGTTCCGTTTCCATAAGCTCCACCGTTGATTAGCTCTAAGCCCTCTTCATAGCTTGCAACTCTCACAACAGAAAGAACTGGGCCAAAGATTTCGTCTTTATAGACTCTTGAAGATGTTGGAACTCTATCGATAAGAGTTGGACCAAGCCAGAATCCGTTAGCATCTCCGTCTACTTCAATGCCTCTGCCGTCAACAACTACAGTTGCTTTATCTTCAATGGCTATGTCGATATAGGTTGCAACTTTATCTCTGTGTTCTTTAGTCACTAGTGGTCCCATGTCACAGTTTCTAGTTCCATCGCCAACCTTGAGAGTCTTCATTCTTGATTGGATCTTTGCAACAAGTTCATCAGCAATAGGTTCCACCGCAACCATAACAGAGATAGCCATGCAACGCTCTCCGGCAGAACCAAAGCCTGCGTTGATTGCTGAATCAGCAACCAAATCTAGATCTGCATCAGGAAGCACGAGCATGTGGTTCTTAGCTCCTCCTAGTGCTTGAACTCTCTTGCCGTGCGCGGTACCGGTTTCATAAACATACTTAGCGATAGGAGTTGAACCAACAAAACTGATCGCTTGGACTTCACTGTTAGTCAGAAGCTCATCAACAGCTACTTTGTCTCCCTGAAGTACATTAAAGACTCCATCAGGTAGTCCTGCTTCTTTTAGTTTCTCCGCCATCCAAATAGCAGCAGACGGATTCTTTTCTGAAGGCTTTAGAACAACAGTGTTTCCCGCTGCCAAAGCAATTGGGAAGAACCACATTGGCACCATCGCAGGGAAGTTGAATGGGCTAATGATTCCAACAACTCCAAGAGGTTGTTTGATCGAGTAGACATCAATAGATGTTGAGACTGATTCGCTATAAGAACCCTTTAGGTGAGAGGCCATTCCAGTTGCATACTCAACAACTTCTAGGCCTCTGGTTACTTCTCCCAAGGCATCAGGCAGAGTCTTGCCGTGCTCCTGAGTGACAATCGCTGCCAACTCCTGCTTAGAAGCGTTCAGAATCTCTCTGAAGTTGAACATGATCTGCTGACGCTTGGTAAGAGAGGTGTCTCGCCATTCTGGGTATGCATCGCTTGCGGCTTGGATAGCAGCTTGAGCATCCTTGGTTTCAGCCAGAGACACTTCCCTGATTACCTCTCCTAGGGCTGGGTTATAGACCTTGCCAGTTCTTGAAGATGAGTTAGCTACTAGTGAGCCGTTGATGAAGTGCATGACTGTGGTCATGGTTTATTCCTTAGTTTTTGATTGTTTTGCCCAGGGCTAATACTTTGAATCCTGCTGATTGCCACTTCACTACATCGAGAACATTTCTGCCATCAATAATGAACTTGTTGTTTATCCCAACAATGGTGCTTGGATCTAGCTGACGGTAATCTTGCCACTCTGTTGCTAGAACCACTGCATCCATTGAACTGAATGACTTTAGGAGATCTTGTTCAGTTGCAAGCTCAGGATGCTTCTTGTTGACCCCTGGCAGAGCAATCGGGTCATGCACCATAACAATTGCTCCAGCTTTCTTGAGTAGCAAAGCAATCTCAAGAGCTGGTGAGTCTCTAACATCATCACTGTCCGGTTTGAAAGCAGCACCTAGAACTAGAACAGCTTTACCTTCAAGAGTTCCCAGTTCCTCAGTCAACATGTTTAGAACACGCTGTCTTCTTCGAATGTTAATCTTGTCAATCTCTTTTAGGTAAGCAACTGATTCCCCAACACCAAGTTCTTCTGCTCTAGCCATTAGAGCCCTAATGTCTTTAGGCAGACATCCGCCACCAAAGCCAACACCGTTACGTAAGAACTTGTTACCGATGCGTTCGTCATATCCGATAGCAGTTGCAAGTTGAGATGCATCTGCTCCCGAAACTTCAGCTATTTCAGCCATCGCATTGATGAATGAAATCTTGGTTGCTAGAAAAGCGTTAGCAGCTGCCTTCACTAATTCAGCTGTTGCAAGATCAGTAACAATAAATGGAACACCTGCAAAAATCATCGGTGCAAAGACTTCACGAAGTTTCTTCTCCGAGTGTTCACTTGTAACACCAACTACCAGTCGATCTGGGCTTAGTGAATCCTCAAGTGCTGTTCCTTCTCTTAGGAACTCAGGGTTCCAAGCGAGGTTTGCTTCAAAGCCAGTTAGCTTGTTTAGTTCTTCGGTGAGCAGAGCCGCAGTTCCTACAGGAACTGTTGACTTACCGACTACCACTGCATCTGAAGATAGATATGGTGCTAAATCTCTAATGGCTGAGTGCAGGTAAGAAGTGTCCGCAGCTAGAGAACCTTCTAGTTGCGGTGTACCCACACATATAAAGTGAATCTCAGCATCTTTAGAAGATTCATCATGAGAGGTTCTAAAGGAAAGTCGTCCTGAGGCTAGCTGGGCTGCAAGTTCTTCATCAAGCCCAGGTTCAAAGAAACCAGCACGACCTGAATTGAGGCTATCTACCTTGGCTTGGTTTGGCTCAATACCGATAACTGTGTGGCCGATCTTAGACATGGCAACAGCGTGGGTTGCTCCTAGGTAGCCAAGCCCGATAACAGTTACTTTCATTGCCATGAAACCAGTCTAACCGTGCCTATAAATGCGGCACTTAGCCTAAAGAAGCTAGCTGTTCTCTGCTCTAAACACAGCCACAATTGCGTTAGCGTGGCCATGACCCATGGCATGGGTTTCCTTTAGGTAATTGACCTGCTCTAGGTGTTTGAGATCTTTGACCTTCTTTAGTTCCTTCATCCAGAAGGCAATAGGTTTGCCATACTTTGCCTCAATGAAAGGGAAGTAACTCTTAGGTCCTTTTACTGGTTCAGCCATTCCTCGATTTTAGTGAAGCATCTGTCATTATGAAACCCATGGAAACTTACAAGTACCTCAGAAGAGTTCTTTTCACAGGAGCTACCGTTTTTGGCTTTAGTGCCCTGCTACTACTGGTTGCGCCATCCTTATTCAATGAACTCCTAGGCATCAGCTCAACACCTGAACTTGATTGGGCTATGAGAATGATCGGGCTAACCCTGGTTGCTCTGGCTGGAAACATGATGAGCGTATCTCTTCGAGGTAAAGATTCGACAGTTAGATTCTCTGCCCAAGTTATGGCGGTATCTGCTTTTGGACTAGGTGTTCTCACCTTGCTAATACCTGTTCAAACGCTTACTTGGTTTGACTATGCGTATGCAGCTGTCGGTTTTGGATTTAGCCTTGCCTACCTAGTTGGACTATACAAAGCTTCAAAACTAAATCACAAAGATTAGAGAAGTACTTCTTCCCCATCTTTAGGTGCTTTAGATTTCCAACCTAGCTTGGCAACAATCGAATCGCTAAATGATTCAGCAACTCCTGCTTCACCGTGAACAACAAATACCTGACCTGGTTCCTCTGAAGAAGATCGCAGCCATTCAATGAGCTCATTTGAATCAGCATGAACAGAGAACTCGGCAATCTGCTCGATTCGTGCTCTAACTGGAACCAGTTCACCGTGCATCTTTACCTGCTCTGCTCCATCGACTAAAGATCGACCTCTAGTGCCAATGGCTTGGTAGCCGACAAAGAGAACTGTGTGTTTAGAGTTCGGCAACATTTGTCTCAGGTGATGAACAACTCGGCCACCGGTTCCCATACCTGAGGCAGAAATAATGATGCAAGGTTCATTCGGATCATTGACTGTCTTTGATTGTTCAACTGATTCTAACTCAACTAGTGAACCAGGGTCAAAGGGATCACGACCAGCCCACTCTTTTCGAACATCTTCACGTATCTCTGAAGAACCTTCGTTGATTGCCTCGCGGTAATAGTTGAGTGCTTTCAATGCCATTGGAGAGTCAGCGAACACTGGAACTCTTCTGATCTTCCCCGCTTCCATGAGCTCTCTGATTCTCACGAGAATGATCTCTGTTCTATCAACTGCGAAAGCAGGGATTAGAACTGAGCCACCGCCGTCGATTGTTTCATTGATAGCAGTTTCAAAATCAGTAGAGGAGGCAACATGCTCACGGTCACCGTAGGTTGACTCAGTGATTAGTGCATCAAATCTTCCAGCAACAATCTTGTCTGGATTCACTAGTAGTGGATGCTCTTCACGTCCTAGATCTCCTGAGAACATTAGCTTCTTACCGAAGAATTCAATCTCTAATGTTGCTGCTCCGAGGATGTGACCTGATGGATGGAAAGTTACGAAGGTCTGTTCAGCAACCTGTATCTTTTGGTTGAACTCTTCTTCTTGGAATCTTTGAATGGCCTTCTCAGCATCGTCTTCATCGTAGAGAGGCTTAGGCGGGTTGTGTTTGCTGAACCCTTTTTTAGCAGCGTACTTTGCGTCTTCGGTTTGGATGCGAGCAGAATCTCTAAGAATCACAGCAGCTAGCTTGGCAGTGAACTTCGTTGAATGGATCTTGCCCTTATAGCCCTGCTCGATCAGCTTTGGAATATAACCGCAGTGATCTAGGTGCGCATGGGTTAGGAGCACAGCACTGATCTTTGCTGCATCTATAGCAAGCGGTGCCCAGTTCCTCAGTCTCAGTTCTTTGAGTCCCTGAAAGAGACCGCAGTCAACCATTACGTGGGTCGCCCCGCAGCTCAATAGGAATCTAGAGCCTGTAACTGTTCCAGCTGCTCCAAGGAAAGTGATTGTTGGTTGTTCCCCGATAGTTGTCATGACTGAAGTCTATGACTCATTGAGTGGGACAATCTAAACATGGTGATACTACTCAGGCGTTACTGGTTCCTGTTGCTTGCTCTTGCAAGTTCAGTGACCGGCTTCGGCTTGAACTTCAACTCTCCTGAACTGGCAAAGATAGCCTGGTCCTTTGGTGCAGCTCTTGGTTTGATTCTTAGCGTTCGCTGGCTGATATCCGCCATCAAGGAGAAGGCTCTGGGCAGCGATGTTCTAGCCGTGTTAGCGATCATCGCAACAGGGCTTACCAACGAATGGTTCGCAGCCTCTTTGATTTCTCTAATGCTCGCTAGCGGTAGAGCACTGGAGCTCTGGGCTCAGGGCAAGGCAAGTAGACATCTTGATGAGCTAATGAAACGTGCTCCAGCGTTTGCTCATGTTGTTTCTAGTACTGGTGAAGTGACAGACATTGCTATCAGTGGTGTAGTTGTGAAAACAAGAGTTCTTGTTAGATCAGGTGAGGTTGTGCCAATAGACGGACTTCTGGAAGAAGCTGGTTTATTTGATGAGTCAGCACTGACCGGTGAGTCACTTCCTGTGTGGCGAGAAGCAAATACTTCTGTTAGTTCAGGTGTAGTAAATAGCGGTGACGCTGTTGTGATAATCGCAACAGCAACAGCAGCGACAAGTACATATGCAAATCTGATTCAACTTGTTGCTAGCGCTAAAGATCAAGCATCAAAAGGTGTTCGTCTTGCAAATGTTTGGGCAGCTCGATTCGTACCACTGGCATTACTAATTGCCCTCGGCACATACCTAATAACGCAAGACATCAAGCAAGCAGTTGCTGTTTTAGTTGCCGCTACCCCATGTCCTCTAATCCTTGCTGTTCCAGTTGCACTAGTTGCAGGTATTTCAAGAGCAGCTCAAGCTGGAGTAATCATCAAGGAAGGTTCTGCAATCGAGCAACTTGCTCAAGTTGAAGTCGTCCTTCTAGATAAAACAGGAACTCTGACTGAGGGTGGTCCAAGAATTACAAACCAGGTTTTTGCTGAAGGCAGCGACCCTAAACAGGTACTAACCCTTGCAGCATCACTTGAACAAACCAGTGCAAACATTGTTGCAAGAGCAATGGTTGCTGAAGCAAAACTTTTGAATTTGCAATTGAGTCTGGCAACAGAAGTCACTGAGATTCATGGGCATGGTCTAAGTGGCATAGTTTCCGGACACAAAGTAAAAGTCGGTCAACCTGCTATCCCTTTAGAGCCTTGGTCAAACCTCACAAACGCTCTTCTAGTTGAAATAGTTATTGATGGCAGAGTAGTTGGCTACCTAGGTTTAGATGATCCCCTTCGAGAGGAATCACTTGAAACGGTCAACCATCTAAAAGCCCTTGGGGTGAAGCGAGTGCTCATGGTCTCTGGTGACAGAAAAGAAACTGTAGAAAACATTGCTAACCAACTTGGGGTAACAGAGTTCTTTGCCGAGTGCTCACCTACTCAAAAACTAGGAATTCTAAAGACTGAAAAAGAAGCGGCCAAGGGAACAGTTCTCGTGGTCGGAGATGGAATCAACGATGCACCAGCCCTAGCGGCAGCTGATGTTGGAATAGCTATGGGGGCTAAAGGAACAACGGCCGCAAGCCAAGCAGCATCTGTAGTGATAGTTGAAGACTCTATTCGTCGCATCGCCAATGCCATAGACATCTCTCAAATTGCACGAACCAGAGCCTTGCAGGCAAGCACCATTGGAATGTCTCTAGCTATTGTTGCCATGCTGTCGGCTGCTTTGGGGTACCTGAATCCATCTCAAGCAGCCTTGGTGCAGGAGCTCATTGATGCAGCCTCAATTACCTGGGCTTTAGTTGGCAGAAAGCCTAAGGTCTAGTTCGTTACAAATAAGACATTTGGGTTGTAGTTTCTAACCTTCACTGACTTTGGGCTGCCCCTTCTCATCCACTGATGTGGCAGGCCAGTGATTGCGCTGACTCTAACTGAGTGAGCGGCATACAAGAACGTTGTCTGAACAGCCTGCACAGGAGTGTTCGTATCTGCGAGGTTTGAGACTCTGTGCGAATGAAGCACGTCACCGTTCAGGTCTAGATATTCCACAAAAGTTGAGTCTGCCTCTGAATTTGGTTGTATTGAGCATTCAACTGTTGAACGCTGATTTCGAATAACGCAGATTGAATTCTGCGGTGGCGGCAAATCCTTGATAGTCACAACTATCGGGTCGCTAGGTTCACTCCAAACTTCTCCCCATGTGTCATTGATTACCTGCATGATTCGGTAGCTAAATGTCTTACCGTTTACGTCTTCATTTGGTTGCATGCCTAAAACGATTCTTTGTCCTGCTGCTATTCGAGTAACAGCTCCGTCAGATCTGTAGATTCTCCACTGGTCAGTAGGTTGAGCATTAGGCACATCAAATTCAACAGACAAGATGTCATTGTTCTTAACGGTGATTCCGGTCGGTTTAGGTGGTGTTGCTGAAAGCAAAACATATGGCTGATATTCGCTATCGGCTATTTTGTATCCACCACAGTTAGCTTCATTTTTTGCAACAACATAAAACAGTGATGGTTGAGTACCTTTACCAGTGATGCTAAAGAAGGTGTCTGTGGTGCAGAAGAATTCTCCAGTTGGTAGATACCTATATTCATAACTCAAAGCACCAGGCACTTCATCCCAATCAAATGAGATTTGATCTGAGGAGATATATGTTGTGGTTACCGGCATAGGGGGAATAACTTCATCCACTCGACTAAATGTCACAGGAGTTCCTGGACTCAATTGTGAATACTTATTCAGCAAGCGGAAAGAACCTGTGATTGAAGAGGCCTGCGTCTGGATATCGCATTTGAAGTAGTAAATCTTCGGTGCACCATCAGGAGACGGAGAATATCCAGAACATGGCACTTGCTTCCCATCTTGTAATTCGAAGAGAGCGGCTACGGTCCCACTTGTCATGAAGAGTTGATCAACTTCGGCGGCAAGGTCGTTCGTAGTAATTCTCAGTTCATTAGTGCTAGCTCCTTTTTCAATGACTGTCGGAGCCTGAGGTGCGGTGGGATTTTGAAGTACGACTAGAGTCGGTTCAGAAACTTTGCCGTCTCTTCTTATTTGGAATGAATAGCTTCGATATTGCTCCCCAGAAACAGTATGCCCAGAGGTTGCACTTCTTTGAATCAATTTGTTGTTGGAGTAAAGATCAGCTGCTCCTCCAGTCCAGGTAAGGCTGATGCCAGTTCCTGTCACGGTTGCAATCGGTTTAGCTAAGAAATCCTGTTGACCTAGTTGCTTAGCAAGGTTGACTGCGTTCAAGGCACTTACAATTCCTGCTCCGGTGAAATACTCCTGGGGAAAGTTATTCTCAACCTCGTTGTTACAGGTCCAAACTTTTGTGACGGAGTCTTGTTGGCAGGAGTCCCAAACCTTAGGTTTTACCGCTAGAGCAGGCTTGGTAGTTGCCTGCAGAATAGCTTGAACCTGCTGAGGGTTTAGTTCTGGGTTGACGCTTAGAACAAGAGCGGCAACCCCAGCCACAAGTGGCGTAGCAGCAGAGGTTCCACCAAAGCCATTAGTTGGACCCACTGGATCGTAAGTAGTGTTATTCACTCCAGGAGCCACGATGTCTAGGTTGGGTCCCCAGCTTGAAAAGGAAGCACGTGCTTTGGTTTGATCTGTTGCCCCTGTGGAGATCAGACCTGGAATTGTGTAAGAGGCTGAATAGCCTTCTGAAATAACCCCTTGCTTACAGAACCTATTTAGCCCTCCGTTTGGTTTAGTTTGACAACCGTTGTTTCCAGCCGAAGCAACAATTACTACTCCGCTATTCACAGCAGACAAGACGGTGGCATGCAGAGCGGCATCTTTGCTTCCACCAAAACTCATGCTGATTACTTGAGCACCTTGCTCAACTGCCCACAAGATTCCTTTTTTGATTGCACTTGTGTCACAGGAACTGAAGTAACAAACCCGACCAACAATTAGTTGAGCGTCAGGTGCGACACCTCTGACACCAGTTGCTATATCAAATTCACTTGAGATTAGTCCAGCGGTTTGTGTTCCATGATCAGGTAGTGGAGGTTGTGAAGGCAGGAAATCTTTGTATGCATAAAGCTTGGTGTTGATACCTGGAGTGCTTAGAGATATTCCGCTATCTAACACGGCTACTTTGACACCTGCACCTCTTATGCCTAAATCTTGAACCTTGTCTACATCTATCTCTTTTGTGCCCCACTGATTGTGTTCAGCTAACGTTCCATACTCAGGTAGGTATTGATTGTCTTGAGCCAATGCACTTGAGGTAGCAGAGCTTCCCAAAAATGCCAGAACTAGAAGGGAAACTAGAGAGAACTTCTTATTCATGCTTCACTTCTGGCAACCAGGGTCGCCACCATAGTTTTAGCAGCTAAGACCATCACATCTAGATCCATTGTGAACAGGCCAGGGAAATCTTCCGCTTGTTCGCTCATCAAGGGAACATGAACAAATCCAGATTGGATATTTGAATTACTCAATGCATTTTGTAGTTCATAGAAGATGTGATTACAAACAAATGCTCCTGCGGTTAGAGATAGCGATGCAGGTATCCCTTCAGCTTTGAGTACAGAAACTAATTCCTTTACTGGCAAAGTGCTTTCGTAAGCTGTTGGAGTTCCTTGGTGAATAGGCTGATCAATCCTGATGTGCCCTTTATTATCGGCAAGGTTTGCATCATTTAGATTCACCGCAAAGCGCTCAGGGGTGATGGTTATTCTGCCTTCAGCCTGCCCGAAGCTAATCACGACATCTGGATTATGTTCTTGAACTAGAGCAAGTAGATTACTGGCAGCTTCACCATAAACGACAGGCAATACCGCTGTGATGATGTGTGCACCTTCAACAGCATCTGGTTCAATTCGAAGAACCAACTGCTCACTTGGATTCAGTCGAGCATTGTTAAAAGGCTCGAAACCAGTGAGCAATACCTTGAGCATGCCCCCAATTCTAACTATCTATAACGCTTTCGCATCAGGTGCATTTCTAAAGGGTTCTCAAATGGTTAGCCTCGTTAGGCTTACCAAATGCTAAAAACATCTATGACTCTCGGCTTTATTCGTCTAGCTATGGCGTTAGCCCTATTTGGCAGCATCTTCTGGCAGATCACGGACCGAGTTGCACACAACCTATTCCGTCCAACCGAGTACTTCACGTTCTTCACCATTACTTCTTGTCTACTGACAGGACTTGCACTGACCATAGGTGGCCTGAGAGTTCTGCGTAACCAGCCTGAAACCAGGTTCTTGACCCTATTCCGCCTAACCATGGCTGCTTCAATGGTCATTGTTGGAGTTATTTACAATTTGCTTCTAACTGATTCAGTTGATGAAAGAGATATTGGCTATGACTGGCCTGTAATCCCTAACCTCATTCTGCACACCTACATGCCCATCTTGGTGTTCTTAGAGTGGCTAATCACCAGGACTGCCGTTCCATTGAAGCTCAAGTCTGTCTTTTGGGTGCTTGTCTATCCACTTACCTGGTTGGCTTTCGCAATTGTCCGCGGGCTAATCACAAACTGGTACCCATACTGGTTCCTGAACCCTAATGAAGATGGCGGTGTTCCTCAGATGCTTCAGTGGATTCTGACAATCGCGGCATTCTTTGTGGTCTTGGCAGTCACGTTGATGCCGGCTCAGAAGGCTCTTGCCAAAATCGGTAAGTAGCACTTTCTCTCTGGCTTAGCCTTGTTACATGATCAACTTCTCAGACCCAGCATTTGTTGAAAACCCATACCCGGCTCTACAAGAGCTAAGGCAAGTTGGCAAACCTGTTTGGCACGAAGAAGTAGGAATGTTCCTAGCCGCTAGACACGTCGATGCGAATGCAGTTCTAAGAACAAAAACTCTAGGCAGAATCTTCACCCCTAAAGAGCCTGAGAGTCAGTGGAATGAATTCAACTGGCTGCACTCAGATAGCCTCTTGGATTCAGAACCTCCAAAGCACACCAGACTTAGATCTTTAGTTGGCAAAGCTTTCTCACGTTCGAGAATCGAAGCTCTTCGACCAGAGGTCGAAAGAATTGCGAACCTCTTACTTGATGAGGCAGAGAACAAGCTCTCAGCAAACGGACACTTTGACCTAATCGCCGATTATGCAGAGCCATTGCCTGTGAAAGTGATTGCTGCTTTACTAGGTTTCCCAGATGAGGATGAGCACCTACTGCGTCCTTGGTCTCAGTCGATAGTAAAGATGTATGAAGTCAATCCATCCCTAGAGGCGCAAGCAGAAGCGCAGCAAGCCGCTCACGAATTTGCCGAATACGTTCGAGACTTGATGAACAAACGCAAAGCTCAACCAAGTTCGGATCTAATTAGTGAGCTAGCAACTGTTGAAGAGGCAGGTGAGAAGCTAAATGCCCAAGAGCTAATCGCTACCTGTGTGCTGCTACTCAATGCAGGTCACGAGGCGAGCGTTAATGGCTTTGGTAATGGCATGGTGGCTACCTTCGAAAGAGAAGACCAGCTAGAGCTACTTCGCAAGAACCCGAGGGCCATTGCAGATACCGCCATCGAAGAATTCCTTCGCTTTGATGCACCGCTTCACCTGTTTGAGAGAACAGCAACTGCCGATACTGAGATCGGCGGCGTAGTAGTCAAGACCGGTCAGAAGATCGCATCTCTACTTGGTTCGGCTAACCGAGATGAAACAGTCTTCGATAGAGCAGATGAGCTTGACCTCACCAGGGAACAGAACCCACACATTGGCTTTGGGGCAGGTATTCACTTCTGCTTGGGAGCTCCTTTATCGAGAATTGAGATGAGCGCCTCACTTCCCCTCCTTTTTGAGCGTTTTCCAGCTCTTTCCCTCAAAGAAACCCCAAAAAGACGCCCTACTTTCGTGCTGAGAGGCTACGAAAGCATCCTTGTGGCCTAGAAACTAGCGGATTTTCAAGGGTAAATAGGCTGAGTTTTACCTGTATAACAAATAGGTAAACACGGCTCAAAAGGCGTATTTGAAAATAATTTGCGGGGGTAGCCTTGTAAAAGCACCAAAGTCGGGCCAAATTTTTGCCCGATTAACTTATCGAAAGGCAATAAAAATGGGAGAAATTGGAGTACTTTCCTTCTCACTAACTGGCTATGAATTTAGCGCAGTGTACAACGTGCTTTCACTTGGTATCGCAAGCATGCTATTCACCTCGATCTTCCTGTTCATCGCAAGAGATCGCGTACTACCTAAGTACCGCATGGCAGTTATGGTTTCAGCAACAGTAACTTCAATTGCTGCTTACCACTACTTCCGTATGTTCGATTCCTTCAACCACGGTTACGGAATCAATGACGCCAGCGGCGCAGCAGCAGCAGCTGGTAAGAACATGTTGGACTTCGGGGCAGCTAACTACAACGTTGGCTACCGTTACATCGACTGGTTCCTAACTGTTCCACTACTTCTAGTAGAGCTAGTTGCAGTTCTTGGTCTTGCAAAGGCTGTTCAGTCTTCACTTCTAAAGCGTCTAGTTCCTGCAGCTGCAGCAATGATCGCTCTAGGTTACCCAGGTGACGCAAAGATCAACATCATGGACCTACACCCAAGCGTTTGGGGTCTTCTATCAACAATCCCATTCCTATACATCATGTATGTACTATGGATCGAATTGAAGAAGAGCCTAGACTCACAGTCAGCTAGAGTACGCAGTCTGTTCCAGACACTACGCGTTCTTCTTCTAGCTACCTGGGGTGTCTACCCAATCACCTTCATCCTTGCGATGAACAGCACTGGTGCTCCAACAGCATCAGAGGTTGTAGCTCGCGAAATCGGATACAGCATTGCTGACATCCTTGCTAAGTGTCTATTCGGTCTATTGATCTTCGCAATCGCGAGAATCAAGTCTGCTGAAGAGAGCAAAGAGCACGCAGCAGCAGAAGGTCACTAGTTATAACTAGTTCCTAAAACTTTAGGAGCCACCCGAAAGGGTGGCTCCTTTTGTTTTAACTTAGCTTTTGATTAGTTGGCTAGAAGATCTTGAACGCTTGGGAACTCTACGTTGACTCCAACCAGTGCACAGCGAACGCCGATTTGTGTTGCTGCGGTAGTTAGATCTCCAGCACCGATTGGGTCAGCCTTCAAAGCCTCAGTGGCTTTGTTGAGCAGCTCTTGAAAGTCTTCTGGGGCTGAGGATGTGACCTCGGTTTCGATTCTTGAAGCCAGCGCTTGAACATCAAATCCGCCTGTTGCCAGAGCCTCTACCTTGTCAGTGAATACGGCACTAAGTGCCTCACAAGGAGCTGCATCTGCCTCTGATGGCAATGAGAATGAACATCCGGAAAGTAAGAGGGTGCTGGTTGCAATTACTGCTGCTAGGCCAAGTTTCTTCATTGAAAACTCTCTCTGATGAGGGGAAGGATTGCTTTTAGGTTACTGAAACTTGATGCTGCGAGCTCGTCCCAGGAGCAGACTCTCAAGGAACTTTAAGGTTCTAGTAGTTCAGAGTAATCTCTGTGCCCATAGCCTGCTTGACCATAGGAATAACCTCTGTGGCATAGAGCTTGATTGACTTCAGCATCTGAGACTGAGGCATAGCTCCAGTTGAGTACTTTAGGTCAAAGCGGTTAGCGCCAGTTGACTTCAGAGCGTGAATAATCTTGTTCGCAACTGTCTCAGGGGAACCTACATATAGTGAACCATGCTTAACTTCGTTGTCGAAGTGGTCGTAGGTCATTGGTCCCCAGCCTCTTTCCTGACCGATACGACCGAAAGATGCGTTGTATTGAGGCCACATCTCTTTAGCCGCTTGTTCATCTGAATCAGATATGTGACCAGGTGAGTGAATACCGATAGGTAGTTGAGGTTTGTCGAATCTCATTAGTGACTCTCTATACAGTCCAGCAAACGGTGCAAATCTTTCTGGATCGCCGCCAATGATTGCTAAAGCTAAAGTTGCTCCGTGCTTTGCTGCTCTGATGACGCTGTGTGGAGATCCACCAACACCAACACGCAAAGGGATTGCTCCTCTTTCAGTCTTTGGATAAACCTCTTGATTAGTAAGTGATGCTCTTGTCTCACCTGACCAAGTCACTGCTTTTTCTTTTAGCAGTTCAACAAGTAGATCAAGTCTCTCTTCAAATAGTTGTTCGTAGTCGGACAAAGCGAAACCGAATAGTGGGAAGCTCTCTGTGAAAGAGCCTCTACCTGCTGTGATTTCTGCTCTTCCGTTTGAAAGTGCATCGATAGTTGCAAATCGTTGATATACGCGAACTGGATCTTCGCTTGAAAGTACTGTCACACCTGAACCAAGTTTGATTCGCTCTGTCACTGTTGCAATACCAGCAAGAACTGTGTCTGGTGCTGAGACTGCAAAGTCATTGCGGTGATGTTCACCTACGTTGAAGTGGTCGATACCTAACTCATCCGCCAAGATGGCTTGATCAACGATGTCTCTAATTGATTGAGCTGGTGTGATTGGGTTTCCATTGTCGTCAGAACCAACATCACCAAAAGTATCAAGGCCAAATTCAATAGGGAGTTTTTCAGTCATAACTCAACTTTAGACAACTAAATCTAAATGTGAAAACGTACGGGCTAGTTACTCGGCAGCAGCAAGCTGACCGCAGGCTCCATCAATTTCTTTGCCTCTAGTGTCACGCAGGGTCGCTGTGATGCCTGCCTTCTCCAAGGTGCTTAAGAAGATTCTCGTAGCCTCAGGTGTTGAAGCAGTCCAGATAGAACCAGGTGTTGGGTTTAGTGGAATTGGATTGACGTGAACCCAACCCTTGCCTCTGGCGTTTAGTTTCTGAGCTAGTAGTTCTGCTCGCCACTGGTGGTCATTCATGTCCTTGATCAGTGCATACTCAATAGAAACTCTTCTGCCTGTTTCATCAAAGTATGCTCTTGCAGCATCAAGGGCTTCATCGACTTTCCATCTTGAGTTCACTGGAATTAGTTCATCTCTAAGCTCGTCATCTGGAGCATGTAGGGATAGAGCAAAGGTAACTGGAACATCTTCCTTAGTTAGTTTCTCAATAGCTGGAACTAGCCCAACGGTTGAAACTGTGATGTTTCGAGCAGACATTCCTAAGCCTTCAGGCTGAGGCTTGACCATGGTTCTAACGGCTGTCATGACCCTGTTGTAGTTGGCTAAAGGCTCACCCATGCCCATAAACACAATGTTGCCGACTCGTTCCTCATGCTCAGTAGCCTTGCGGCCACCCAAGCCTCCAGAGGCGATAACAGCATTAGCTTGAACAATCTGATCGATGATCTCTGCAGCGGTCATGTTCCGTGTGAGACCAGCCTGCCCAGTTGCACAGAAAGGACAAGCCATGCCACAGCCTGCTTGGGAAGAAACACAGAGAGTAATTCGACCTGGGTATCGCATCAGTACTGATTCAACTAATGCACCATCAAATAGCCTCCAAAGGAACTTGATGGTGTCACCCTTATCTGTCTGCAGTCTCTTCACTTCCGTGAGCAACTTAGGTAGGAATACTCC
>JACCDN010515562.1_pt1 | contig 22567 bp, 19 predicted proteins | sample 7441691 | NCBI WGS metagenome assembly JACCDN01 (sample SAMN15323439, study PRJNA562643) | freshwater metagenome | isolation source: river surface water | place: USA:Blue River Watershed | collected 2017-08-16 | reverse complement strand
TGGCTTGGGGCCTTCGGCGGGAAGAGGGGTGTTAATGAGGTTGGCTTGGGGCCTTCGGCGGGAAGAGGGGTGTTAATGAGGTTGGCTTGGGGCCTTCGGCGGGAAGAGGGGTGTTAATGAGGTTGGTTTGGGGCCTTCGGCGGGAAGAGGGATGTTAATGAGGTTGGCTTGGGGCCTTCGGCGGGAAGAGGGATGTTAATGAGGTTGGCTTGGGGCCTTCGGCGGCAAAAGGGAGAGGAAGATAGGGGTGTTGGCCTTCGGGTGGGAATAAAATGGAGGGGAAAAAGGTGGAAGGGCTTTAGCGGGGGTGTTTGAAGTAGTCGAGCTCGGTGAGGCTTGGGGTTGAGAAGGCTTGGTGGTGGAAGAGACGCAAGATGTGGGGGGCAAGTTGCTCGGGTTGAGGGAGATAGGTACGCTCGACGGGGGAGGGGACGATGGTGACGGGGGAGAAAAGGATCTGGTTGTCGGGTAGGTAGCTAAAGGTGGTGGTAAAGGCGGATTGAGAACGAGCGTCAAGGAAGAGGGTTTGGTTTGAAGAGGTGGGGGATGAGGGGACGAGGCCGAGGAAGCTGGGGTAGGGAATGAGGGGGATGTTCAGGGCTAGGCTCAGGGCAAAGGCGGCGCTGGCGGTAAGGCGCAGCGGGGTGAAGGCGCCGGGTCCAGTCGGGAGCGCGATCGCTTTCAGGGGGGTGCCGGCGATAAGATGATGAATTTCAAGGCTTAAAGATGAAAGCTTTGGGGCGAAAGTGGTTTTTAGGATGTTGCCTTCTGTATCTATAAGAAAGAGAGCGCCCGTTTGGTAACTAAAATCAATAACAAGGATAGCCATAAGGGATAACATTAGCAAAATACCTTTATATTTGGTACAAAAAAGGGGAGGGCGATGCAGCCTCTTATAATTTGTTGTAGGTGAGTGAATTGAGATAAAATGTTTGGTAATCTACACGAAAACTGCCACCTATGGTATTATTGAGGGATTGAACAATTTTTTAGTTGAAAAGACCTTGGAACGTAAAGAAAAGAAAAAAGCCTCTGCGAGGCAACCGAAGAAAAAACCGACGAGCAATGGCCCTGTCTATGTTCTCCCTTTGACCAAACGGCCCTTCTTTCCAGGAATGGCCGCCTCGTTGACGATTGAGCCAGGCCCTTTTTATGAAGCGCTTAAAGCAATCGCAAAGACCGAAGAGCGGTACGTTGCCCTCTGTATGACCAAAAAAGAGAATGTCGAGGTCTATTCTGTAGGCTTTAAAGACATCCATCCGATAGGGGTTTTGGCAAAAGTTTTGCGCGTCGCTCCTATGCACGACATTGGTTATGACGCAGGACATGATATAGGCCAAAAATCGGGTAAAGAGAAATCTGCACAAGTATTTTTGAGCATCGAATGTCGCATTACTTTAAAGGCGCCAAAAAATGATTCAGAACCTTTGAAGGCAGCTTTCACCCCCTATTTTGATGATGTGGATGAGGAAAATCAGGAGCTGATTAAGGCCTATTCAACCAGTATTTTGACGACAACGAAGGATCTCGTAAAGCTCAACCCTCTCTTTAAAGAAGAGTTGCAAGTCTTTTTAGGCCACTCTGATTTCACCGATCCGGGCCGCTTAGCCGACTATTCGGTTGCTTTAACAACTGCGGGTCGTGAAGAGCTCCAGTCGGTTCTAGAGGCGTTTGATTTGACGAAACGGAGTGAAAAAGCGCTTCAACTACTCAAAAAAGAGTTGGATCTGAATGAGCTACAACACTCAATCACGCAAAAAATTGAATCGAACATCACTAAGTCGCAAAAAGAGTATTTTTTAAAAGAACAGCTGAAAACCATCAAAAAAGAGCTTGGCGTCGATAAAGATGACCGGACTACAGATGTTGATAAGTTTGAAAAGCGCTTAGAAAAGCTTGCTGTTCCAACGGCCGTTTTAAAAACGATTCATGAAGAATTTGAAAAGCTCACTTTCTTGGATGTCCAATCGGCTGAGTATGGCGTTTGCCGCAACTATTTGGACTGGTTGACGAGTGTTCCTTGGGGATTAAAAGCTAAAGACGTGTTTGACGTAGAACGAGCCAAGAAAATTTTAGACAAAGACCATTTTGGTCTCGAAGACGTGAAAGAACGGATTTTAGAGATCATCGCAGTCAGTCAATTAAGTGGCACGACCAAAGGGAAAATTATCTGTCTTGTGGGACCTCCAGGGGTTGGTAAAACAAGTATTGGAAAGTGTATTGCTGCGGCATTGAATCGAAAATTCTACCGCTTTTCAGTGGGCGGAATGCGCGATGAAGCCGAGGTCAAAGGACATCGTCGTACTTATGTGGGATCAATGCCTGGGAAAATTATTCACGGATTGAAAACCACTAAGACGATGAATCCTGTATTCTTAATCGATGAGATCGACAAAATCGGTAATGGCCATCAAGATCCATCAGCTACTTTGCTCGAAGTGCTTGATCCAGAACAAAATGGGGAGTTTTTGGACCATTACCTCGATGTGCCATTAGATCTTTCCGATGTCTTATTCATCGTGACAGCGAATACCCTAGACACAATTCCTTCGGCTCTTTTGGATCGAATGGATGTGATCCGCCTTTCAGGTTATATTTTGGAAGAAAAAGAGCAGATCGCAGAGAAATATCTCATTTCTCGAGCTCGTAAAGAGGCTGGCTTGAAGGTCGCGCAAATTCGGTTCACCAAACCGGCAATTGTGGCGATGATCGACGGATATGCGCGTGAGGCGGGGGTGCGTAAGCTTTGGAAATTGATTCAACGGGTCATGGGGAAAGTGGCTAAAGAGATCGTTTTAAAGCAGAAAAAAAATGTTGTCGTAACGCCAGAAAATTTGATCGAGTTTTTGAAGCAGCCTGAATTCACTCAAGATCTTCTTTATCAAGATCCGCCTCCAGGAGTGGTGGTCGGACTTGCCTGGACGAGCATGGGTGGAGCTACTTTAAGCATTGAGGCGGTAAAAACCCCCAATGCTGATAAGACTATGATGAAATTAACGGGAAATCTTGGTGAAGTGATGAAGGAGTCGGCGCAAATTGCGTGGACCTACTTTATGAGCACAATTGATAAGTTTGCCCCTTATTATCGTTTCTTTGAAAAAAGTGAAATTCATATTCATGTTCCTGAAGGAGCGACTCCGAAAGATGGTCCGTCGGCAGGAATTACGATGGTTACGGCTCTATTTTCGTTGTTGATGAATGTAAAAGTGCGTCCAAATCTCGGGATGACTGGCGAGCTAACCGTAACTGGAAAAGTGTTGCCGATCGGTGGTGTTCGGGAGAAGGTCATTGCGCTGAGACGCTCGAAATTAAACCATCTGATCTTGCCAAAAGAAAATTTGCGCGATTACGATGAACTTCCCGATTATCTTAAAACGGGAATTCAGGTAGAATTTGTGGATACATATGACGACGTCTTCAAAATCGCCTTCGATTACCCCGGGAATAATCGGATCCAAGTGGCACCCGAAGTTACAGGCTAAGCTGATTGCACCCGATCTTTTGGCTTTGAAAATCAAAGAGCTGAAAGATCAGGGGCGCAAAATAGTCACCTTAAATGGCTCTTTTGATCTGCCTCACGCCGGACATCTTGAAATTTTATCTCAAGCATATGAGCAAAAGTCGGATGAGGGAATCTTGATCGTCGCTTTGAATAGCGATGATTCCATTCGTCGCTATAAATCGGCTGATCGTCCTGTTGTTTTTTTAGAAGGGCGGTTGCAAATGATGGCGGCTTATCTATTTGTCGACTATGTCACCTGGTTTGAGGAAAATGATCCGATTGCGCTCTTAGAGGTGATCGCTCCCCATATTCATGTGAATGGATCTGAATATGGAGTGGATTGTATTGAGGCGCCAACCGTTGTTAAAAATGGTGGAAAAATCCATATCGTGGAGAAAATTCCAGGGCTTTCTACGTCGCAATTGATGATAAGAATTCAGGGGATGAAAACATAGATGGTTCGGTTTTTGTTGATTTTGATGAGTGCGATTTTTATCATAGATTCATCCCAAATGTTGGTCTTGCTGTATGAAGCATCGCCCTATGTGCAGTCGATTATGCCGCTCACTCCGATCAAAACATATCTTCTGTTTCAAGATTTCCCTTTAGATCGAGCGCTGTATGGACTTCTTTTAACGCAAAAAAGTGCAGCCTCGTTTGAGGCACTCACCCCTGAGGCGCAGATGATTTTGACCGAGCTTTTAGATAAGGGGCGACAACTTGGGACGATGAGTTTGCCACTGCAAGACCTTTCTATTGCGCAAGGGCAAATCTATCGACTCGTCACCCCAGTTTTATTGCATGCAAATATCTTGCACATTGTTTTTAATCTTCTCTGGTTTTTTGCTTTGGGCCGCATGGTTGAGATGCGAGCGAAGCCGTTAAAATTCACTCTTTTATTTGTTTTAGTGGCGATTATTTCGAATTGTGCGCAGTTTTTCGCAACCGGGCCTCTATTTTTAGGGGTATCGGGGGTTGTCTGTGGCCTTGCAGGATTTATTTTTGTGCGACATAAAAAGGCCCCTTGGGAAGGGTACCCCCTCTCCAAATCGGGGATTGGTCTTTTGTTTTTTTATATACTGTTTCTCACGCTTATCGAATTGTTTGGTCATGTGGTATTTTACGTGAGCGGGACGACAGTATTGAACCCCATAGCGAATACGGCCCATTTAGTAGGTGCGGCGTGTGGCGGTTTATTAGGTCTGAATCGATGGTTTAGGTGTACGGTTTGAGTTTACGGGAATTGGCAGTTTTAGGATGTGGATCGCAACAACATACAAGGGATCGCAATCATAACGCGTATCTTGTCCGTTGGAAGGCGGAAGGTTTTTTATTTGATCCAGGTGAGGGGACGCAACGGCAGTTTATTTATGCCAAAATTGCGCCTACCTGTGTGACCCGGATTTTTGTGAGCCATTTTCATGGAGACCATTGTTTGGGGCTTGGGGCAATGATTTTGCGTCTCAATCTTGACAAGGTGCAGCATGAGGTGCACATTTACTATCCAGAAAGCGGCAAACGCTACTTCGATAACTTGCGTTATTCTTCCATTTACGCCCAAACGATCAAAATCATTGAGCATCCGGTGAAGGTCACTCGCGACGAAATCACCCTTGTAGATGAAATTGAAGATTTTTTTATTTATGGTGTCATGTTGAACCACGGGGTCGACTGTGTGGGTTGGCGCATTCAAGAAAAAGATCAGCGTAAATGTGTCGACTCTAAATTAAAAGAGGCTGGGGTTCAAGGCCCTCTTGTGAAAGAGTTGTTGAAAAACGGATCAGTGACTGTGGGTGATCGGACTGTTTTGATTGACGAAGTTTCGTATGTTCGTCCAGGCGACGCAGTGGCCGTTGTGATCGACACACTAGCTTGTCAGCAGGCGGTCAATATTGCCCAAAATGCAAAGCTTCTCCTCATCGAGTCGACCTATTTAGAAAGTGAGCGCGAGCTTGCCGAATCCTATAAACATATGACGGCCATCCAGGCAGCAGCGATCGCTCAAGAAGCCCATGTGGATAAAATGGTGATGACCCATTTTTCTGCCAGATATTCTGATGAGCGATTGTTTGAAGAGGAGGCGCGTACGATCTTTAAAGAGTCGTATGCGGCTCAAGACCTCAAGCGCTTCCTCTTCTAAAGGGGGGGGCTAGTCGAGGGCGCTTTCGGGGTTCTCTGCGATATGGGCAAAATGATCGAGGAGCGAGGTGCGTTGCTCTTTGCTTGAGAAAGCGACGAGCTCTTTGACGAGCGAACGCATTTCGTTTGGATTGTTCGAGTCAATGAGATGCCTTGCTGCTTGGTAGTAGGAGGCTTCGATGCCATCCGCTTCGAGATCTTGTAACATCATGGCAGCGACGATGGAGGCGTTTAGGCGTAGCTCGGGCGATAATTCATGATTGGTGTGGAGTCGATCGGCACACTCTTTAAGGTGGACGATGTTTTCAGCGATCTTATGGAGCATGTCTGGATCGTAAACGGCCTCTTTTAGACGGATCAGACGGATAAATTGTCTTAATAATACCTGCATCTGATTTTTCAAATGTTCATCTTGCATAACGGCTCCCTATCAATGAATTTGACATTAGACAATCGCCTTCTTTTTGTAAAGGGATGGGACAGATAATTCCTGTCTCTTTTTTCAGTGTTTCTAGAGGGGCAAGAATCGGATCAAAGCTTGCTTGTAAAATCAAGGTGCAATCATCAAGAGTGATGTAATAGACGAGGCTTTTTGCCGATTTTATTGCATCAGGAAAAATCCAGCCCGAAGATTTTAAAAAAAGGGTGTTGAGGTAACCTGGGTGGGAAAATTGGGGGGCGGACTTTTCAAAAATCAAACTTTCAGTGTGGTTGATGAAGCGTGTCTTCTCTAGGTAGGGCCATTTTTGGAAAAAGGCTGTGTCGAGCGATTCACCTTGATTTTGCGCAAAAACTGTGTGGAGGATTTTTCCGAGTTGTTCAATGTGCGTAAGATAATTTTGCACTCCAACATCTACAAAAAAATGTGCATGCTGCTCTTGGAGCGCTTTTTCATAATGGAGTGCTTCGTTTTTTTTATGGTAAGTCCATAGGGAAATAAGGAGAAAAAATAGAGTTGAGGTGGGATAGAAAACGGTTTTAGCTGTTGTTTTATAGAGTGTAAGCCATAAATATCCAAGTGTTGCAAGAGAGAAAAGGGCGCTGAGTAACAAAAGTGGGGGAAATGTGCAGTGAATAGAGACAAGAAGTGGCGGGAATAGACCTTCAAGCGATTTTTTCGACTGCATTGTGTAACCGGTGAGCGAAGTTTCTATTGTTTGTAGAGAAAACATTTCAAGTGAGGGGAAGAACGGAAATTCAAGCGGTTTTTTCTCTTGGGGAAGAAAAGAGAGTTTGAGAGGTGTGTGGCGAGAAAAGAAAATTTCTTCGAAGCGAGAGACTTCAAAGATACGCCAGCCCCCTTCAGGAAGTGGAAAGGCTCTATAGTAAAGGGGATCGTTGGTAAGAGGGGAAGAGATGCGCAGCCAGGTGGGTTGAAATTTATTTTTCAAAAGCGGAGTAAAGCTTTTTTGATCATATCCAGCACGCTCTGCAAGAGAAAGTATTTTCCATTGACCATCGATATAATCGACACAGGTGGGCCAGCTCCAGGTCTGTTTCGAGAGTTGTCCTAAGTGGCTTTTGTGTGCGAGTTGATCGAGATAAGCTGTTTTTTGTTCAAATTCGAGAAAAAAATGTTCAAAATTCTTTTTTAGCTCTGTCTTCCCTCTGCTGTGCAACTGCAGGTATTCGCGATAAAAAAGATGGGCACAACAACTAAAGAGAAGAAAGGCAATCAAGGTAAGCAAATGAAGTTGTTTTTTCATACGTTTTTTGATCTATCTCAGAAATCGATTTTATTTTGTACAACTAAAAAAAAGTATTGTTGCAACTATTCTTTCGATCTTATAAATTTCTTTGCAAGAACTTTGGGAGCCTATGCAACTTGATGGGCCAAAGCTAAAAGTAAATTTTGAGGGAGTCTATGATCTTCGAAATTTAAAGAAAGTTTTGGAAGTAAAAATTTTTCGCATGGAATCTTCACCGGAACAGTTTCAATCTCTTTTTCAAGACATAAGAAAACTCAAAGAGTCCGGAGCAAAACGGGATCTTTTGGCAAAATTGGTGGACAGGGCGGTAAGGGAGGACTTTTTTTTTAAGATTCCTTTTTGGGAGCCAGAGTTTTTAAGAGAATATGGCGATTTTCTGTATGATCACCTGGTTTCTAAAGGGCATATTGGGCCGGCAAATGCGATTGCGGTATATGGAGCCCAAGGGCGATTGACAGTTTTATCTGAAGAAGATAGTCGGATTAATCGTATTTTGAATGCACCTCCGATAGAGATAAAGCCACCGCCCCATTTAATTAAAAGGATTTTTGCAGCTGTCGTTTTGTTTGCGAAAAAAGTGTGTAGCGAAGTGCTTTGGGTTTTAGTGTGGCCATTGAGGTGGAGAGTGGAGCAATTATCTCAGCAATGGATTGAAGAGGAGAATTTTGATAAAGGAATCGAATGGGTTGAAAGGGGAGAAAAGGCTTTTGGTGAAAAGATATGGAGGCAAAAGTCTACTTATAAACTCATGTGTCGTCTAATCGAGACACAAATAATCGAGACACAAATGCAGCCTCCTCTGCAAAAAAAGGACTTTAAAATGAGGATTCAGTCTCAGAATTAAAGTTTTTTCGAAGATGGAGCGAGAGCTGGCTTGCAAGGATTGCGAAGGCGTTGGAAACGTTTAAGGAGTTTTTGACGCCATGAAGTGGAATCTCAACGATAAAGTCTACTTTTTCAAGTAGGTCATTAGAGATGCCGAATTCTTCATTTCCAAAAATCAACGTTGCTCCTGTTAAAGGGAAATCAAAGGTGGCGTAGTTGTGGGCATGGGTGGCTGTTTCAAACGCAATCCAAGGGCGTGGGAGGCTCTCAAGAGAGACATTTTCGAAGATTGGGACAATTTGTTCTGCGCCAAGGGCCGTTTTTTGGACCTCTTTGTGTATTTTGGTGGGACAGTTGGGTGAAAGATGGATCGAGCCGAGCCGAAAGGCTTCGGTGGTACGGATAATGCTGCCCACATTGTGACCCGAGCGGAGTTGATCTAGATAAATTTGGTAGGGTAGAAAGGGGACAGCGCAATGGGTGTGATCAAGGCGACGGATTTGCGGAAGGATTTTAGGGAGCGTGGGGTCTGACTTCACTTTCAGCATGAGTTGATGATAAAGGTGTGAAAGTGTCTCGGGATGAAGCTCAAGGGCGGGGAAGTTCGAATCAGAATCGGTTAAGCGGTTGTAGTCATCGATCGCCTCTAAATCGTTTGGGTTGAGGTAGAGGCGTCGTACGAGTTTTGCTAAAATTCGATTCTTAGCCCCTGGGTGAAGAGCTAAAAATTGAAACCTATCGATGGTTTTTTGCTGGACGTCGCGCAAGATATTCCTCGAGGGTCCCTTTGAAGAAGTGGACGCCGTCTGGTTCAATCGAAATGATCATCGTTGCAACTCGATCGATTAAGTCCCGGTCATGCGATGCCACAATCACGGTTCCATCAAAGCGCTCCAGTCCATCACCAAGAGCTGAAACAGATTCAAGATCCAAGTGGTTGTTCGGTTCATCAAGAACCAATACATTCGGCTTGCTCAAAATCAGATAAGAGAGAATGAGGCGGGCTGTTTCTCCTCCAGAAAGCTTAGAAGTTTCTTTGAAAACGTCGTCGCCAGTGAAGAGAAGTTTGCCTAAGCAGCCCCGCACATCTTGATCGTAAGCTGTTTGATTACGGGCACGGAGCCAATCAAACATAGAGATCGTTTCGTGCTTGTCGACCATGTCATGGTGCTCTTGAGGGAAGTAGCCGATTTTTAAATTTTGTCCCAGCTCGAGTTTCCCTTCAGTTGGTTCAATCAGTCCGGCTAAAATTTTGAGAAGAGTCGTTTTCCCGCTTCCGTTAGGACCGATCACTCCAACTTTTTCCCCGCGAGGAATGTCAAAGTTTACTTTTTGGAAAACCAACTTGTCGTCGTACGATTTTTTCAGCTTTTGCGCACGGAAAATGGTGCTTCCGGAACGTTCCGCTTCATCAAATGAGATCCATGGACGTTGGATATTGGTTCGCTTCATCTCTTGCGGTTGTAGCCGAAGGACCTCTTTTTTACGAGAAGTTGCTTGAGTAGAGCGCGTTCCTGCCCCGAAACGAGAAATAAAATCTTGCAATTGAGCAATTTTCTTTTCGCGTGATTTAGCATCTTGCTGTTCTCGGTCACGTACTTCCATCTTCATCTGGACCATCTGATCGTAGTTTCCAGGATAGAGAATGACGGTCTCATAATCGATGTCGGCGATGTCTGTTGCAACCGAGTTCAAAAAGTAGCGGTCATGCGATACAACGATCAAGGTCCCTTTGTAATTCTTCAAAAAGTCTTCAAGCCAAGTGATCGAATCAAGATCCAAATGGTTCGTCGGCTCATCGAGCAAGAGGGCATCAGGTTCCCCGAAGAGGGCTTGGCAAATCAGTGCTCTAAATTGCAAATCGGAAGGGACGTTTTTCATCGGCTCGTCGAAAAGCTCTTCACCAATCCCCATTCCGTTCAAAAATTGCTCTGCTTCGCTGTCAGCCATGTATCCATTTTCATCGGCGATGATTTCTTCCAAGGTCCCAAGGCGCATTCCGACTTTGTCGGTCATCTCCCCTTCGTAAAGAGCATCCCGCTCCAAGAAGGCGTCCCACAACCGCTTATTTCCCATTACGACGACTTGTCGTAGGGTGTAATCTTTATAGTCGTGGATGTTTTGTCGTAAATAACCGGTTTTTTTGGGAAGTGCTACGGTTCCTGAAGTTGGCTCCTCGATCCCCATGATAATTTTTAAAAGGGTCGATTTTCCGGCTCCGTTTGGGCCTGTGACGGCATAGCGATGCCCTCTATTGAAGGTGATTGTGGCATCTTCGAAGAGGGTGCGGGGTCCCACCCTTCTGGTAATTTTGGACAGTGTAATCATAATTTACAGAACACTATACCACATCGGCATAACCTTTTCAAGAGGCAGATCATTATGGGGTAAGTTCGTATTAAATTTACCTGCCGACCTCACCAAACGGGCTGAAATCTTATGCTCGTCGGGGGGGTGTACCATTTGTACTACCCCCCTTTACACCCTGCGGGCTCCTGCGCTACGATTTGAGCCGCGCTTGGAGAGGTCTCAAAAATCCAGGTGGAACTGGATTTTTGATTGAGCGCACCTCAAAGGGCGCAAAAAAGATGGTTATGGAAGTTGGGCTGTTTCTTGGGTTTCAGGATCAGGTTGGAAAGGTTGAATGGGTTGGTAAGGTTGTTCGTTGTCGTCTAGGTAGAAGTCGGTTTCTTGGGGCTCTTTGTTGAGGTGTATGAGGGCAATTGTTACAAGGGTGGCGATAAAAAAGGCGCTGGGGGTCGTGGCGGTGCAGAATAGGGAGATGGTGGTTGCAATTGAGCTGACTTTGAGGAGGGAGGGCGAATGGTAGTTGCAATCCCAGGGGGAATCTGGTTGATGTTTTTTGTTGATGCGAGAGAGGCAGCTGATCACGATAGTGGAGATGATGGGAAGAAGTGGGGATGTTTGGGTGGCGCCCCAAAAAGCTCCGACCATTAAAGGCGTTAGGTTTGTTTTTATGCTCGACATGAGAAATCCCCCTTTGGACATTGTTGATTTTGTGAGTCTTATGAAAAACTCGGGCTCTTAGATAAAGATTATACAAAATTTTAAGATAATCGACAAGATGGGGTTTTAGAAAAACGCCGCTTCGTATATAAGTAAAGGCGTTATGGAGCAGATTAGCCGTTTTTTAGAATTTTATCGATCGGTGAGACGGGCGAGCCCTCACACGGTACGTGCTTATGAGGCCGATTTGAAAGCTTTTTCGGCTTATTGTTGTGAAAAGCCGCTTGCGTTGATTACCAAGTATGAGATTCGGTCGTATTTAATGGCTTTGTATAAGGATGCGGTATCGAAAAAAACGGTGGCACGTAAAGCAGCATCGCTCAGAAGCTTTTTTTCGTTTCTTGTTGTGCATGAAGGACTTGAGCATAATCCGATGGACCTCATTGATCCGATCAAGCAAGAGATGAGCCTCCCCAGAGCGGTGACTGTTGAAGAGGTGCAGCAATTGTTGCAGAGTATTGACACAACGACTTTTTTGGGCTTGCGCGATCGTTGCATGCTAGAGTTGTTTTATAGCAGCGCGCTCCGGTTAAGTGAGGTTGAAGGGCTGAATTGGGGCGATCTTTCGATGGAAGAGCGGCTTGTTTTGGTGCGCGGAAAAGGAAATAAATCACGCATTGTCCCATTTACACAAACAGCAAAAACTTGGCTTCTCTCTTACAAAAATCATCCGCAAAATGGGCTCAGTAAGGAAAAGGCTGTTTTTCTCAACCGTTCAGGTGATCGGATTACGGCTCGCTCAATTGATCGGATGTTCAAAGAGTATGTGCAACGGGCGGGGCTTTCTCCGCTCATCACACCCCATGTTTTACGCCATTCGATCGCGACCCATTGGCTTGATCGGGGGATGGACTTAAAGTCGATTCAAGAAATCTTAGGGCATGAAAGTTTAGGAACGACGCAAATTTATACAAAAGTGTCGAAGACGAAGAAGCTCGACGTGTATCAAAAAACACACCCACTCGAGTTGGGGCTCATCGATGCAAATGCTTAAAAAATTTGAGGGGGCTGTAAGCCGGATTCTGTGAGAGGTTTCCCTCTTGCTGTCATTCCTCTGGGAGTATTGTCGCCAATACCCTCTAGCGAGTTGTCAAAGAGTCGGTCGACGAAAACCGTAAGTACTCTTCTCTCTTGCTTCGGATGGGGTTTGCCTCATATACCAGTTACCTGGTAAGGGGTGACTCTTAAAGTCACCGTTTCAGCCTGTCGTTATCGGTGAGGATAACGCGGTATACTTTCTGTTGCACTTTCCGTAGCCTTGCGGCCCCCAGTCTTTCACTGGCATCCCTCGTCTATGAAGTCCAGACTTTCCTCTGTCTTGGCCTTGCGGCCAAGTCCAGCGACAGGTCACCCCCTCAAAAGAGGTGTATTACGTCTTCAGTGCACGGCGGCGACGACGTTTAGTAGTCGCAGCTTCTCCCTCTACTTCCGCTTCAGGAAGGTAATGGATTCGTGAACAGTGTTCGCAAAAGATGAGTTTGTCAGCACGTCGCACGAGATTTTCGTGTTGGGCTGTGAGGCTGATATGACAACCGCTACAAACGCGATTGACTAAAGCTACAACAACTTCATCTTTTTTATTCGAAAGAAGACGCTCATAAACAGAAAGCACGTGAGGGTCAGCAACTGTTGCCAGTTGGCTTCGCTCCTCTTTCAACTGCGAGCCCTCTTGGTTGATTTCAAGGATTGTTTTCACAATTTCTTGCTCCAACTCTTTAGAGCTGTTCGATGAATCTTCAAGGCTTTGGCGAGTTTTTGCAAAAAGTTCTTCTTCTTGGATCCGTCGTTCTTCCAGCTGATGTAGAGTTTGGCTCAATTGAGCTTTCTCTCTTTCTGCAGCTGTAATCTCTTTGGTCAAAGAATTGAATTCTTCAAGCTTTTTGGTAACCGCTTGTTGGGCCTCTAGCTTTTTAATTCTGAGCTTCTCTTCTTCAATTTTTTTCTCAACAAAGGCGGTCTCGGAGCGGAGTTGTTCCAACTCTTTCTCGCGTTCGTTTAATTGATTTTTGAGCTCTACGCGCAAAAGGCGTATCTGCTCGAGTTCTTTTTCTCTTTCTTTGCGTACGCGGATTAGGCGTATCATTTGCATGTCAAGAGTTTGAATCTCGAGGATATTTTTAAGTGTGTCACTAAGTGTCTCGGGCATAGCTTCCGTTTGACTAAAAGAAATGGTCTGAAAATAGAATACACCCTATATTCATATAGATCAACAAAAAATCTCAAGGAGGAGTTTTGTCGAGGCTAAAGGAATTTTTAGAGTCGGGCATAAAGGTTGAGGATCATCTAGATGTGATCGCAATGTTGGCCAGTCTTGAGCATATAGAAAAGAGTTCGCCCAAGGTGGCAAAAGGGATTGAGCAGGAGTTGATTGATCAAAGAAATTCCTTGAAACTCATCGCCTCAGAAAATTACAGCTCCTTACGAGTACAGATGACCATGGGAAATTGGCTGACCGATAAATATGCCGAAGGGATCCCCTATCATCGCTACTACGCCGGTTGTCAAAATGTCGATCAGATCGAAGAATACGCGGGCGACTTAGCAAAAAAACTTTTTGGTGCTGAAGCCGTCACCGTTCAGCCTCACTCGGGTTGTGATGCAAATATGGCCGCTTATCTGGCTATTTTGGCCGAGGTGGTTGAGGGGGCTAAGGCGAAAGAAATCGGCAAGCCCCTTATGCAGATGAGTCGAGAAGAGTATGGAAAAGTGCGAGAGGCTTTCACTAATGCTCGTATATTAGGGATGTCTTTGAAAGACGGGGGGCATCTTACCCACGGATTTCGAAATAATTTTTCAGGTAAATTATTCGATGCCTATTCTTATGGGGTAGATCCATTGACCGAAATGCTCGATTATGAAGCGATGCGTGCTATGGCCAAAAAGGTGCAACCGCACATCTTTGTCGTGGGTTACTCTTCTTACTCTCGTAAAATCGATTTTTCAGTGATGCGCTCAATCGCCGATGAGGTGGGAGCTGTTTTGATGGTTGATATGGCCCATTTTAGCGGCCTTGTTGCTGGAAAAGCGTTTACTGGCGTGTATAATCCGGTTCCTTACGCCGATGTAGCCACCAGTACAACCCATAAAACATTGCGTGGGCCTCGTGGTGGAATTGTTCTATCGAAAAAACGATTTGAGGAGGGGTTGAAAAGGGTTTGCCCGCTTGTCCAAGGGGGTCCTTTGGAGCATGTGATTGCTGCCAAAGCAGTCGCTTTTGAAGAGGCTTTGTCGAAAGATTTTGAAAAATATGCAGGCCATGTCGTTGGAAATGCAAGTGCCTTGGCGCGTCATTTCATGGATGAGGGGGTTCGCATTGTTTCAGGCGGAACGGAAAATCATTTGATGGTGCTCGATACGTTTGCTTCTTTTGGTCTTACAGGGAAAGAGGCAGAGGCTAAGCTTTACGATTGTGGAATCATTGTGAACAAAAATGCGATCCCTAATGACCCAAGAGGCGTTTTAGAGACATCGGGAATTCGACTCGGAACTGCTGCGATTACGACGCTGAATATGGGTGTGGCCCAAATGCAAGAAGTGGCAAATTGCATTGTTCGTTGCTTAAAAGGGGAGTCTCATGCCAAAATAAAGGCTGATGTGCACCAGTTGAAAACGGGCTACCCTCTGTACAAAGGAATCAGTTTAGGAAAATTATGTCATTCAATTTAATTGATAAAATCCACGAAGAACGGCTTAAGCGGCGTATTGTGATGCTTCATGATGCCGTAATGCCTGAAAGCACCAAGCGGGTGATTGATGAACTTCTGTATCTCAATTCTCTCGATCCAGAAGCTCCGATCTATTTTATGATCAATAGTCCGGGCGGTTCTGTGAGCGACGGGTTTGCTGTGTGGGACGTAGTCAAATCGTTCAAGAATCCAGTTTATACAATCGTTTATGGCCTTGCTGCGTCGATGGGGTCTGTTCTCTCTTTAGTGGGAGGAAAGGGGCGCCGTTTTGCGTTTGCTCATGCACGTATTATGATCCATCAGCCAAGAATCGGCGGGACGTCTCAAGGGCAAGCCTCTGATATTAAAATTACTGCTGAAGAGATCATTAAAACGAAAAAAGAACTTGTCCGTCTTTACCAAGAGGCGACTGGAAAAACGACTGAAGAGGTGGAAAAAGCTCTTGATCGGGACTACTGGTTGACTGCGAAAGAAGCTGTAGAGTTTGGAGTTTTAGACAAAGTGATACAGAGCCTCGACGACATTTAAACTTAACTCAATTTGTTGTATGTTATTTGCCTACCTCACAAAGCGGGCTGAAATCGTATGCTCGTCGGTGGGGGGTACCGGTGTACACCCCCACTTTCACCCCTGCGGGGCGACTCAAGCCACGATTTGAGCCACGCTTATTGAGGTCTCTAAAATCCAGATTGAACTGGATTTTGATTGACTGCACCCATAAAGGGTGCAAAAAATATTTATTGTAATGATTGCAGGATCCATTGGGTTATGCAGTCTTTACGAATTCATAACAGTTAACCGGCAAGTTGGATTAAACTTATGCTCTCTTTCACCAAATACGTCGCAGCAGGAAACGATTTTATCGTTTGCGAAATGCTTCCCGCTAAAATCGCGCAAATAGAACATTTGTGCGATCGTAGGTGGGGTATTGGCGCTGACGGTTTGATTTGGATTGAGGGCGATTTTGTTCATTTCTTCAATAATGATGGCTCGAAAGCGGCTGGTTGTGGAAATGGGCTGCGTGTGGCGGCAATTCATGCGCAAAAGAATTGTTTGAAAACGGTTCTTGGAGAGCATCAAGTAGAGTTTACTTCTGCCGGATGTCGTGTTACGTATCCAGATCCAAGAGAATTTCATAAAGTCATTGAAGTGGATAATCCAGCTGAGATATTTCATGCGCCTCAAGAGGTCAATGTCAACTATGTAAAAGTAGTCGAAGCGGATCGTGTCGTTATGAAAACCATTGAGCGGGGGGTGGGGGAAACTCCTTCTTGTGGAACGGGCGCGATTTCTACGTTGTTGACTCTTTTAGAGATGAAAAAAGTGCATTCAAAAATTTGTGCCGAATTTATTTCGGGTCAGATGCTTTTTGTTGAAAAAAAAATCGACACGATTTGGCTTGAAGGGCCGGTTCTACGAACGTTTAGTGGGTGTTTCGGATGAGTATCGTATTTTCAGACCGGACCTATCAAGTCGAAATCGACGGAATTTGGGTCTTTTTACAACTTGGTGAGGGGCGAGAGGCTGTTGATCGGTTTTGCAACTGTGATAAGGCCTCCGAAGAGGGCCATTGCGAACACATTGCGATGGCAATCGATCGAATTTATGGAGCTACGGGGGTGCCTCTTCATAAACGATACGCTAAATCGTTTGAGGAACAAATTGCCTTTTTGCTCTATCGTCGTCATGGGATGAATCCTCGATTTGAGCAAGACGGATCTTCTGTTTATCTTGAAGTGCAGGGAAATTGTTGCTTTACATTTGTCTGTTCGGATCCAAAACTTGAAAAAAGTTTCATGGACACGCTGTTCGATCGTGTCGAAGAGAATGAGGCCAATTCGATCAAATTTTCAAATCTTCCGCTGAAGGAGTTGGAGCTATTTCGGCGCCGTCGCCCTTCGGATCGGCTGAGTTTTGAGTTGAGTCCTTTTCAAGATTTGTTCAAATTGATCTATTCATTTCCTGAGCGGGGAAGGATCTCTATCGAGACGAACAAGGAGGGGATGCCTTGTGGATTGATTTATCAAAAATCGGGCTTTGCGGTTACCTTAAAGATGGCTTTGGTGAGCTGGAACGCCTTTATTCCGCTTCTTTCTGGAATGCTTGAAAATGCCCAAGTCTATCCTTATAAAGATCGGCAAATGGAGACGATGCGTTTCAATCAAGGGGGTGGAACTCTTGAAATTCATACGAAAAAGATTCCGATAGAGATTCCGGCTGATGCAAGACGGGGCGATGTTGGGGAGTTTGAGTGGATCGAGGGGGTCGGTTTTATGCGTAAAACGATCGATCCGATGATCTTGACCCTCATCATTCAGAAAAATGAGGTCGGGTTTTTCATCAGCCGCAATCTGGATCTTGTTCAACAATTTTTGAAAGAGCCGATCCATACCAAGGCGATGGGGATGAAGCATCATCTCTATTTTGATGAGCAGCAATCGTTAGTGATCAATGCTTACCTGTTTGAGAAAGGTGATTTGCAAAAAATAAACGCGCATCTTTATCAAGGATGGGCCTATTTAGAGAAGAAAGGATTTTTCCGGATTTTGCCAAGCCCTTTTAATGAGGTAACTCGGGTGATTCGTCGGGCAGACGTTCCTCAATTTATCGAAAAATATCGGATGTGGCTGCAAGATAAGCCAGGTTTTCAGATCCATTCAGCCGCTATTGAGGCAAATTTAACCTACAGAATGCTTCCTCATGGACTCTCGATTGAACCAGAAAAAGAGGAGCAGTCGAGCAAGGGGTTGATTGATTTTGGCTTTATTTTATATGTGGAAGGGAGCGGATTTTTTCCGAAAGTGCGTGGAGAGAGTTCGAAAGCGGCGATTAAAAAAGTGATCTCTTTCGAAGATATCGCCTCCTTTATCCGTTATAATCGAGAAGAGTGTGAGACGATTCGTCGCTTTTTCATCCGTCGTCCGATCTTGCAAGGCTGTTTTCTTGACGTTGTTTTGAATAAATTTAACCAGATTGTTGTTTCGCCTGTTTATGAACATGAAGGGACAGCGAAAGTCACTTCGTTCAAAGAATTTCTTTATTTTGAAAATGAGGGATTTTACGAAGTTCCTCCAGAGCAACGTCTACCTGATCGCTACACCGAAACACAGGTGATACAAGAGGATGAAATTCCCTATTTTATCACCCAAGAATTGACGCGACTTCTCCCTTTTACGAGAAATTTAGCGTCCAATTTTAAAGTGCCTGAAGATTTGCGACTGGTGTTGACCGACGCCAAGAACGAAAAAGGGCGCTGGAAGATGCGGCTGGTGTTTCGTTCAAGCTTTGGAGAGGTTCTGCTTAAAGAAGTGGACCAGGCGATGCGCAATTTAAAAACGGTGTTGTTGTCGGGGGCTGGAGCAATTCACCTGAAGGATCCGCGGTTTCAGTGGTTGCAAAAAGGGGCTAAAAAAGGGGAGTGGATCGAATTTTCTCCTTTAGACTGGTTGAAACTGAAGATTTTTGAGAACATCGAAGTTGATCCAAAAGCTTCGTTAGAGTGGGTGGACTTTTTCGAATCGTTTGATGCGGCAAAACAGGTGGATCCTCCGCTTGAGGGGCTGAAAAGCACCTTGCGTCCGTATCAACAAGTGGGTGCTCGCTGGTTGTATGCGCTCTATCGCTTCGGCTTGAGTGGTCTTTTGTGTGATGACATGGGTCTTGGGAAAACGCATCAGGCGATGGCGATCATTGCAGCGATCCATAATACACAAAAAGATACGCCGACGAAGTGTATTATTGTGGCGCCAACGTCTGTTATGTACCATTGGGAAAAGTTGCTTCAAAATTTTCTGCCTCATTTGACCTATTCGTTGCACCATGGTCCGTTTCGGGAAAAACCGTCTTTGGGCAAAGATATTTTAGTCACCTCTTACGGCGTTTTGCGTAGTGATAAGGCCGAGTTTAAAGGGCTCGAGTTTGATCTTGTGATCTTTGATGAGATGCAGGTGGCAAAAAACCACAGTTCGCAAATTCACAAAGTTCTTTTAGAGCTGAAAGCGAAAATGCGCATCGGGTTAAGTGGAACACCGATTGAAAACCGTCTTTTGGAGTTGAAATCATTGATCGACATCGTATTGCCTAAATTTTTGCCAGCCGATGCTCTTTTTAAAGAGATGTTTGTTAATCCGATTGAAAAAGGGCAATCAGTTGAGCGGGCACAGGTGTTGATGCAATTGATCCGTCCGTTTATCTTGCGACGAAATAAATCTGAAGTATTGCTTGACCTTCCTGAAAAAATGGAAGAGGTGATCACTGTCGATCTTTCTGATGAACAAAAAACGCTCTACAAAAATATTTTCCAAGGTTCGAAAGAGTTGATCGATCAAGAGCTTGAAAAAGAGGGACAAAAACAGGTGACAATCCACATTTTTGCCCTTCTGACAAAGCTAAAACAGATCTGTAACCATCCAGCACTTCTTTTGAAAGATGTGCCGAATTACGAGAAGTATCAAAGTGGCAAGTGGGATCTCTTTGTAGAGCTTTTAGAAGAGGCGCGTCGTAGTGGGCAAAAAGTTGTGGTCTTTACCCAATTCCTCGACATGGTAGCCATTTTTGAACACTATTTAACGACGAATGCGATCGGCTATGCGAAATTGCATGGGGCGACGACAGACCGTAAAGGGGAAGTTGAGCGTTTTCAAAATAATCCTACTTGTGAAGTGTTTATTGGAACAATCCAGGCAGCGGGGGTCGGAATTGATCTAACGCAAGCTTCGGTGGTGATCCATTACGATCGTTGGTGGAATTTTGCCAAAGAAAATCAGGCGACCGACCGAGTGCACCGAATTGGGCAAACACGTGGGGTTCAAGTCTTTAAATTTCTTTCCAAAGATTCAATCGAAGAGGACATCGATTGGATTATCGAGAAGAAAAAGCAACTTGCTGAGCAAATTCTTTCCTACGACAGTGCCGATGAGGATAAGCAGCTCAGTCAGGATGAGCTCTTAGAGCTCATGAAGCGGCTAGAGAATTCGGTTAGAAGTTTTTGAGGTCTCAAAAATCCAGATTGAACTGGATTTTGGTTGGGCGCGGCTAACGCGCGCAAATTTATTTTTTGGCGGGCTGATCGTGGGGTCGGCAGATAATGGTTGCGGGAGTTTGTTGTCTGGTTGTATAATGAATGGCTCTTGTAAAGGAAATATCCATCGTGACCACTGTTAAGACAAAGAACTTTTTGAATATCGTTGTTATTGGCCGCCCAAACGTGGGTAAATCGAGCCTGTTCAACCGGCTTGCCCGTAAGCGGGTGGCGATTGTCCATGACGAGCCTGGCGTAACGCGCGACTGTATCGAGGCATTTGTTGAGTGGGATCCTGAAACCGACTTGAGAGTTGTCGATACTGGGGGAGTCTTTCAAGGATCAACCTATGACCCGTATATTTTAGCAGGTGCCGAGAAGGAAATTCGGGCAGCGGATGTTATTTTTGTCTTAGTGGACGGTCAGGTGGGGGTGACTCCACTCGATTTGAAGGTGCGCGACTGGTTATTTAAATTAAATCTTAACAAGCCACGCTTCACGGTCGTGAATAAGTGTGAATCTTATGAAACGGTCGACACCTATCCTTATGAGCAGATGCAAAACGGGCCGATCTACCCGATCTCTGCGGCTCATAACCGAGGGGTCGATATTCTGATCGACGCTGCTGTTATTAGCCTGGGGATGATCCCTTTTGACCCGGAAGCGGTGGAGGAAGTGGATCCTTTTGCCTTTTTTGAAGAAGAGATCGAAGAGCTGAAAGAACCTGCTGTAGAAGAGGTTAAAAAACCGCGGATTGCGGTGATTGGCCGTCCAAATGTGGGTAAATCAACTCTGTTAAATTCTATTTTAGGTGAAGAGCGGACCCTTGTTTCTGATCTGATCGGAACCACACGTGATGCGGTTTACGTTGAAGAAGAAGATTGCATCTGGATCGACACCGCAGGGGTGCGTAAAAAACAGCGTGAATCGACCGTGATCGAAAAGTTTGCCGCAATGCGGACGCAAGAAGCGATCGAATCGGCTGACGTATGTATCCTTTGCTTGGATGTGACCCAAGGGGTGACCGACCATGATCAGCGGATTGCAGACCTTGTGCTTGAGTCGGGGAAAGGGGCGGTTGTCTTTTTAAATAAGTGGGATCTTGTGAAAGGGTTGCGTATGGAGCACACGATGCTGGCCATTCAGCAAGATCCTTCGTTGAACTGTTTTATCCCTGTGATTGGCTCTGCCAAAATTGGACGAAATATCGATCAACTAAAAGAGGCTTGCCTAACGGCATTCGAATCGCGCAAGCGTCGTATCCCAACAGGGGAGCTCAATAAGTGGTTGAAAGGGATCTTGGCGCATCAATCACCTCCAAGTGTGAGAGGGAAAACGACACGAATCTCTTATATGACCCAAATTTCAACCGCGCCTCCAAGCTTCATTATCTTCTCGAATCAAGAAGAGGTGGGGACAAGCTATGTCCGTTACCTCGAAAATCGTTTCCGTTCAGAAATGGGCTTTGTTGGAACGCCGATTCGCTTCAAGGCTAAGCAGCGAACTACCTGGGTCGAAAGAAAATCCTAAATCTGATTTAATAGATTTTGTGAAAAAAGTATTCTGTCTTTTAGTTGCAATCTATTTGGGAGCCGTTTGTTGGGGAAACTTGCGGCTCATTCCACACTTCAATCCTATTTTGCAATTTTCCAAATGTTTAGAGGTGAGTGCTACGGGGCTGTTTGTCAATGGTTCTGTTGCTGAATTCGGGGGAAAACGGTGGGTAGCGCTGCGCAAAATTGAAGGGAAAAAATCATTCATTTATGTCACAGAAGAAAAAGATGGTGTGTGTGTCGCGCCTTTCAAACTGGATCTCCAAACAGAGCATGCAGAGGACCCTCGCTTGATTGTCTTTCAAGAGCAGCTGGTGGTTGTGTACAACGATCTCATCGGGGTGAATCGGCGAATGCATCTAGCTTTTCTTAAAGAGAATGGAACGGTGGCGAAAATCCAGCTGCTCTTAAAAGAGGGCCCCCTTCTTAAAACAGAAAAAAATTGGGTGCCGTTCATTCATGAAAAGCAGCTGTATTTCATCTACAAGGCTTCGCCTTGGACGATTTTAGAGTGGCAACCCGACGGAATTTGTCGTCTTACAGCGGAAACAGCCATTTCTATTCCCACACAATATGGGTCGTTGAGTGGAGGCACTCCTGCAATACGAGTGGGTGATGAATACATCAGTTTTTTTCATCACCGGTTCGGATCAACGCGCTCCTATGCATCCTGGAATCGATATATTTACCTGATCGGGGCTTATACTTTTGAAGCTTCGCCTCCTTTTCGTTTGAAAAAAGTAACCTCAGCTCCACTTTCCTATCCCGGAGCCTACAATCTCTTTACAAATCCGAAAAAGATTCTCTACCCCGCAGGTCTTTTAGAAACAGCGGATGCCCTCCTCCTCTCAGTCGGCGTCAACGACGAACGAACTGAGCTCCTGCTGCTTTCTAAAGCTGCTTTTTTGGAAGTTCTTTAAAGTAGATCTCTTTCGAAACTTGAGTTAAGTTTTTTAACAGATTGTAAATAACACACGCCGTGTGCAAGTTTTTAAGTCAAAAAAGTTGCGTATAAACTAATGGAAAAAATGACATGCCCTGCTGCAAACTGTTTTGTAAGCAAACGAAACGGGAGCGCACGGCATGTCAATCGACGACTTTATCAT